>Ga0308157_10004151_pt1 | contig 19623 bp, 16 predicted proteins | sample PhyBR1_FD_201035 | JGI IMG/M metagenome (GOLD analysis project Ga0308157, IMG submission 201035) | Phyllosphere microbial communities from UC Gill Tract Community Farm, Albany, California, United States - DLSLB.R1 | ecosystem: Host-associated > Plants > Phyllosphere > Unclassified | place: USA...
GGTCGTAATCACGATTGTGCGACAAACAGGTGTTTTTCGACATGGCAGGTCAATCGCCTCTCACTCAATAGGGGGATGGCTGGGAGGGGTCACGAAGCCGCACATCGTGTTCGCGTAGGGTGAGCGGCAGGTTTTGAGAGAAGCCGCCATTTACCCCTTTGCTGAGGAACGGCGTGAGTTGGTCGAAAGCGGTCGTAAGCAGCTCAGCGGATGATTGGCGCAGAATGAGCACTCTGGTGGAGAGCGGCCTCTTCGTTTTGGAGCATTCGAAGGACCTAAGCGGCCGTTCGTTCGAGCAACTTGCCGCGTAGGATAAGTCACTGATCGTGGTCTCCTATGCCTCGGCAATTATACAGCTAAATGGCATCATGCTCTTTCTGCCTGAACCCATGTCAGCGATAGAGGGCCTATGCCTGAGGTGAAGATTACCTTTTGCAATCGAGCTTATGCGGATCGATGGTACGAAAACATGCAACTCCAGAACCCAAAGCACTTTGACGTTCTGAGGGCTATTATAGAGGACGTTTCGGCAAAAAGTGGCGGCGACATCAGCAAGGCAGATATCTTCAAGCGCCATCCCGGGATTGCAAAGCGAGTACAAGACGAAGGCTTCGATATCATACCGTCGGGTGGTCAGATGCTGCGGCGTAATGGCAACGGACTTCGCCATGCAAAATACGCCAAGTCGAGAAGCATTGCAGTGTTTTGGGAACTGATCGGCGATACCATCTATGTTACCTTCGATGACCATAAGAGGGCAGAGTATCACCGGGCCATCACCCATTTGCGTCATATCAGGCTGGGCAAACCAGCACTGCCGAAGCAGGCGCGCAACACGAGCCGCTTCATGAGAACTCTTAGGTACTTCGCGAAGCATGGTTATCATCGTCGCTTCAGAGGCTTCAACGCTACGAAGGCGTATTACGAGCTCGACCCCTGAAGGTCGTCAAGGAGCGACGACGTTTATCATGCGTCCCGCGAGGCCCTGGCGAAGCGGTCGCAGGAAGGAGTCGTCAAGCTCGGGTACTCACGGTTTGAAGCGGTCAATTCGCCCCCATCGAGCGCACCCTTCGCGTTGAGCGGTCGCTGCCCTCTGTGGCTGGAAGCGTTCCCGATGGCGTCGTTCGCTAACGACGTGGCAGGATACCTTCGATTAGTGCGCGAGGCTCTTGTACTCGCCCGACCGCGTTCCCAGTTTCCGCTCGGCTGCCGGTATTTTCGGCAAACGACATAGCCCAAATGTGTTTTCGGTCACTCCTGACGGCTGATAGCGGAAAAAACCGAGTTTTGGGTCGCTCTGGAAACGGAGCGGCCCATTTCCTTTCCAGCCCGGCATTTCCGTATGTAGCCAGGCGTTGAGACCTTAAACTACCGCGCGCGTCCGGTCAGCGGAGCGTTGTGAAAGGGATAGAGCCGATCGGTTTGGCCGGTGTCTTGGGGAAAGCCGTGTAACCAGGTCTTCTGACATTGCGTCTGGTCTCGTCGTAATAGACGGAGAGGATTCCTGTCAGAAGAAACTGAAAACCGTGATGCAGTTCCGCTTCTGTCAGCTCGAGATACAGGTATCTCGAGCGCTTGTTCGTCTCGTTCGGCTTTGCTGAAGGCCTGGCCTTAAAGACGTGCCAGCCTGAGAGGTCGCCGACAAAACCGACCATATCGTCAAAGGTCGTGCCCTTGCCGTACAGTTCTTGCAGCTTTTCGAAGATCCGGTTCTGCTTGGGCGTTACCGTATCTGCGAGTTGCGAATTAGCGCTTACGAGCGCGAGGAAAGGCCCGCGACGCCGCTCCGCCATGTTGGAGCGATCGCATCGGCATATCAGGGACGCATCCTTTAGCGCCTCGCATTCCGATGATATGTCGGCATCACGTAGAACTTTCTTCACCGACAGTATGGCGATGACCCCCTCCGGCGGGACGATGACTGTTTCGGCGACGCGCTGGAAGACCGGGTAGGTTCCGGTATCGTATACGATGATGTCGAGCTGTGTAGAATGAGCGTCCTGCTCGCCTGATCTGGACCGATCGTTGCCGCCGGTCTTGACTGCTGGTCGCAGAATGAATCCGGTCAGGACCTCCAAATCTTTTGGTAAATATTTTTGAAGATAGCTGCGGATTAGGGCTTCGACATATCGGCCGTCCTCACCGCGATGATGAGCGCCTTGCGTGACCGGGTTCGGCAACAAGGTTTCGAACTGCCGATAAACCGCGAGAAGCGCCGTAACTTCTTGATTCCAGAAATCTTGCAGGCGCCGGCCGTCCATATGGTTCCTTGTCTGCCGACTCGATTCACCGAGTGACTCGCGGTCCGGCACCCTGCGTTTGCGAGCACCGCCATGAAGCACAGTGCCATCATGCGTCGCAACAGCGCAACGCGTCTGGCCTCTAATGCCGGGCTCCCGCCTCATGAAAGGAGTCCTACGACTTCGCTCAAGCATCAATATCTCCATCCACAGACCGGCCGGGAGAGCGCCATTCTGTCCTCGCCGCTTTGAAGACCGCTACGGCGATGCTTTACGCGGCTGCGGCGGTACGACGTCCTTCTCATGGCGGTTGCCCTCGCAGCTGTGCGGCTGGAGAGGTGACCGCTCGCGCCCCTCGTGGTACTCTGTGAGCATGAGCGAGGCGTGCGAGCTAGACGAACTGAAGGTCGGCGACATCATCGCCGTAAGGGGCTCGGTCGTGAGATTCTTTACAAACGAGCAATTCCGCGAGAGGAAGTCCCGCCCCGCCGTCGTGGTCTGGGCGGACGGCGGCGTGATCGCGGCGCCGATATACACCACCAATGGCGAGAAACCCGCCGAGGGTTGGGACGGCCCGCGGCGGATCGGGCTCTTCGCTGATGCTCAAAACAAACTGCGTGAGCCGCGCTCGCAGTTTGGCATTTCGAATGCTTTCATCCTGAGCCCAGACAACTTAGGGTGCAGGTTCGGACGCCTCGCAAACGACGACAGGGAGATCGCAAGGCACGAATTCCTGCGCATCGCCACCATGGAAGCCGCCAGCTGAGACCCAATGGCGGACGTTCAGGCGCCCTTTCCTGCCTCCCAACTGCGGACGCTTGTTCATCTCCACGATATCACTGGCTCCGACCCCCAATGCGCGTTCACGACCGTCTGTCGGTAAAGGTTCAAGGACAAGGTTGAAGCCAGTACCTGACCGATCGAACGATCTCTAGGTGCGCGTCACGCGTTGGCTTGGCGATAGATGGAATGACATGATCATGGCAGATCGATCCATTGGCGCTGATGACCTGGGTGCCGTTGGCGAGGCGGAGTTTGAACGACGGTGCGCCGCTGCCGGGCTCATCGCCAACAAGTCAGGCCGCGACAAGATGGGCTGGGATTACGTCGTGGAGCGGGCGCCGGACGAGCAAGGCCCCGCGCTGGACAAGCGCCGCCTGTTCCCGCTCTGCCGGGTCCAGGTGAAGACGGTATGGAAACGCGATGGCGGTCGCGTTTCGCTGACGCTCTCGGCCGCAGAGAGGCTCGCGAAGCCCGAGGATCCGGCTTTCGTGGTTGCGTTCGAGGCCGAGGATGGCGCGGATGACGTTCAGATCGTGTCCGCGAGCCTGATCCACGTGATCGGGGCCGACCTCTCCCGCGTCTTAGAAAGGCTGCGTGCTGCGGGCGCGGGCCTGAAGAAGAAGTCGCTGAACGAGCAGGAGATCACGTTCCGAATCGATAGCGGCACCCCGTTTGCGACTGGCAAGGAGCTGCTGGCCGCGCTGCGCGCGGCGATCGGAAACGATCCTGACGGCTACCGCGACGCGAAGCGCGCGGCGCTGGCCAACCTCGGGTACGACGGGCCGCGCTACAGCGTGCAGGTAGCCCTGACCGCGGAAGACCCCGACCACCTCCATGACGCGCTCATGGGTCGCCGGCCAATCGAGGTGCGCGGGACAAATGCGGTGGATCGCCGCTTTGGCAACGAGATTCCCTCGGGCCATACCTGGGAGGCCGGGCCGGGCGGACGGCTGATGGCCACGTTCAAGCCGATCCCCAAGGGTGACTGCTCGATCGTAGTGCGGGGCGAGGGCGGCGAGACCGTCGGCTTCGACGGGACATTCTCCACGCTCCCGCTTCCAAACGTGCCCAAGGCCGAAGAGAGGCTCCTGTTCACCACGCCCACCTTCGAGTTGGATGTGCGCGGCAGCGGGCGCATAGCCCTGAACATTGGCGGCGAGCGCCTCGAGGCGAGTCGCCTTCCGCTCGCAGACTGGCGGACGTTGTTCAAGCTCGTCCGGCTCGTGAACGCCGGTCCGACAAAATTCGAAATCCGTGAGCGGAAAACAGGTGCGAGGTTCGAGGTCCCGCTGTCGAAGGCGGTCGAGGACAAGCATTCGTCGACCGGGTCCGAATTGCTGAGCCTGTTAACCCGGATCGAGGATCTCTGGGGTGAAGCCGGCGCACGGGTGCGGGATTTCACCCAGAAGGAACTCGCTGCCGCTGGTGAAGAGGTGGACGCCGTCCATCGCTTCTGGAAGGGTGACCTGCTTGAGAAGCTCAACTTCCCGATCGCCGGGTCGGAGTCGGCGGAAGCTACCGAACTCGTCCTGATCCGGGTGATGTCTGTGGAGCTCGCCGGCTCGCACGTGGCGGTTGGAGAGCGTCTTGTAATGACGAACGGAAGCGGTGGTGCAGAGTACACTCAGCGAGACCGCAGTGTGGCTACGGTCGAGGAACTCGGGGAGGCGGAGGACGCGGTGACCGAGTTCGCCAAACGGATTATGGAGAAGGTGGGCGCGCACGGCATCATGACGCTGGGCAGCGACTAATCCGCGCCTGGTTACGACAAGCTGCCCTTTCTGACCCAAACCCGGTCACCTATTGTCAGACCGGCGCTCCCCGGAAGCGGACGCCCATTCATGTGGGCGAAGGACAGCACTTGGTCATGCCACCGTGTTAACCTGTGCGCGAGGCGTCATGTACCCGGCAGCCAATGTCCGCGGCTCGCCCCACGCACAAGCGGTCCTCGACGATCTGTAAAAGATGTCGAGCAGCCCCACCCCTGCTCACCTCACAGGCGTTGGCTCAGCGAGCGATAATATCTCTGCTGGGCCGATCCCGACGGATGCTCAAACTGAAAACAGCCTGCAAAATCATCGATCGCCTGCATAACACCGCGGAGCGCTGGAGCTGTGAAGGCTTGGGTCTGCCCGGTCGACCAGTGGGACAGATAGTTTGACACGATGGTCGCAACGGCCGTGCTGAGGCCGGCGACTTGGGCGGGATTGAGGACCAGCTGGTTGGCGGCGCGGTGCAGCGCGACAGCGCTGTTAATCGCGTCGATCATGTTCTTGGCCATGTGCTTCTCATCGTTGAAGGCGAGGCCGATCGGTACGGGGATGTTCACCTTGGCGATGACCTCTTCGAGCTTGAACTCAAGATATTGCCGAACCCGGGGCGCGGCGTCGGTCGTGTTGCCTGTGTCGAGAAAGCCGATCGTTGCATCGCGGATTTTGTGTATCGCACCTGACTGCGGCAGCACCGACGTGCGCGCGGTGCCCTGGATGCACTGATGCCACCAGCCGTCGCCGTTGGAATGAGTGTTGAACAGCTTTTCCAGCGCTGTGTCGTGGCTGAGCAGGATCACCTGCGGGCCGGCGGCGACGCCTGGCCGAGCAAATTGGGATTTAATCACGTTCATCAGGTGGAACTGATGCCCGGAGTCGAAGCTCGAAGTGACGTCGTCGAGGATCAGGAATTTGGCGCCGCCACCGTAAAGCGACGCGGCGGCCAGGTAGACGCTGATCGCGAAGGCGTTGCGGTAGCTTTCGGACAGCACCGCCTGGGCCGAGACGTCGGTCAGCGACCAGAAATTGGCCAGCGAGATCGAGAGGTCCTCGCTGCCCGCCCGTTTCTTTAGCGCCGGAACGACGTCGCTGAACATGATGGCGGCGAAGATGCTGCGCGTGGCGGGCTCGATCGCCGCCAGACGCCTGGCCCCCGCATTGGACTCCGCCGTAGCGAAAGCGCCGCACGCCGTGTCGAGGAAGGCTTTCACCCGGGCGATGCGGGCCAGCTCGGCGCTGACGGCTGCGAGATCATTGTTCGCCGTGCGCAGGTCGCGAAGGTTTGTCTGCAGCCGTCGCGCGGCTTCGGCCTTCTCCACCACGGCGGTCAGCTTCTCGGGCAGCGAACGCTCGAGCGCCTCCCTGGCCTGGCCGAGCGCCTCGACCTTGGCGTTGGCGCGGGCGACGAGCAGCTCGACCCATTTCGTCAGGGCCCGCGCGGTCTCTGCGCTCAGGCGTCCCTCGACGCCGCTGGTCCGGGCGAGCGCGAGCGCCGCAGGTTCGTCGGGCAGGCGGGCAAGATTCTCCAGCGCATCGAGCTGGTTCCACCCGTTGGTCGACCAAGCGTCCGACACCGCCTTCGACGTCTGCTCCACCGTATCGAATGCCGCGAGCTTAGAGCGCACATGGTCCAGCAACGAGGCGTCGCCGGCCCGATCGCATGTCGGGCACAGCGCGGAGTCCTCCCAGGCCGGGTCGCTAAGGATGGTCTCACTCAACCCATAGAGCTGGCGAAAGACGTCGCCTTGGGTCTGCCGCAAGGCCGCGTCGCGGGCCTCGGCGAGGGAGATCAGCGCCTCGGCGTCGATCGCGCTCGGCGCGGTGTTGACGGCGTCCGACCATGCCGTGTGCTGGCGCAGCAGCTTGGCCAGTTCTTCGCGCTTTTCGCCGCCCTCGGCGGCTTTCGCTGCGTTGACGCAGGCGGCGGGGTCAATCGCCTCAAACGCGCGGCCCTCGCAAAGCGGCCGCAGTATTTCGATGCCATGCAGGGCGGAATGGGCTTTCGCCAGGAAGGTGGCCTCCGGCTCGGCCGGATCAAACGCATCGCCGACCAGCGCCAGATAGGCTTCCTTGATCGCTGCTTGCGCGCGCTGGCCGCTTACGGTGGCGCTGTTGCGGGTCGTCTCCTTGGCGCTGACCGCAAAATGATTGTTGAAGGCCTTGGCGTGCGACAGCGCGGCGAGCGCCTGGCGCAGCGCCGAATAACGCTTGAGGCCGAGCAGGCCGGCGAAAGACCGGCCGCGCTTCTGCGGTGTGAGGTCGATGAAATCCTGGAATGTCCGGCCGTCGAGCAGCACAAACTCCCGGTTCAGATCCTCGAGGATCGCGGCGCCATCGGCGCCGCCGGTCGCTGACACGGTTCGGCCGCCGGCCGCGTCGCGTTCCACCGTAACCGTGACGGCGTCGCCCAGTGCGGCGGGAAGCAAGGTCAGGGCGATCCGCCCGACGCCCCCGCTATGGAAACGGTTGAGATAATAGGACGCGCCCTTTTCGCTCGCGGGCAGGTCGTCGAGCTTCGCGATGCGCCCGGTAATGGCATAAACCACGGCGTCGAATATTGAGGTCTTACCGACGCCGTTGGGCGCCGAGATCGAGTTGATCTGATCAGGCCGGAACTTCAGGACGAGTGGCGCGCCCTCATTGTTGACGCCGCGAAAGCCCTCGATCGAGAGTTCCTTCAGATACCAGCCGCTCATTGTCCCTCGCCCTCGTGGGCCTCAGACGCGCCGGCGCTGGCTGGGGCTATCGCCGCGTAGAGCGCGTCAAGGAGCTGGTCCTGATCGATCGCGACGTCCAGGCTCAGGTCGGAAAGCACGGGGGCGAGAATGTCGGCCAAGGGTGCATCCGCCTGCTTCATCGCTTCAGCGAAGGCGGCGAGCGTCTGGTCGGCCGTCAGATTGTCATCGATCTCGAAGGCAATTGTCTGCTTGGGCATTTTTGTCCTCCCCCGCGCGCGATGCGGCCGACTCGCGCGACCAACGATACTAACGCGTGATTGCACAATAACAGAATTAGAGTTAGTGTGCAGCACGATGTTAGCGACCTCGACAGACCGGCATCTGACCCTGCTCGCGGCGACGGGGGCCTATGTCGAGACGGTGCTGCAGGCGCCGCTGGTCATCAACGGACCCATATCAGGCTCCAAGCTGCCAGCGTTCCTGACCCAGCGCTATGTCCTGATCGAAGGCGAAATTCTCGAGCGGCCCTGCATCCTGATGCTGGCGGTCGACATTCAGGACGATACCCCTGCCACGATCGCGAAGCATCGCGATCTCGTGCGTCGCCAGGCGCCCGGACGCGCGGTGATCCTCGTGACCGAGCGGCTGAGCAACCACAACCGCCATCGCCTCATTGCCCAGCACGTCCCCTTCATCGTGCCCGGCAATCAACTGTTCGCGCCGGAGCTGGCGGTGGATCTGCGGGAGCATTTTCGCAGCGAGCGCGACGCTCCGGCGGATGGTCTCGCGCCGACGGCGCAGCTGATCCTCCTGGCGGCCTTGATGGACCGCATCGCGCCCGAGACCACGGCGACCGAACTGGCGTCGCAGTTTCGCTACAGCGCGATGAGCATGGGCCGGGCGATCACCGAACTGGAGGCCTTCGAGCTGGCGCAGACCGAGGCCGCCGGCCGCTTCCGCCATGTTCGCTTCACGCTTCCACGCGAGGCTCTGTGGGCTCGCGCGCGTCTCCATTTGCGCTCCCCCGTGCGCAAGCGCCGCCGAGTGCGACAGCCTCCGCACGGCATCGACCTGCCGCTGTCGGGCGAGACGGCGCTTGCCGAACGAACCAACTTGTCGGCGCCACGGATCGAAACGCGGGCCGTGGCGGCGGCGGCCTGGAAAACCCTCGCGACGCGCTACCAGCTTGATGGTCCACCGGCCTGGGACGAGCCGGTGATCGAACTCGAGACCTGGACCTATGACCCTCTGCTCCTAGGCGACGCCGGGCTGGTCGACGTCCTGTCGCTATGGCTGAGCCTGCCAGACGGCGCCGATGATCGCGTTGCGGCCGCGAAGGACGCCCTGCTTGGCCAGGTGGGTCTGTGAAGGGACTCGACGTCTTTCGGCAGCATTTCGACGGCCTCTCACACCATTATGTGCTGATCGGCGGAGCCGCGTGCGAGATCGTCATGGAGGAGGTCGGTCTGGACTTCCGGGCAACGAAGGACCTCGACCTGGTCATTCTGGTCGAGGCGCTCGACGCCGCGTTCGGCGCGCGATTCTGGGCGTTCGTCGAATCGGGCGGCTATCAGCAGCGCGAACGAAGCGGCGGCGGGCGGGAATTCTACCGCTTCCAGAAGCCTGCCGATCCTCAATTTCCGGCGATGCTCGAACTCTTCTCGCGCGCGCCCGACGCCATCACGCCTTCCGAGGGCAGCGCGCTTACGCCGCTGCCGATCGATGAGGATATCGCCAGCCTGTCAGCCATTCTGCTCGACGACGCGTATTACAATGCCCTGATCGAGAACGGCCGCACGGTTGACGGCGTCGCGGTGCTCGATGAGCGAATGCTGATCCCGTTCAAGGCCAAGGCCAACCTCGATCTCGCCGCGCGGCGCGAGGCCGGCGAACCGGTCGACCAGAAGACGGTCCGCAAGCATAGAGCCGACGTATTCCGGCTGTTGCAGCTTTTGGCCGATGACGAGCGGATCGCTTTGCCAGAGGCGATCGCGGCGGACCTAGCGGCCTTCGCCCTGAAGGTCGATGCCGATGGAGATTTCCAGCCCAAGGACATCGGACTGGCGGGCGACGCCGCTTCCCAGACCGCGCGCTTGCGAAGCATTTATGGCGTCGCTGCCGCATGACCGCCGAGAGTGTTCAAGCGGAGCCGGCGGTCTCGCATGAGCGGCGCGCCCATGGTCCCTGGAGCGACCTGGCGCTGCACACGATCGGCTGGCGCGCTTTCCAGGATCTCTGCTCGCAGGTGTGCGAAGTGGTGCTCGGCCGCCCGGTCGAGATCTTCCGCGAAGCGCAGGACGGTGGCCAGGATGCCGTCTTCCTCATCCCCGGCGGCCTCAACGCATCGCCGATCGGCACGGTCCAGTGCAAGCATACATCGGACGCGGGCAAGGCGCTGAAGGTCTCCGACCTCACCGGCGAGATCAGCCATGTCGAGGAGCTGGTGAAAAACGGCCAGGCCGACACCTATGCATTCATGACCAATATGAGCGTGGACGCGCCGGTCGCCGCCGCGATGCGCGCCAGACTGCGCGCGCTTGGCGTGCGCAAGCCGCATATCCTTGGGCGGCAATATATCGTCCGCGTCATCCGCGGCAGCGCGCGCCTGCGCGCGTTGGTCCCGCAGGTCTACGGCCTTGGCGATCTCACCTTGATCGTCGACGAGCGGCTTAGCGAGCAGAGTCGCGCGCTGCTCGACAGCTGGATCCCGAAGCTGCGTACCTACGTACCCACGAAGGCGCATCGCGATGCCGTCAACGCCATCTCCGACCATGGCGTGGTGCTGTTGCTTGGCAACCCTTCGAGCGGCAAGTCAGCGATCGGCGCCATCGTCTCCACCATCGCGTCGGAGAATCCAGACAACACCGTCCTGGCGCTGACCAGCCCGCGCGATTTCGAAGCCGGCTGGAATCCCAACGATCCAGGCCGCTTCTTCTGGATCGACGATGCCTTCGGATCGAACGTGCTGCGCGATGACTATGTCCAAGACTGGGCATCTGCGTTCTCGAAGCTTCGCGCGGCGATCAAGCACGGCAACCGCTTTCTGCTGACGTCACGCAAGCACATCTACGAGGCGGCGCGCCGCCGGCTCGGCCAGCGCAATCTCGCGCAATTCGCCGATGGCAGCGCCGTCGTCGACGTTGGTGAGCTGACCTTGGAGGAGAAGGCGCAGATCCTCTACAACCACGTCAACTTCGGCGAGCAGAGCCAGAGCTGGCGCTCCAGCATAAAGCCGCACTTGGCGGCGGTCGCCGCCGTCCGCGATTTCTTGCCTGGTATCGCCGAGCGTCTTGGCGATCCGAACTTCACCAAGAGCTTGGCGCCGCGCGAGGCCTCGCTCGTCCAGTTCATGGAAGAGCCGACCGAACATCTCGTCGACACCGTAAATGCGTTGGACGATTCGCTGCAGGCGGCGCTGATCCTCGTCTATGTGCATCAGGCCGGTTTCGACCCGACCGATTACGACGCTTCGGCCGCCCAGGCCGTTGCCGAACTGACGGGCTTCGCCCAGAGCAGGATCCAGGATTGCTTCGTCGAGCTGAAGGGCTCTTTCCTCAAGCTATCTGGCGCCAGGTGGACCTTCGCCCATCCGACCATCTCCGACGCGCTGACGGAAATCCTGCGCCAGAAGCCGCACATGATGGCGGCGCTCCTGCGCGGCGCGACGATCGATACGATCCTGAGCAGTTTCACCTGCGAAGGGTCGCCCCTGATCCGGGACGCGCTGGTGATCCCGTCCACGCTCGACGATGCGCTGGTCGCCCGCCTAGGCCGGACTCGAGACGAGTGGCACCGCAACTGGATGCTCTTTCACTTCCTGTCCTATCGCGCCAGCGAGGCGGTGTTTGCCAAAACGGTCCGGCAGTTCCCCGACGTGCTCCGCCGGGATTGCTGGTCGACCGATCTTGCCGGGAACGATCCCCGGATGGCCACCTACGCCCGCGCGCATTCGCTCTCGCTGTTGCCGCAGGACCTGCGCACGGAGGCGGGCGAGAGCCTGGAATCCTCTGCGATAAACGGGCTCGACGTGTCCTTCTTCGCCGAGGAGGCGATGCTGGCCCTCATCCCGCCGCTGAAGCTCGTCGGACTGGGTCTCGCGCTGCGAACCACCGTTCTGCCCTCGATCGAAGATCGGATCGACGAGATCACCTCCGACGCCGATTTGGATGAAGAGCCCGACAGCCACTTCAAGAAGCTGGTGGGGGTCCTCGACCGCGTCGAGGAGATCGGCGTCGATGCCGAAGCTGCGGCTCTGATCGACGACGCGCGCGATCAGGTCAAAAGGTCGATCGAGACGCTCGAGGAGCGCAAGCGGGAACGGGACGAAGAGGTGAAAGACGACACCGACTGGACCCACATCGTGACCCAAACGAAGGACGAGCCGCCTTTACCGCCGGCCGCCGCATCGAAGCGCTCGGTGTTCGACGACGTCGACAAGTGATGCAGATCTCCTCAACCGATGCAGCGCCCATCAATGCGCTGTCCATCGCAACTGCGCTTATCGAAGCCGCCTCCGACGCCCATGGCCGATAACGAAGAGGCGCTCTGCGAAGCGCTGATCCGTCTCCTTGAGGGGGATCTCGAAGCCGAGCGCAGCGACGTCACTTATCCAGAGACTGATCACTCCGGGCCTCCGGTCCAGATGCGGCTGCGCCTCGGTGCGCAGAGGTTCGCCATCGAGCACACGCTCATCGAGCCGTTTCCCCAGGCGATCCAGACCGGAAAGTGGTTCCATGAACTGACTGAGGAGATCGAAGCCGGCCTGAACGGGGTGATGCCGCCGCCGGGAACCTACCGCCTGGTCTTCCCGATCCATCCCACCGAGGGCAAGCCGCGACGGACACACGCCGCGCTGCGTGAGCGTATCATGCAATGGGTTCGCGAGGCCGGCGAGGCGTTGCACGGCGAATGCCCCGAGCGGCTTGACCGAAACCGCCGCCCGCATGGCTATCGCGGTGTACGGACGACCGAGATCGAGGGTATTCCGCTCTCGCTATCGCTCGTCGTCCATTGGTCGGAAAGTGGTCGCCACGACGGCGCGCTGTTCTTGTCGCGCGCGGTCGGCGACGACGTCGAAGACCAGCGCCGCATCCGCATCCGGACCGCCCTCGACAAGAAGCTGCCGAAGCTCGCGGCGTGCCGGGCGGAAGGCGATGTAACCGTGCTGATCCTCGAATATTCGGACATCGCTCTGACCAACCAGGTGCTGGTCGCCCAAGCGCTAGAGGCCGAGCTGGTCGGTCGGGACGACTGCCCCGACCACATCTTCCTCGCCGACACCACCGGCGAGGAGATGTGGTACTTCTTCCAGCCGGTGGCCGACGGCCGCTTCTCGATCGACATGGACTATATCGACGTCGAGCCGCCCGTTGACGGCGCCACGAAAGAGGATCCGTGATGCTCGACGTGCAGGACATCCGCGGACCCACGATCGCACTCAGTGGCCTGGAAGGCGTCGATCGGGCCCTCACGTTCCACTATGATGAGACGAACAATATCCGTCGGCTGCTGCTGACGCCCGGCGGCTTGAATGTGCGCGCGCCCCAATGCTTTGTGCTTGGCGGCGTCGTGCATACCGGGCCCGTTCCGCAGCTCGAGTTCGAAGACATACGCCAGGCGTTCGGCCTGCAGAAATCATCGGTCGAACTGAAACTGGAGCACCTTGGCAAAGGCGATTTCCTGTCGCTGCTCGGCGCCCCCCGGGTTGGTCGCTTCCTGGACTGGCTGTCGGCTTCTGGCGCGCTTGCGCACTATCAGGTCCTCGACCCGCTCTATTGGTCTCTCGTCGATGTCGTCGATTCGATCATCACAGAGGATGGCAATGTCCAGCTCATGACGGTCGCCCCGTTGCTCAAGAACGACCTCTTCACGCTGCTGCGCGACGACGTCGACGGCACGGCTGAAATGCTCGGACGCTACAGCTATCCTGATGTCGGTCCAGCGCGGCGCTCGGCCTTTGTGGCGGAGCTCCGCGATCTCGTCGAGGCCCGATCGGGCCTGCTGCCCGCCTTCAACTACCAGATGCTGAAGGGGCTGCTGGAGATCGCTGCCAAGCTCGACAGCCTTCCGTATCTGGAGGATGAAAACCCCAATATCCTGATCGACGGCTTCGGCGCCTTCTACCTCCATCGCTTGGCGCTGTTTAAGAACGCGACGCACATCCTCGACATCGAGAAGACGATTGAGACCTACCTCGCGTCGCTCGATCTGCGGGATGGCTCGGCGCCGCTGAAGCATTTCGAGTTTGTCGACTCTCGCGCCAGACCCTGGGTCCAGCTGTCGGATGCCCTGGTGGGCCTGTTGGGCAAGCTCTTCAGCTACGCGAGCCACACACCCTTGCTGGAGATCGAGGCGGCGGTCGCCAATCTGAACGCTCGTCAGCGTCGCGCGCTCGACGCGCTCACGGACATCCTCAGCCGATCGCTCGACGATTGTGCGGGCTTCGCTCACTATATCGTGTCGCTCGAAGATCATCGGCGCCGCACCGCGATCCTCGGCTTCTGAAGATCAGATCTGCGACGATATGAGGCGGGCGTCGAATTGGCGGTGGACCAGCCATGAAAGCCGATCTTCGATCAGCCGGCCGTAGCTGCCGGCGGCGCCGCGCCGCCCGAGGCGATCGCTTCGGTGACCTCGCGCACCGTGGCGACGAACGCTTCAAGGAGCTGACAGCCTTGCTCGACCGGGTGCGTGTCGGACGCCGCGACCTTGGCGCGCTCTTTCCCGCTCGCGACGAGACTCGATCCAAGATGCGCGTCGGCGTTGCGGAGGTCGTTGATCCCGAACAAGGGCGCCATCGCCACCCGCGCGGCGGCGTCCCCCAGCGATTTCGCGACAAGCCGCTCCAAGGTCTTCAGCTCGCGGAGCTTCTCCTTGGCCGCGACACCCGCCGGCCCGCGCAAGGCGTCCAGATCGATGCGCTCGGTGAGCAGTCGGTTCAGTTCCTTGGCGAGGGCGAGCAGCCCGTCCTGCTCCACCGCTCGGAACCGATGCGTCCGTCTGATGATGGCCTCGACCGCGCCATGATCGCGAAGCACGGGAGCGCCGAACCGGCTCTGGAACGCCTTGTCGAGCGCATCGAGAACACCGGCGATCTGCGCCTCGGGCGCCGCCGTAGCAGCGGGTTTGCAGTTCATCTGGGCATCGAACAGCTCGCGGGACGCGCCGCCGTCCAGCGGCGTGCTGTGAGCCGCCCAGATCCGCTGCTCCCACCCATCGAGCTTTGCGATGTCTTTCGCAAAGATCGTGACCAGACCCAGCGCATTGACGCCGAAATGGATGCCGGTGTCGGCGGCGGCGATGCCGCCCGTGTCGCGGCTGTACCAACCCAGCCGTCCGCTCCGGAAGTGCAGCAGCGCGGGCACCAGCGTCGGCTTGAACGCGAGATAGGTCATCGCGCCGATGCACTGCGCGGCGGTCTTGCGATCGCCGTCCGTGCCGACCGCGAAACTCACATCATCGGGCTCCGGGTCGCCGCGAACGCGGATGCTCTGCTTGCCCGGCTCGAACCACTCGGTGCGCCAGAGGGCGCCGAGGCCCCGGAAATGAAACGACGGGTCGGGCGGGAAGTCCGCATCGGTGATGTAGAGTTCCCGGCTATCGCGACCGGCCGACCATTCACGCGGCATGTCAGCCCAGCTGTACGGCGGCTTCTCCGCGAAATAAGCGGATCGCTCGTGGTAGCTCGAAAGATACAGCGCCATTCCGCGGGCAGCGAGATAGTCGGACAGCATCTCGGCGCGGATTTCCAGAAGGACGGGGCTTCCCTCCGCATCCCGTTTCAGCCGGGCGACCTCGATCCATCCCTCATCGGGGCGGAACCAGGTGTCGCCCTCGCGCTCGAGCTTCAGGGCGATCGCGAGGTCCTGATGCAGGTGCCATGTCTGACGCTCGAAGCCATCCTTGCCCTGGGCGACGACGAGGCGCGTCCCGACGATCGCGCGTTCATCGCTCCAGTCGCAATGAACGTCCGCCTGCCGGTAGAGGCCTTTTTCAACGCTCGGGCTATGCGTCGAGGTATCGACGTCGCTCCACGTGAGCGTGTCGACCGCGCCGCGGTCGGCCGACAGAACCGCGAGGGTCGCGATGCCCGCATATTCGCGGATCGCGCCGATGCCGACGAACGGACTGTCGTGCTCGGTCTCCCCATCCTGGCGCAAGGGTATCCAGCTTCTCCCTTGCACCGGGCGGACATCGTCGAGTTCAAAGAACCGTGGGCTCAGGGTCGAGGATTCGGTCATGGCGAAGATATAGAGCTGGGCCGCGTCGGATGCCCGAGTAATTGTGTCCGTCCGTTTGTTTCAGCGGCCTCGAGCCGACGCGGCACGGTTCCAACAACCTGCCTCCAACCGAATCGGGGAAAGCGACGTCATGGGGAAGACTGCAAAAGCTCCCGCGAGGCTTTATAAATATCGCGGCTTCAGCAACCTGACGCTGGAGATGCTGGTCGGCGATACCCTGTATTTTGCTGATCCCAGCAGATTCAACGACCCGCTGGACACCAGACCGACGCTCGACACCGACGTCAATGCGCCTACGCTGGAATCGATGCTGACCCGTCTGGTCGAGCAGCGCGCCGAAGCCGAGATGTCGGCGGCCGCCAAGACCATCCGATACCGGGGACCGAAGACGATCGAGCATATCTCGCGGCACAGCCGGCGCGAGGCCGCGCGGTTGATCGAGCGCATCCGCTACGACGCGACCAATCCGGACTACGAGATCGCCGATCCCGAACGGTTTCTTCTCGGCCATTATGTCGAGAGCGAGCTGCTCCAGCGCTACGACAAGGGCGTGCTATCCCTGGCTGAACGGGCGCACTGTCCGCTGATGTGGAGCCACTATGGCGACCAGCATCGCGGGCTCTGCATAGGCTATTCCATTCCCGACGACGTCCGGCCAGACCTCCACAGGATCAGCTATGGCGGCAGTCGGTTGGTGCACCTGCGTGACCATGCGAGCAGGCTCATGAGGGCGCAGCTTACGAGGGACCCAGGCGAAAACGAGCGTCGAGCCGCCCGATCGATCTCGGCGGCGCTACCGTTGATCGAGCGCTTCTCGGAGACCCTGTTGTGCAACGACTGCAATGCGGCCGATGCGGCGATGAAGGCGCAGCTCGGCAAGCAAGTGCCCAGCTATTTCAGCTTCCGGCCCAGCGAGATAACTCGCTTCGTGGTGGTCGAACCCAATCGGACACATGGGCTGGACGTCGCTGCCGGTGAGGAGATCTGGGACGAGGTCAGCGCCGACCTCGCGCAGCGAACAGAATTCGCCGAGATGCTCGGAACCCGGATCGGACAGGGGCAACACGAGCGGGAAGAGGCGTCTTTCGCTCTGCGGCAGAGCACCGACGATCGGAAGCTTTTCTTCGCGCTCGGCTATGAGGCAATGAGCGGCCGCGCCAAGATCGACGGGATCGCCGCTGGTCTGGTCGCCCGATCACGCTCCACCGCCGGTCGGTGGAGCGCGACCAAGTCGAAGGTCCCACGCAAGTTGCAGGCGCCTGACCAGGCGACGTTTGAACGGCTCGACGCCGCGCGCAACAGCAGCTCACGCTGGTGGCGCGAGAGCGGTGAAGCGTGGCGCTGTCCCTGTTGCGCCCGCACGAAATTGGAGATCGTTCGAAAGTCGAACAAGGGTGACTGGACCGCGTTGATCATGGCCGTGAACGACTTCCACGCCGAAGCCGATTCCCTCTCGCTTTCGCGTCGCGGCCTATACCATCCAGGGCCGATCGTACTCGCCAGCCACTATCAAATCGGCGTGTGTCAGGATTGCCGCCAGATCCTAAGCGATGCCCTGACGATTCGGCCCGGGAACGTCGACGAATGCCTCAGCCTCGCGCAGCTCCGGGGGTTGATCGAAGGTCCGGCGCCACACACGCGTCACGCCCTCTCTCCCGAACTCATCGGCCTTTACATCGACGCCAACACCGACTGGACCGCCGGGGTGGCCGACTACTGGTCGCATCACCGCCACGCCTCTGACATCAGCCTGGAGCATTACCGGATCATGCAGTCGACCGGCCTGTCGGCCGCAGGGGCCCGGGATATAGCCATTGCGAAGCTGGTTGCCGCTCAGAAGCTGCCCGCCGATGGTGCCGCCGGCTGGTTCGACTGGTTTATGCTCGAGGACAAGCGTATGCGAGCCGCTCCGACACGGGCAGGTGCCAGCACGTGATTGCGCCAGGCGGGTAGCGAGATTTCCACGAGAAGGGTGGCGAGAAGCCGCTAGCTATAAAGTCGGCCGGTCCACGACATATTCGACGGCAGCGCGGTCGCCCCATGCGTGCGCCACCCCAGCTGAACAAAATCCACCTTTGGAAGCGCCGCGTCTACGTTGAACCACCGATACCAGGTTGCGGAGCGGCCGTTACACCTCGCTTATTGATTAGTCGGACAGGCAGGGTCGCCGCCGGCTAGTCGCCATTCCGCCTTCACCCTCGGCAAGCGCCTAGGGCTTTTTGCCCCGCGACTTTAACAAACGGCAGCTTACCGCTAGCGCCGCCCGAATACGGCCGTTCCGCTTCCCACCAAAAAACAGCCTCTTCGCGTCGGTCGAAGCTACTCGAAAGCACGAAGTCGATCAGCTTCGGGGCGAGAGCTGAGGCGATGTAACTTCCTTGCCCATCTGTCGGAAAATGTTCGACCATCCATTTTCCCCGCCCCCCCCGCCGGTAGGCCGGGAAGCCACCAGCGTCGCCTATGGGGTTAATCGGCTCTATCCGGCCCAGGCTCGCCGACCGTCTGCTTCGTGAGATCGGGTGGTCGGTGAGACATAAACTCGTGCCACAGGAACATGTCGCTATGGATCAGCTCAAGGACGGCGTTGATCGCCGCCTCGCGCGAGGGCAGCCTAAAGTTCGTCTTGATGCGCTCGATCACGTCGAGCGACGTTGGGGAAAGCGCAACGCTAGAGCGGCGATAGCCGGCTTCGCACTCGCGTTGCTTACTGCGGCGCATGGAAGCGGTGCTCTTTTTCACCGTCCCGCGCTCGTCACTGGTTCCTTGAATCATGGCTCGCTCTAACGAAAGCGTCGCGCGAGTCTAAGCTGCTTTCGTCAGGAGAGGCCGTGGCCGGGAGGCTGGCTGCGCAGGAAGGAGCTTGCCAGGGTGCTGGCCGCCATCCGTGCTGTTTCTTCGACTCGCTCGGCCGTAACGTTGCTGGTCGTTGTGAAATCGGCGAGGCCGCGCGCGTAGCCGAACTCCACCATTACCTGGTCGAAGAAGGTGAGTGCCGTCGTGCAGGCGGACTGAAACCCGGGGTCGAAGTAGCTCATATGCGACATGGCGATGTCGACCGCGAACATGGCCCGAATGGGATTGATCCCGAGCACCTCGACAAACTTGTCGATTACCGGGGGAGTGAGCGGCGTCGTGCCGGCTTTGAGCTTGTTGGTGAGGCTCAAGCTCTTCCCGAGCCGTTTCGCCATCTGGGCATTCGTGAACCGCTGCCGGCGCCATTCCTCCACGAACAGCAAACGGTAGCGGTTCATCCGCTCTTGGTTCTGCCCTTCGGTTTGCTCCAGGTCCCGCATCACATCACCCCCCGGGGTACGGAAAGTACTATACCGCGGTATAGCGGGGGGCTGTCAACTCTCTTTTAACGTTTGGGTTGCACCCGATGTAGATACGATCCCAGGGAAGACGCAAAGCAAGCCGATTGTCATCGTAAGCCGGGTCGTGGCAGGCTCGCCTAGCGCGGCGCCGGCGTGGACTCGGGCCGCTTGAAAACACTCCTTCTGGGCGAGTTGCACCCGCAGTGTCACCCGTATCTCCCCCGCCTCATCGAACTCGCGTGCCTTGCAAATAATCTCGTGAGGATTGGTCGCGGACAGGAAATCCTCCAACCCTTTCATGGTGGTAGCAGAAATGGAGTCGAATCGCTCCACCGCGATCGCATGGGCACGCATGGCGTCTGCCGCCAGGCGGAAGAGGCGTGGGCCAACCCTGAAGCTGTAAATCACCTGTGACATTCTCAAGGCACTTTATGCCTCCTTCGCGGTCGGTTCCAGCGGGAGCCGGAGCCTTCGCCAAAATGTCATCGTTCGATGAATCGAGCTGGACGGCTTCGAAGATGAGCCGATCGGCTTTCGGTCCGATAGAGTAGTGTAAGCCGATTACACACCGTGTAACGAGGTTACACCTTTATGTATCG
>Ga0308157_10004152_pt1 | contig 19621 bp, 17 predicted proteins | sample PhyBR1_FD_201035 | JGI IMG/M metagenome (GOLD analysis project Ga0308157, IMG submission 201035) | Phyllosphere microbial communities from UC Gill Tract Community Farm, Albany, California, United States - DLSLB.R1 | ecosystem: Host-associated > Plants > Phyllosphere > Unclassified | place: USA...
GGCCGACGCGCAAGGCGCCGTGGTCAACCTGCTGGACCAGAAACTCTGGAACCAGAACCCCGACTTCGTGAGCTACACGCTGTCCAAGGCGGCGCTCGAAGCCGCCGGCACGATGCTGGCACTGGCCCTGGCACCGCGGGTGCGCGTGGTCGGCGTGGCGCCCGGCCTCACGATCACGAGCCACATGCTGGCGCAGGAAAAATTCCAGCAGCTGCACGCGCTGAGCCCGCTGGGTCGGTCCTCCACGGCCGAGGACGTGGCCGCGACCGTGAAATTCGCGCTGGAGAACCGCTCGATCACCGGCACCACGCTGCTGGTCGACGGCGGCCAGCACCTGATGAAGTTCGAGCGCGACTTCTCCATGATGTGAGCACCTGCTCGCACCGAAAGCACCATTCATGAACAACGCCGCTGGCACCCAGATCCTCACGCTCACCGGACTGCGCTTTGACGCCAACCTGGGCATCCTGTCGCATGAGAAGACGGCGCCGCAGCCCATCCAGGTGGATGCCGAGCTGAGCCTGGGCGTGCAGCCGCTCACGCCGCGCGACGACGACATCCTGCATGTGCTGGACTACCGCAAGGTGCGCCAGATCATCATCGACGAATGCCGGGCCGAGCACGTGAACCTGCTGGAGAGCCTGATCGGCAAGCTGGCCCACCGCCTCATGCAACTGCCCGGCGTGCTGGGCGTGCGCGTGAAGATCGCCAAGCTGGAGATTTTTGATGACTGCGAAGTGGCGATTCGCGTAGAGACAGGACAGTGGTGAGGTGACCCCATGAGCGCAGCAACGATGACGATGACGACAGCAACTCCTCCCGGTGCCCAGGCCCGGCCGGATTCCACCTGGGCCATGGCGGACGTGCCCGAGGCCGCGGTGCCAGAGGCCGGCGCCCCCGCGCGCCTCAAGATCGAGCGCGAGACCCACAAGCTCGAAAAGCGCCTGTGCCGCGAGGTTGGCAAGGCCATCGTCGACTTCAACATGATCGAGGAAGGCGACAAGGTCATGGTCTGCATGTCCGGCGGCAAGGACAGCTACGCCCTGCTCGACATCCTGCTCAAGCTCAAGGCGCGCGCGCCCATCCACTTCGACCTGGTGGCCGTCAACCTCGACCAGAAGCAGCCCGGCTTTCCCGAGCACGTGCTGCCCGAGTACCTCCGGAGCACCGGCGTGCCGTTCCACATCGAGAACGAGGACACGTACAGCATCGTCAAGCGCCTGATCCCCGAGGGCAAGACCACCTGCAGCCTGTGCAGCCGCCTGCGCCGGGGCATCCTGTACCGCGTGGCCGACGAGCTGGGCTGCACCAAGATCGCGCTGGGCCACCACCGCGACGACATCCTGCAGACGCTGCTGCTCAACATGTTCTTTGGCGGCAAGATGAAGAGCATGCCCCCCAAGCTGGTGAGCGACGACGGCCGGCATGTGGTGATCCGCCCGCTGGCCTATGTGGCCGAAAAGGACACCGCCCGCTGGGCCGCGCACCGCGACTTCCCCATCATTCCCTGCAACCTGTGCGGCAGCCAGGAGAACCTGCAGCGCAAGCAGGTGGGCGAGATGCTGCGCGAGTGGGAGAAAAAATTCCCCGGCCGCGTGGAGAACATGTTCAACGCCCTGCAGAACGTGGTGCCCTCGCACCTGCTCGACGGCGGCCTGTACGACTTCAAGAATGCCAAGGCCACGGGCGTGGCGAACGAGGACGGCGACAAGGCCTTCGACAAGGAAGATTTCGCGGCGCCGTCGCCCTCGCTGCCGGGGGTGCAGGTGGTCCAGCTGTCGTGAACCTCCCGGGTGCCGCCGCACTCTGACGGGAATCCCCTTTCCTTCCGCCCAGGAGGCTTCACCATGACGCGCCGATGGATTTCCACCCTGTTCCTGCATGCGGCCGCGGCCGTCCTGATGGGCTGCAGCAGCGCCCCCCGGATCGTCGAGGGCCAGGTGCAGAGCTTTTCCACCCTGGCGGCCCTGCCCACGCCCGCCACCTACCGCATCGAGCGCCTGCCATCGCAGCAGACGCCGTCGTTCGACCCGATCGCCACCCTGGCTGACCAGGCGCTGGTGCGCGCGGGCCTGCAGCGCGACGAGACCGCCCCCCGGCTGCTGGTGCAGATCGGCGCCCACGCCGACGCGGTGCCGCGCCACGACCCCTTCCATCCATATGGCTCCTACGGCCCGTATCCCTGGGGTTTTGGCGGCTGGTATGGCCGGGGCTGGGGCATGCAGGGCGTCTGGCGCTTCAGCGAACCCACGCCCCTGCACCGCCGCGCGGTCAGCATCGTGCTGCGCGACGCGGCCACGCAGGCCGTGGTGTACGAGACCTCCGCCGTGCACGAGGACGTGTGGGTGAGCGACCCGGCCGTCTATGGCGTGCTGTTCGATGCCGCGCTCACCGGATTCCCCAAGCCGCCCGGCGGGGTACGCCAGGTGCGGCTGCCGCTGGCGCCGCCCGCGCCCTGAAGAACGCTCACCAAACACTGTTTCGTTTCCGCCCGCCCGCCCACACACACCGCCACCCGCATGCACGCCACCCGCATCGTCGCCATCCGCCACGGCGAAACCGCCTGGAATGTGGACACCCGCATCCAGGGCCACCTGGACATCCCCCTCAACGACACCGGCCTGTGGCAGGCCGACCAGGTCGCCCGCGCCCTGGCGGGCGAGCCGATCGCCGCCATCTATACCAGCGACCTTCAGCGCGCCCACGCCACGGCCCAGGCCGTGGCCCGCGCCACCGGTGCGCCCCTCACGGCGGAGCCCGGCCTGCGCGAGCGCAGTTTCGGGCACTTCCAGGGGCGCACCTTCGCGCAGATCGAGGCCGAGCTGCCCGAAGATGCCCTGCGCTGGCGCAAGCGCGATCCGCACTACACGCCCGAGGGCGGCGAATCGCTGGTGGCGCTGCGCGAGCGCATCGAGCGCACCGTGTTCTCCCTGGCGGCGCGGCATCCCGGCGAGCAGGTGGTGATGGTGGCGCACGGCGGTGTGCTGGACGTGCTGTACCGCCTGGCCACCCGCCAGGACATCCAGGCGCCGCGCACCTGGCAACTCTCCAACGCGGCCATCAACCGGCTGCTGTGGACCCCGGATGGCCTGACCCTCGTGGGTTGGGCCGACACCCAGCACCTGGACAACGCGGCGCGCGATGAAACCCATTCCTGACGCCCTCCAGGCCACCGTCGGCCTGCGGGTGGACCTGATCGATACCCCTTCCCTCGTCATCGACCTGGACGCCATGGACCGCAACATCCAGCGGATGGCCGACTTCGCGCGCAAGCACCAGGTGCGCTGGCGCCCCCATGCCAAGCTGCACAAGAGCGCCGAACTCGCGCTGCAGCTGCAGCGCGCGGGCGCCCAGGGGGCGTGCGTGCAGAAGGTCGCCGAGGCCGAGGCCCTGGCGGCGGGCGGCGTGGACGACATCACCATCACCAACCAGGTCATCGCCATGCCCAAGCTGCACCGCGCGGCACGGCTGGCGGCCCTGCTGGCGGCACGCGGGGGCCGCCTGGGCCTGGCGGTGGACCACCTGGAGGGCATCGAACGCCTGAGCGAGGCGATGGCGCAATCCGGCAGCGACGCGGGCATCGACGTGCTGGTCGAGATCGACGTCGGCCAGGGCCGCTGCGGCGTGCCGCCGGGCGAAGCCGCCGTGCCGCTGGCACTGGCCGTGGCGCGCAGCCCCCGCCTGCGCTTCGCGGGGCTGCAGGCCTACCACGGACGTGCCCAGCACCTGGCCAGCACGGTGGGCCGCAGGGAGGCCATCGCCGCCGTGGTGCGCGCCGCGGAACACACGCGCCAGCTGATCGAGGCCGCCGGCGTGCCCGTGCCGCTGGTCACGGGCTCGGGCACCGGCACGCTGGTGCACGAGGCGGCCAGCGGGGTGTTCGGCGAGCTTCAGGCGGGATCCTTCCTGTTCATGGACGCCGACTACGCGCGCAACGAACGCGAACCCGCGCAGCCCCCGTTCGAGCACGCGCTTTTCATCAAGACCCAGGTGGTGTCGGTGCGCGACACCCATGCGGTGTGCGACGCGGGCCACAAGAGCCACGCCATCGACTCCGGCCTGCCCACCGTGGCCCTGCTGCCCCCGGACCGCGCGCTGCGCTTCTCCAACGGAGGCGACGAGCACGGCGTGCTCCACGCCGATGGCCCCAAGGCCCGCCTGCCCGCGCTGGGCCGCATGCTGTGGCTCATCCCGGGGCACTGCGACCCCACGGTGAACCTGCACGACTTCATGACCGGCGTGCGCGGCGGCCTGGCCGCGGGCGTGGTCGAGCGCATCATCAGGGTTGATGCCAGAGGCGCATTGACCTGATTGGGGCAAGAATGCTGCGGCATGAGCGCCGCACCGGGCCGCGCCTGCCAGCTCGCACCGCAATGCGCAGCACCGAGGTAATCCAGTGAGCCCCAGCCAGATCATCGTTCTCGCCACCCCCGTCTTCTTCCTGCTGATCGCCCTCGAGATGGTGGTGGGCTACCGGCGCCGGCGCAATACCTACCGGCTGGCCGACGCGGTCAGCAGCATCAGCCTGGGGGCCCTGAGCCAGACCAGCGCCGTGTTCACGCGGCTGCTGCGCATCGGCATCTACACCGCCCTGTTCGAGCACGTGGCCCTGTGGCGCAACGACGCGTTCTGGACCAGCCTGCCCGGCTGGCTGCTGGCGCTGGTGTTCTATGACCTGTGCTACTACTGGCTGCACCGCATGGGGCACGAGTCGGCGGTGCTGTGGGCGGCGCATGCCGTGCACCACCAGAGCCAGGACTACAACCTGTCCACCGCGCTGCGCCAGACCAGCTCTGGCGCAGCGCTGGGCTGGATCTTCTATGTGCCCATGGCGCTGGCGGGCGTGCCGCCGCTGGTGTTTGCCGTGGTGGGGCTCATCGACCTGCTCTACCAGTTCTGGGTGCACACCGAGCAGGTGGGGCGCCTGGGCTGGTTCGACCGCTGGTTCTGCAGCCCCAGCAACCACCGCGTGCACCATGCGGTGAACGACGCCTACCTGGACAAGAACTACGGCGGCATCCTCATCGTGTGGGACCGCCTGTTCGGCACCTTCAAGGACGAAGACGACCAGGACCGCTGCGTGTACGGCACGCGCGGCCTGCTCAACAGCTGGGACCCGCTGTGGGCCAATGCCCAGGTGTACGCGGGCCTGGCGCACGACAGCTGGCGTGCGCGCAACTGGGCCGACAAGGTCCGGGTGTGGCTCAAGCCCCCGGGCTGGCGGCCCGCCGACGTGGCAGAGCGTTTTCCGAAGCCCGCATTCAGCATGGCGCAGATGCAGCGGTACCACCCGCCGATGGCACGCGCGGTGCAGTGGTTCGCGCTGGTGCAGTTCGCGCTGCTGCTCGCGGGGGTGGCGGCCTTTCTGTGGCAGGCTGACAGCGCGCCGCTGGCCAGGAACGCCGTCTGGTTCGCCACGCTGCTGGCGGCCCAGTGGGCGCTGGGCGCGGTGATGCAGGGGCGCATCGGCATGCTGATGGCCCTGCTGCTGCAAAGCGGCGCGCTGGCCACGGCCACCAGCGCGCTGGGGTTCGTGCAGTGGCACTGGGCGTTCAAGCCGCTGACCATGGTGATTGCTATTGTCTTGGTAGCTGCCAGCGCTTACCAGTCAAGCGACAGGGGCAGATTTGCATCAAAAACCCTGGCACTGCTGGGTGCCGCGCTGGCGGGGTCGCTGGCGGGCGATGTGTTTCTGATGTTCGAGGGCTTTTTCATCCCCGGACTGGTGAGCTTCCTGGTGGCCCATCTGTTCTATGTGGCGCTGTTCAAGAACGGCCAGCGGTGGTTTCCGCACCGCGGCGCGCTGGCGGGCACGCTCGGTGTCGGCGTGGCGATGTATGCCTTTCTGTGGATGGGCGGGTTGCCCGCCGCGCTGCGGGGGCCGGTGGCAGCCTATGTGCTGGTGATTGCACTGATGGCCGCGCAGGCCATCGGGCGGGCCAGCGTGCTGCGCGATGGAGCGTCGGTGCTGGTGGCGGTGGGGGCGGTGTTCTTCATGCTCAGCGATTCCCTGCTGGCCACCCACCGTTTCGTGCAGCCCCTGCCGTGGTCGCAGGTGTGGGTGCTGGGCACCTACTACGTGGCGCAGGCGTGCATCGTGGCGGGGGTGCTGAAGGCGTTGCTGGTGCCTGCGCTCGAGGCCACGGCGCCTGACAGCCCGCCGGTCGTTGTTGCTTCTGTTCCTGTCGTGGCTAATGCGACCACGTGCGGGCCAGCGCTGCGGCCGGAATGTACGCCGCACCCGCAATGAACAGCACACCGGCGAGGGTGAACGAGCCAGCGCTCAGCAACCACAGCAGGGTGTCGGCGTTGTACCAGCCGGGCCGCGCCTGCAGCAGGCCGGCCATGGCCGCTTCCTGCACGGCCACCAAGCCCCGCCCGGCGGCGTAGTGGTACACGGCGCCTCCCAGGGCCCAGAACCCGGTCAGCACCAGCGCCAGGCCATAGAAGGCGTACCCGGTGCGCCACCGCTTGGTGGAGCCTGCCGTGCACCACACCCCCAGGCAACCGGCCAGCACCGCACCGGCCATCAGCCAGGCCTGCAGGCGGTCGCTGGCCACCGGCAGCAGCCAATGCCAGGCCCAGGGCAAGGGCGCCAACAGCCACTCCGATTGCGCGGCCAGCCCCGGCCAGCGCTGCGCAGGCAGGTCCATGGAGAAGCGCGGCCTGTCCACCATCCACAGCACAAAGGTCACCGGCACCAGCACGGCGAACAGGATGTAGGCGCTGGCACGCCCCACCAGCAGGTGGTGCGACCACGCGGTGGCCGTCCTGCCCCGCCTGTGGCCGTCGATCAGGTGCAGTGCCAGGCCTGCCACCAGTGCGGCCTCGGCCACCGCCGCGCACACGGCGACGCGGCCGCGCAGGTCGGCAAAGCCTTCCAGCACAAAGATGGACAGCTGGCCATAGATGAGCGCGCCCAGCGCATGCAATGCGACCGTGCCCGCCAGCAAGGCCACGGCGCAGGACCGCAGGAACTGCTGCTCGGGCACGGTCATGGGTCCGCCCGACCCCGCCCAGCCCCGCGCAGCGCGGGTCCGGGCCTCGGCGCGCAGCTGGCGGCGGCGGTCGCTCTTCTTGGAATGCTTGCGCGGTGTTGCCATGGCGGTGCTGCGCGGCCTGGGCGGCGGCGGACGTGAGGGTCGGCAGGAGGCTTCTCAGGCGCCAAACAACCCCGGCGCCCCGGCGCTGGGCGGCGCCACCCCCAGGTGCCGGAATGCCGCCAGCGTGGCGATGCGCCCGCGCGGCGTGCGCTGCAAGAAGCCCTGCTGGATGAGATAGGGCTCGATCACGTCCTCGATGGTGCCGGCCTCTTCGCCAATGCTGGCGGCGATGTTGTCCAGCCCCACGGGGCCGCCGTCAAAGCGGTGGATCACGGCTTCGAGCAGCTTGCGGTCCATCACGTCAAAGCCCTGCGGGTCCACGTCCAGCATGGCCAGCGCCTTGTCGGCAATGGTTTTGGTGATGCGGCCGTCACCCTTGACCTCGGCATAGTCGCGCACGCGGCGCAGCAGCCGGTTGGCGATGCGGGGCGTGCCGCGCGAGCGGCGGGCGATCTCGAAACCGCCTTCGTCGTCCATGGGTGCGTTGAGCAGGCCAGCGCTGCGCTGGACGATGCGCGCCAGCTCTTCGGACGTATAGAACTCCAGCCGCGCCACGATGCCGAAGCGGTCGCGCAGCGGGTTGGTCAGCATGCCCGCGCGCGTGGTGGCCCCCACCAGGGTGAAGGGCTGCAGGTCGAGCTTGATGCTGCGCGCCGCGGGCCCTTCGCCGATCATGATGTCGATCTGGTAGTCCTCCAGCGCCGGGTAGAGGATTTCCTCGACCACGGGCGAGAGGCGGTGGATCTCGTCGATGAAAAGAACGTCGTTCTTCTCCAGGTTGGTGAGCAGCGCCGCCAGGTCCTTGGGCTTTTCGAGCACGGGGCCGCTGGTCTGGCGCAGGTTCACGCCCAGTTCGGCCGCGATGATGTGGCTGAGCGTGGTCTTGCCCAGCCCCGGCGGGCCAAACAGCAGGACATGGTCGAGCGCCTCGCCGCGCTTCTTCGCCGCGCCGATGAAGATCTCGAGCTGCTCGCGCGCCTTGGCCTGGCCCACGTACTCCTGCAGGAGCTTGGGGCGCAGGGCGCGCTCAATGGCCTCTTCCTGGGGCGATGCGGGCGCGGCGGAGATGACGCGCTTGGCGGGCGCAGGGCTGAAGTCGTCGGTCTGAATGCTCATGCCATCCCGTTACTTGTCCGCCCAGACATAAAAGCCAATGCCTTGCTCAAGGTATTGCTGGCTCAGGTTGGCATTGATGTAGCTGCGCTCTGCCTCATTGAAGGTATAGAAGTAAGTCCCCGTACTGCGGTTGAGATAGCGGTAGAGAGGTATTGCACCATTGCCCGGCTGCGCCTGCCCCCACCATGCCGTGCCTTCGAGAAAAACAGACGGAGAGGCTTGGCGCACCGCATCGCGCTCCACGGGGTTGGCCGTGTACAGATGCATCTTGCGCGCCACATCGACCATGCGGTAGACCGGAAACAGCCCCTGCGCCTCGGCGGGGTAGGCGTAGAAGATCGCGCCCTCGTAGATGAAACTGGACGCATACTGGTTGACCAGGAGATCACGCTCGGCGGTGTTGCTGGTGTAGAAGTGCTCCAGCCCCGCGATGTTGTAGAAGCGATAGACAGGAACCCGCGCTCCCGGGGTGACCGGCGGCGCCACCGGCGACAGCCAGTTTTTCAGCGCGGCGTTGTAGGCCACATCAAATCTGCCGTAGAACTCCGGTGAAGCGATGGCCGAGCAGCTTGCGCTGCCGCCATACAGCGTCCCGATCACATGCGTGCCTCCCTTGAACAGGGCGGAACCGCTGCTGCCGCCTTCGGTCGTTCCCTGGTTCCAGTTCACGCGGTAGTAGTTGCCCGACGTACCACTGCACTGGAACTGGGTTCCACTGGAGGCGGTGCAGGAGGCCAGGCTGTTCAATGTGCCCAGACTCACCTTGAGCAGATCGCCCCGGGGGTGGTGCAGGCCCACAACCGCCGCCCCCGTGGTCTGGGTGCTGGCGTCCCATCCAGCAAAGTAAGCACCTGCTGGCGGCGCGTCGTTGAGCTTGAGCAGTGTGGTGTCGGTGGCGCTGGCCGCATAGAGCAGCATGGCGCCGTTGAGCCGTTTGGCGGTGGTGCTCGACAGAGTGCGGTTGTTGCAGACGGCGGCACGGTAGAACCAGTCGGTCTGGAGGGTGGATGCCTCGGCCTGGGTCGAAATGCAATGGTTCGCCGTCAGGAAATACGGTGTTCCCGACGACTGCGTGTCATTGAGCAGCGTGCCGGTACAGGCATAGGTATTGGCCCCCGACGTGAAAATCATGCGGGCGACAGCATTGCGCTGGTTCGCGTACGCCTCGTAGCAGCTGGCGTCCAACTGGCACCATGCCGATTCATTGATCTTGGTGGAGAGCTCTTCTTCGGTCGGAATCGACAGGTTTTCGAAAATGTGCGAGACCCTCGGAACCGCGATATCCAGCGCGCTCAAGGACGCCCCCGCCGGCAGCTCCAGCTCCAGCGTGACCTCGTCCGATCCCATGTCCGGGGTCCACCATGTCTGGCCGTCCAGGGAGGTATCGCCAGCTTGCGTATTGCGCTGGATGCGTTGCAGTACTTCCTGTCCGGAAATCTGGAACACGGTGCCCGTGTCGGCCTGGCGGTAGACACGCAGCACGGCGCCGAGAGGCAGCTGCCTGGCCACCACGCCCAGGCGCAGGCCGTGCGCCCCTTCGGCAGAGAAACTGATCGCCGCCAGCTGGCCGCCGCTGGCAGTGGACTTCCACTGGAACTGCTGCGCTGTCTGTGCAGCGGCCCGGGTGGCCCCCACTTCGCGCGCCACCCCCACCTGGCGCGGTCCCACGCCACCGCTCAGGGATGCAGTCTTCTCCGCGGCCAAGGCCCCGAGACTCACACGCGAGGTCGGTGCAACCGCCAGTGCGCTGCGCGACTTGACGTTCGAGACGCCCTGGTCCGCGCTGGCAGGCTGCGCCCACCCCTCCATCTGCAGCACCTGGCTTGAAGGCTGCGCGCCGCCGTCCTGGCCGCTGCCACCACACCCGACAAGCAGGGCTGCTGCTGCAGCAGCAGCAAACGCCCACCCCCTGGAAGCCACTACCCTGGATTTCATTTTTTTCCCCTGGACCCAGCCAAAACGCCATTGGACATTGAAATACGTCCCTTCAGAAAACGGACACTTCTACTTCGCCAGCGCCCTCAGCGCGAGCTTGATGCCGTCACTCACCCCCACCTCTGGTGGCAGGGCCTTGAGGGCCGCCGCGGCTTCCTTGTCGTTGTACCCTAACGCCAGCAATGCCTGGAGGATATCCGCCTGCGCGTCGCTGGTGGCGCCACCGTGCGCAGCCCCCATGTCGGCCCCCAGCTTGCCCTTGAGCTCCAGCAGCAGCCGCTCGGCCGTCTTCTTGCCGATGCCCGGCACCTTGACCAGGCGGCCCGCTTCCTGCAGCGTGATGGCCTGCGCCAGGTCGGCCACACCCATGCCGGACAGGATGGACAGCGCAGTGCGCGGCCCCACGCCCGAAATCTTGATCAACTCGCGAAATGCCTGGCGCTCCGGCGCCGTGGCGAAGCCATACAGCAGCTGCTCGTCCTCGCGCACAATGAACTGGGTGAGCAGGCTCACCCGCTCGCCCACGGCGGGCAGGTTGTAGAACGTGCTCATGGGCACATTCACCTCATAGCCCACGCCGTGGCAGTCCAGCAGCACCTCGGGGGGATTCTTCTCCAGCAGGGTGCCGGTCAATTTGCCTATCATTGATGTCCTTTGACGCCGCTGGCATGACACCCTGCGCCGTCGTTCTTGCTGTTTTTCCGTTGCCTGACTGGAATTATCCGCGTGATCCTGCGCCACACCTTCACCCCCCACAACAACACCCGGCTCACCAACCTGTGCGGGCCGGCCGACGCGCACCTGCGCACCATCGAAGTGGCCCTGCAGGTGAGCATCGCGCACCGCCATGAGCAGTTCAAGGTCGATGGCCCCAAGGCCAGGGCGACGCAGGCCATGGAGCTGCTGCAGGCGCTCTACGAGATGGCGGAGCGCCCCATCACCGAGGACTACCTGCAGCTCATGCTGGCGGGCGATACCGCTCTGGTGGAGGCGCCCGAGGGCGCCATCGTGCTCAACACCCGCCGGGCCGACCTGCGCGGCCGCACGCCCACGCAGAACCTGTACCTTGAAAACATCGCCAGCCACGACATCACCTTCGGCATCGGCCCCGCGGGCACCGGCAAGACCTACCTGGCCGTGGCCTGCGCCGTGGATGCGCTGGAGCGCAGCGCCGTGCAGCGCATCGTGCTCACCCGCCCGGCGGTGGAGGCCGGCGAACGCCTGGGCTTCCTGCCCGGCGACCTGGCGCAGAAGGTGGACCCCTACCTGCGCCCCCTGTACGACGCGCTGTACGAGCTGATGGGCTACGACAAGGTGCAAAAGGCCTTCGAGCGCAATGCACTCGAAATCGCGCCGCTGGCGTTCATGCGGGGCCGCACGCTGAACAACGCCTTCGTGATCCTGGACGAGGCGCAGAACACCACGCCCGAGCAGATGAAGATGTTCCTCACCCGCATCGGCTTTGGCGCCAAGGCCGTGGTCACCGGCGACGTGAGCCAGATCGATCTGCCCAAGGGGGCCATGAGCGGCCTGATCGATGCCGAGCGGGTGCTCAAGCGGGTGAAGGGCATCTCCGTCACCCGCTTCACCTCCGCCGACGTGGTGCGCCACCCGCTGGTCGCGCGCATCGTGGATGCATACGACGCGCCACGCCGCGCACCCGCTTCTCGCAGCCGAGATTAAAACTATCATTTTGATAGCTACCAGCGCTTATCCATCAAGCGCTGGTTGCCAAAAATAGCAAAAATGCCTTTGAACCAACTCTCCCTGTCGCTGCAGTTCGGCCCGTTCGACGGAGCCGCCGCCCACCGCGCCGTGCTGCCACGCCACAAGGTCACCCGCTGGATTCGCCACGCGCTGGCCACCGACGCCGAGATCACCGTGCGCATCGTGGGCGCCGAAGAGGGACAGCAGCTCAACCGCGAGTACCGCAAGAAGGACTACGCCACCAACGTGCTCACCTTCGACTACACGCAGGAGCCCGTGGTGACCGCCGACCTGGTGCTGTGCGCCCCCGTGATCGAGCGCGAGGCAAAGGAACAGAACAAGAGCCTGGAAGAGCACTATGCCCACATGCTGGTGCACGGCGCGCTGCATGCCCAGGGGTGGGACCACGAGACCAGCGAGGCGGATGCGCAGGAGATGGAAGACTACGAAACGGCCATCCTGCGCGAACTGGGGTTTCAGGATCCGTACGCGGCCAGTCCCTAGTCCCGCCCTCGGTCCTCGCCCCGTTCTCGGGCCACGAACGGAGCCCCGCAGGAAACAAAAAGTATCTTCTGATTTCTTTACCAGATGGTATAAAAGTTTCCTGTCTCAGGGAGCTGGAGAGATGATGTGCTTGCCGGGCGAGGGCATGGTTCGCACTCTGGCGGCTTTTGGGCGGTCAGCGCCGGTGGGAACGCCCTTCGGCTTCTCGATGGGCTGCAGCATCAAGGTCTGTCTTTCAACGGGGCCGCGAGCGCAGGCTCCACGCACCAAACTTCATCAGGAAACCAATCATGCCTTTGATCCCCTGGCGCCTGGGCACCTTGTTGCTTGCTGGGCCGCTGGCCCTGGCTGCCTGCGGCGGCGGCTCCGGCGGCTCTGATTCCGCGCCCACCGGCCCAGCGTCCCCTGCGGGCTTCACCGTGGCCTATGACGCCAAAGCCTACAACTTCGGCTGGAGTGCCGCCGCCACCGCCACGCGGTACGAACTGTTCGAGGACCCGGACGGTGCAGCCGGCCCCCTGCCCGAAGCGCAGATCGGCGGCGCCCTCAGCACCACCACCCATGCCCACAGCCTGGCTTCGCAGCTGCTGCACGAACGGGTAAATGCCAGCTACCGCCTGCGCGCCTGCAATGCCAGCGGCTGCGGCGCCTTCACGGCCGCACTGGTGCCCGACCTGACGAAGGCCATCGGCCAGATCCAGCCGAGCCACACGGGCCTGTCGCCCCAATGGGGTGCCAGCGTGGCCCTCTCCGCCGACGGCAGCACCCTGGCCGTGGGGGCGCCGGGTGATGACAGCGGCGCCACCGGCATCAATGGGGACCCCACGAACTCCGCCGCCTCCGGTGCCGGTGCCGTGGTGGTGTTCGTGCGCGGCAGCGGTGGCGGCTGGAGCCAGCAGGCCTACGTCAAGGCCAGCAATACCGCGCTCGGCATGGCATTCGGCTACAGCGTGGCACTGTCGGCCGACGGCAATACGCTGGCCGTGGGGTCCGTACGGGAACGTGGCGGCGCCACGGGCATCGATGGCGACCAGGCGGACACCTCCAAACCGGGCAGCCCTGGAGCCGCGTATGTCTTCACCCGCAGCAACAGCCAATGGACTCAGCAGGCGTATGTGAAACCGAGCAATACCGGCGTGGCCCAGTCGTTTGGATCGAGTGTTGCGCTGGCGGCCGACGGCAACACCCTGGCCGTGGGGGCGGCCGAGGAATCCAGCAACGCCACCGGCATCCAGGGCGACCAGACCAATTCCACGATGCCAACCGCCGGTGCCGTTTACGTGTTCAGCCGTTTTGGCAACACCTGGAACCAGCAGGCGTATGTCAAGGCCAGCAACACCGAGCCGACGCCTGAATACGTGACGTCCCCGCCCTTGTTCACCCCTGCCATCGCCAACGCACAGCAATTCGGCACCAGCCTGGCCCTCTCGGCCGACGGAAACACGCTGGCGGTGGGTGCACCGGGCGAGCGCGGCGCGGCAACGGGTGTCAATGGCAACCAGTCCGACCGGTCCGCGAACAAGGCGGGGGCGGTGTACCTCTTCACCCGCAGCAGCAGCGTCTGGAGCCAGCAGGCCTATGTGAAGGCCAGCAACACCAACCCCAACGACTTCTTCGGCCATCGCCTCGCCCTTTCGGGGGACGGGGCCACGCTGGCCGTGGGCGCGCTGGGCGAAGCCAGCAAGGCCACGGGCATCCAGGGGGCGCAGAGCGACAACGCCGCACCAGGCGCCGGGGCGGCCTATGTCTACACGCGCGGCAGCGGTGGCTGGGCCCAGCAGGCCTACATCAAGGCCGGCAACACCGACGCAGGGGATGTGTTCGGCAATGCCCTGGCGCTGTCGTTTGACGGCAGCACACTGGCCGTGGGCGCCCCCCAGGAGGCCAGCAACGCCACCGGCATCAACGGCAATCAGGCCGACAACACCGCCTGGCAGGCAGGTGCCGCGTACGTCTACCGCCGCGATGGCGGCACCTGGAGCCAGCGCGCCTATGTGAAGCCTGTGCGCACCAGGATGTCGCTGGCCTTCGGCCGGACCCTGGCCTTGTCGGCCGACGGGCACACGCTGGCCATCGGCGCTGACAACCAGTTCGACGGCGCGCTCTACCTGTACTGACCGCCCGGAAAGGAAACCAGCGATGCTCTTGCCTCCCCGGCGCCAGCGCGCCTTGTTGCTGGCAGCGCCGCTGGCGCTGGCTGCCTGCGGCGGTGGCTCCGGCAGCGCCGAGACCTCGGGCCCCCCGGCCCCCGCGGGCCTCACCGTGGGCTACGGCGTCAAGGCCTATCACTTCAGCTGGAACGCCAGCGCCAATGCCTCGCGCTACGAACTGTTCGAGGACCCCGACGGCGCAGCGGGCCCGATGCCCGAAGTGCAAGTTGGCGGAGCCCTCGGTGGCACCTCGTACACCCACAGCCTGGCTCCGCAGATGCTGCATGAACGCGTGAACGCCAGCTACCGTCTGCGCGCGTGCGACGCGGGCAGCTGCGGCGCCTTGACGGCAGCATGGGTGCCCGATCTGACCAAGGCCATTGGCTATTTCAAGGCCAGCAACAGCGGCGACCATGACGGGTACGGCGCAAGCGTTGCGCTCTCGACCGATGGCAGCACCCTTGCGGTGGGGGCCCCCGGAGAATCCAGCGGGGCGGCCGGCCTCAACGGCGACCAGGCCGACAACTCGGTCGAAGGCGCGGGCGCGGTCTATGTATTCGCCCGCTCGGGCAGCGGCTGGAGCCAGCAGGCCTATGTCAAGGCCAGCAATCCCCGCGCCGTCCCCGTCAAAGCAGGCTATCCCTCGAGCCTCGGCTGGGCGCTGTTCGGCGCCAGCCTTTCCCTGTCGGCCGATGGCAGCACATTGGCTGTCGGCGCCCCAGGGGAAGCGAGCAATGCGCGCGGCACCGATGGCGATCAGAACAACCTCGAGGCTCCTGGCGCAGGGGCGGTGTATGTGTTTCAGCGCAGCGGCGGCGCCTGGAGCCAGCAGGCCTATGTGAAAGCCAGCAACACGGCGCCTGCGGCCACCTACCGCACGGATATCGCCGCGGGCTATTACGTCCTCAATGCAGCAGAATTTGGCAAGAGCATCTCTCTTTCTGCCGATGGCAAGGTGCTGGCGGTGGGTGCGCCGGGTGAGCAAGGCAACGCGACCGGTACCAATGGCAACCAGGGCGACACCTCCACAGACGACGCGGGGGCCGTCTACATGTTTGCATTCGGCACGTCATGGAGCCAACAGGCCTACCTCAAGGCCAGCACCATCGCGCAAGGCCATTTTGGAACCAGCGTCTCCTTGGCAGGCAACGCACGGACATTGGCCGTTGGCAGCTGGAACGATGTTCACGTGTTCTCGGGAGAAAGCGGCACCTGGGGCCAGCAAGCCCACCTCGCAGGCAGCACGCTGGCGCCGCTTGCCGACGCTGCAACCCGCCTCGCATTCTTTGGCACCACCACGGCCCTTGCCGCCGACGGCAGCACCCTGGCCATCGGCGCTTTGTACGAGCCAACCCGCCCTGGGGAATATGGCGTGATGGCAACGGCGTATGTGTTCGGCCGCGCCAATGGTGCCTGGACCCAGCAGACCCGCTTGCAGATCGACAGGCAAACGGGCGCCTGGGTTTCTGCCGCCCTGGCCCTGTCGGCCGATGGCAATACGCTGGCCCTCGGCACGGGGGCAGATTCCAGCAGCGCCACCGGCATCAACAGTACGCCCGCGGGCGGTGCCACGGCCTCCGGCGCCACCCGTATTTTCCAGCGCAGCGGCGCCACCTGGAGGCAGCGCGCCTACCTCAAGGCCAGCAACACCGACAAGGACGACCGTTTTGGCGACAGCATGGCCCTGTCGGGCGACGGGCACACGTTGGCCGTTGGTGCTGCAGGGGAAGACAGCAAGGCCACCGGCCTGCAAGGCGACCAGTCTGACAACAGCAGTGCTGCCGGCGTGCCTGGCCTGTACGAGCCCTACGCAAGCTACGGTGCCGTGTATCTGTATTGATGGACTGATCGGCCCTGCGCGCAAAACACCTGCGCCTTCCGGTGGCCCAATCGGCCACACCGCAGCACGTAGGATCGAACACTGGAGTGACCCATGTTCGAAACCGCCCTGCTGCTCACCGCCGCCTTCGTCGCTGGCGCCCTCAATGCCGTCGCTGGAGGCGGCAGCTTCCTGACCCTTCCCGCCCTGGTCTTCACCGGCGTGCCGCCCGTGGTGGCCAATGCCACGGGCACGGTCGCGCTGCTGCCCGGCTACATGGCTGGGGCCTGGGGGTTCCGGGAGGACACCGCCCCGCCGCCGGGGCTGTCCATGCGGCTGCTGGTGGTGCTGTCGCTCATCGGCGGCGCGGCGGGGGCCGCGCTGCTGCTGGTCACGCCCGATGCCACCTTCCGCCGCGTGGTGCCCTGGCTGCTGCTCGCGGCCACGGCGCTGTTTGCGTTTGGCCCGCAGTTGCGCAAGGCCATGGCGGGCGGCAAGCCCTCCAGCGCCAAGGCCACCGTGGGCGTGCTGGCGGTGGCCGCGTATGGGGGCTACTTCAACGGCGGACTGGGCATCCTGCTGCTGGCGCTGTTCGGCCTGCTGGGGCAGACGAATCTTCACGCCATGAACGGCCTCAAGAACTGGGTGTCGGCCCTGCTCACCGCCATCGCCGTGGCCATCTACGCGGCCGGAGGCGTGGTGCTGTGGCCGCAGGCGCTGATGATGATGGTGGCCGCCACCGCGGGCGGCTACGGCGGCGCACGCGTGGCGCGGCGCATTCCGCCCGGCTGGCTGCGCGGCGGGATCGTGCTGACGGGGCTGGTGATGGCGGCGCTGTTTTTCTGGCGCCGGTAGCGGGCCCCTTGCCAGCCATCTTCACCAGAAATATGGCAAAAACAGGCCCTTGCGCTCGCCCATCAAGCGCCAATAGCTATAAATTTTATAGCATCACCCGCCGGGGGGCGCTATGCGCAGCGGTATCGTCACCGGCCCGTTGTTGACCAGGTGCACCTGCATGTCGGCCGCAAACCGGCCCGTGGCCACGTCCGGGTGGGCCTGGCGGGCCTGGGCCACGAAATGGTCGTACAGCCGCCGCCCCTCATCGGGTGCGGCGGCCTGCGTGAAGCTGGGGCGGTTGCCGCCGGTGGTGTCTGCCGCCAGGGTGAACTGGCTGACCAGGAGCAGGCCGCCACCGGTGTCCTGCACGCTCTGGTTCATCTTGCCTGCGGCGTCCGAAAAAATGCGCAGCTTGAGGATCTTGGCCAGCAGCTTGTCGGCCTCCATCTCCGTGTCACCGCGTTCGGCACACACCAGCACCAGCAGGCCCGCCCCGATGGCGCCCACCACCTGCCCGCCCACCTCGACACGCGCTTCGCGCACACGTTGCAATACGCTGATCACTTCATTTCATCCTTCGGGTCGTCAAAATGCGCTTCCACATCGGTGGGCAGCAGCTCGATGGTGGCGCGCAGGCCGGGCACGGCGGCCATCAGCGCGCGCTCGACCTGGCCGCGCAGCTCGGCCGCGTGGCGCAGGGTCCAGTCGGCGGGCATGTGCAGGTGCAGGTCGACAAACTGGCGCTGCCCCGCGCGCCGGGTGGACACGTGGTCGAACCGCACCGCACCGGGCGCCTGCGCCGACACGAACTGCTGCAGCGTGGTGTCGATGGTGGCCAGCACCTCGGGCTCCACGGCCGAGTCCATCAGGCCCTGGGACGAGCGCCAGACCAGCTCCACGCCCTCCCTGAGGATGTTGAGCGCCACCACGATCGCCGCCAGCGCATCCAGCCACAGCCAGCCGGTCAGGGCCGCGCCCGCGATGCCCACCAGCACGCCGGCCGAGGTCCACACATCGGTGACAAGGTGGCGGGCATCGGCCTCCAGCGCGATGGAGCGGTGCTCGCGCGCCGAGCGGAACATGAGCCAGGCCAGCAGGCCATTGAGCGCCGAACTGAGCACCGACAGGCCCAGCCCCCAGCCGACCTGCTCCAGGGGCTGGGGCGCCGCCAGGCGGTGGCCTGCCGCCCACAGGATGCCCACGGACACGCCCACGATCAGGATGCCCTCGAACCCTGACGAAAAATACTCAGCCTTGTGGTGGCCGTATGGGTGGTCGTCATCCGCAGGCCGCGCCGCCACGGTCACCATCGCCAGCGCGAACATCGCGCTGGCCAGGTTGACGAACGACTCCATCGCATCCGACAGCAGCCCGACCGAACCCGTCACCAGCCAGGCCAGGGTCTTGAGCAGGATGGTGACCACGGCCACCGCCACGGAAGCCCACAGCAGGTTGCGGGGCGAGAACCAGCGATGGACCACGGGGGCAGTTGCAGGCATTGAAGGAGGCATCCAGACGCGACAGGGAAACGGAAACCGGGCGAGCGCAGCCGATTACACCAGAGAGACCGCGCCGCGCAGCCACCGCCAGGGCCCCATGCCAGAATCGGCGCATGACCAGGGCATGGCGCCGCCGTTTCGTGCGGGTTCATTTCACCGGCCTGCTGCTGTGGGCCGTGGTGGCCTGCGCGGGCGCGGTCTGGCTGGCCCACGCGCGCCTGCAGCAGCTGCGGGAAGCCTTCGAGACCGATGCCCGCATCGTGCACCGGCTCCTGAGCCAGCGCGTGGTGCAGCACGACGCGGTGATGGCCACCCTGGCCCTGCTGCAGCCTCCGGAGCCAGGCGCCGCCCCGGATTCCGCGCGTGCCACCAAAGGGGCCACGGCAGCCTCCCCGCTGCCGCGCCTGCCTTCGGTCTACCCGCAGATCCTTTCCGTGCTGCAGCGGCCTGCGGGGGGCGCATGGCCTGCCGCGCTGCAGCCCGCCCTGGCGGCCGCGGAGGCCGCATCGCGCCAGTCAGGCCATGCCGAAATGGCGCTGCCCGACCTGCCTGCGGGCCGCTACCACCTGGTGCTGGCCGGCACCCCCGCAAGCTATGCGCTGCAGATCGACCTGCGCATGACCATCCCCCGGGACGAATGGCCGATGGCCATGGACAGCAGCCCGGTGCGCGTCACGCTCGCCCAGGGCGGCACGGCCTTCGTCGTGCAGCCGGGCCGCACGGAACCGGGCCGCTGGGGCCTGGGCTGGTCGTATGGTTTTCACAAGCTGCTCGCGGCGCCGAGCCAGCCCCTGGATGTGGTGGCGCAGCGCCATGTGGGCCTGCGCGAGCTGCCCTGGCTGGGCATGCTGGGCTGGTGCGTGCTGACCGCCGCGCTGTGGGCGGCGGGCCGGGCGTTGTGGCGCCAGCGCATTGCGCGCCAGCGGGCGGAAGAGCTGCTGCGGCTTGGCC
>Ga0308157_10004156_pt1 | contig 19613 bp, 23 predicted proteins | sample PhyBR1_FD_201035 | JGI IMG/M metagenome (GOLD analysis project Ga0308157, IMG submission 201035) | Phyllosphere microbial communities from UC Gill Tract Community Farm, Albany, California, United States - DLSLB.R1 | ecosystem: Host-associated > Plants > Phyllosphere > Unclassified | place: USA...
GAAGGTAGCCTGCGTTACGACAAGTACACCGGCCAGGACGGCGTGGAGAAGTACTCCACCGACATCGTCGCCGATGAAATGCAGATGCTCGGCGGCCGCGGTGAAGGCGGCGGCGGTGGCGGTGGCGGCGGCGGCGGCAACTTCGCTGGCGGCGAGCGCCCGCAGCGCCAGCAGGCCCCGCGCCAGGAATACGGCGGCGGTGGTGGCAACCCGCGTGGCGGCCAGGGCGGTGGTTACAACCAGGGCGGCAACCAGGGCGGCGGCTACGGCCAGCAGCGTCCGCAGCAGCAGCCTCAGCAGTCGGCCCCGCCGATGGATGACTTCGCTGACGACGATATTCCGTTCTGATTCCCGCCAGGCTCCGGCCTGCAGAACCCCGGCAAGGCCCAGCGCCTGCCGGGGTTTTTTGTTGTAGCGTGGGTGCACATGACGCGCTTCCGCCTAGCCACCGTCGCCCTGCTGCTGATTCTCGGCGGCTGCGGCGACGCCGGTAACCGCGATTCCCGGCGCCAATCAGCTACGACCGCGCCACCTGGCCTGCCTGCGATGGCGTCGCGTACACCGCACTTCCTCATCCACAGCGCCGCAAACCCGCAACAGACCGCTGCGGTCGGCATGGCCGTGGAAGCGCTGCATCGGTCGTATGCGATGACCGTGGGGCAGCGGGGCACCGCCGGGCCTTTCCAGTTGGTGCTGTACCGCGACCAGGCCGACTTCAAGGCACACAACCGCAGCAGCCCATGGGCCGAGGCGTACTACCGCCGACCTTACGCCTTTGCCTACCCCGGCGAGGGCGGCGCTCCCCATCAGTGGATGCTGCATGAAGTGACCCATCAGCTGCTGGCCGAGGCCAGTGGCCTGTCCCCGCGACGCTGGATGAACGAAGGCATGGCCTGCTACTTCGGCGCCAGCAGGCTTTCAGGCGGAAAGCTGCACGTGGGCACGCCGGATCCGGCCGGCTACCCGGTCTGGTGGCTGAGCGAACTACGCTTCGATAGCACCGGGCTCCCCACCCTCGAGGATGTGCCGCTGCCCACCCTGCGGCAACTGGTGGAAGACAGCGGGCCGCCCGTCGCAGCGCACGTGAACGGCTACTACCTGGCATGGTGGAGCCTGGTCCACTTCCTGATGGAAGGCGACGGCCAAGCCCATCGTCGGCAAGCTCTGCTGCTTCTGCACCGAGGCGGAAATCCAGCGGCCTTCCAGCAGCTGTTCGGCAGCTACGCGGAATTCGAACCGCGCTGGCATCAACACCTGCGCGCCTTGGCCCGGTCCCAGGGCGAGCGGGAAATGCACTGAGCTTCACGCGCCTTCGCTTCCCCGCAGCGCTGCACACCTTGGCCGCTCAGCTGCGATGCCGGAATCGGGCTTGCCGTGGTGCCCTGCAGCATCGGCTTTCGTGCACTGCGACTTGCAAACAGACAATTTCCTCCCCTATGGTGCAATCGATTGCATTGCAGTGAAATCGTCAGTGTTTGATACCGGTTGGGAGGCCGGCAGGTGGATGTCCATCCATTCGATCAGACCGGCCCCGGGCCTCACGCGGCGCGATGCGCTGCGCATGGCGGCTGCTGCGAGCCTTGGCTTGGGGGCGACGGGCGTTCTGCCTGCGTTTGCCGCCACGGCGCCGCTAAAGGGCAACCTGAAGCACGCCGTGGCCCGCTGGACCTTCCCGCAGCTGTCGGTCGCCCAGCTCTGCGCGACGGTGACGGACATCGGTTTTGCCGCGATCGACCTGGTCGGCCCGGAAGACTGGCCCACCCTGAAGGCCCATGGCGTCTACAGCTCGATGTGCAACGGCGCGGAGCTGGGCCTTACGAAGGGCTTTGCCGGCCGCCAGTTCCACGACCAGCTGGTGGAGCGCTACACGCGCCACATCGATCTGGTCGCCGACGCCGGTTATCGCAATCTCATCTGCTTCTCCGGCAACCGCAACGGCATGGACCCGCAGGAGGGCATGGCCAATGCCGAGGCCGGCCTCAAGCGCATCCTCGGGCATGCCGAGAAGCGCGGCGTGGTGCTGGTGATGGAGCTGCTCAACTCCAGGGTCGATCATCACGACTACCTGTGCGACCACTCTGCCTGGGGCGTGGAACTGTGCCAGCGGCTCGGCTCGGACAACTTCGGCCTGCTGTACGACATCTATCACATGCAGATCATGGAGGGCGACATCATCGCCACCATCGGCAGGCATCACGCCTGCTTCAAGCATTACCACACCGCGGGCGTGCCGGGCCGGCACGAGATCGGGGACCAGCAGGAACTCAATTACCCCGCCATCTGTCGCGCGATCCGCGGCACCGGTTTCGATGGGTATCTGGCGCAGGAATTCATGCCTGCGGCACCGGATCCCGTCGGTTCGCTGCGCGAGGCCATCCGCCTCTGCGACGTCTGAAACGATATCCACCAGGTGAGAGATCCATGGCAGACAATCATTACGACGCCATCGTTGTTGGCTCGGGAATCAGTGGCGGTTGGGCAGCGAAGGAGCTGACCGAGAAGGGCCTCAAGGTCTTGATGCTGGAGCGGGGCCGCAACATCGAGCACGTCAAGGACTACGTCAACGCGATGAAGGAGCCGTGGGATTTCCCGCATCGCAACCGGCCTACACAGGCGATGAAGGCCGCCTTCCCGGTGCTGATGCGCGACTACGCGCTGGCCGAGAACCTGCAGGGCATGTGGGCCGACGAACAGGAATCGCCGTACATCGAGACCAAACGGTTCGACTGGTTCCGCGGCTACCATGTCGGCGGGCGTTCGCTGATGTGGGGCCGACAGAGCTATCGTTTCTCCGACCTGGATTTTGAGGCGAACCTCAAGGACGGCATCGCCGCCGACTGGCCCATCCGCTACGCCGACATCGCGCCGTGGTACGACCATGTGGAAAAATTCGCCGGCATCGCCGGTACGCGTGAAGGGCTGGACGTGCTGCCGGACGGCGAGTTCCTGCCGCCGATCCCGTTGAACATCGTCGAAAAGGACGTGGCCGCGCGGATCAGGAAGGCCTTCGGCGGAACCCGGCACATGATCCATTCGCGCACGGCGAACATCACCAAGCCGATGCCCGAGCAGGGCCGCGTCAACTGCCAGTACCGCAACAAATGCATCCTCGGCTGTCCCTTCGGTGCCTACTTCTCCACCCAGGCGGCGACACTGCCAGCGGCGATGAAGACCGGCAACCTGACTTTGCGGCCGTTCTCCATCGTCAAGGAAGTGCTCTACGACAAGGACCGCAAGCGAGCGCGGGGCGTGGAGATCATCGACGCAGAGACCGGCCAGACCTACCAGTACACAGCCAAGGTCATCTTCCTCAACGCCTCCTCCTTCAACTCGACCTGGCTGCTGATGAACTCGGCCACCGATGTATGGGAGGGTGGGCTGGGCTCTTCGTCCGGCGAGTTGGGGCACAACGTGATGGACCATCATTTCGGCGCGGGTGCCTCCGGCCGGGTCGAAGGCTTTGAGGACAAGTACTACTTCGGCCGTCGTCCCTGCGGCTTCTACATTCCCCGCTTCCGCAACGTGGCCGCTGACAAGCGCGGTTATCTGCGTGGTTTCGGCTACCAGGGCGGCGCCAGCCGCACGGGGTGGTCGCGCGAGATCGCCGAGCTGAACATCGGTGCCGACCTGAAGGAGGCGCTGACCGTGCCCGGTGACTGGCGCATCGGCATGACCGGCTTCGGCGAAATGCTGCCGCACCACGACAACACGATCCGCCTGGACCGCGACCGCAAGGACAAGTGGGGTCTGCCAGTGCTGGCGATGGATGTATCCATGCGCGCCAACGAACTTGCCATGCGCAAGGACATGGCCGCCGATGCCGCCGAGATGCTCGAGGCCGCCGGCGTCAAGGACGTGGAGATGCACGACAACGACTACGCCCCAGGCAAGGGCATCCATGAGATGGGGACCGCACGCATGGGCCGTGACCGCAGGACGTCCGTGCTGAACCAGCACAACCAGGTCTGGGATGCGCCCAACGTCTATGTCACCGACGGTGCCTGCATGACCTCCAGCGCGTGCGTGAATCCTTCGTTGACCTACATGGCACTGACCGCGCGGGCTGCCGACCACGCCGTGCGCGAACTGAAAGCGGGGAACCTCTGATGGATCGTCGCGAACTGCTGAAGATGATCGTCGCCGCCACCGGTGCGGCGATGATCGGCGTGCCCGCGTTCGGGCAGGCACAGGCTCCTGCCGTAGGGGCGAAGACGTCCTTCTCCGACGCCGATGTCGGCACGCTGGACGAGATCGCCGAGACCATCCTGCCGCGGACGAAAACGCCGGGGGCGAAAGACGCAGGCGCCGGTGCGTTCATGGCCACGTTCGTCAGCGACTGCTACACCGCCCGGCAGCAGGCGACGTTCCGCGCTGGCCTGGCCGATATCGACAAACGCGCCGGCGGTCGCTTTGTTTCCCTTGCGCCGCAGGCCCGAGCCGAACTGTTGCGCGCGCTGGATGCGGAGGCCAGGAAACACGCAGTCGAGGTGACCGAAACCGGCACCGCCGAAGCAGGAGAGCGGATGCCGCATTACTTCACGATGTTCAAGCAGCTCACCATCTTCGGTTTCTTCACCTCCAAGGTCGGTGCGACCGAAGTGCTGCGTTACGTCGCCGTGCCAGGCCGTTACGACGGCGACCTGGCCTATGTTCCCGGTACGCCCGCATGGGGGACCAGCTGATGGATCACGCCATGAAGATCACGCCGCTATTGATCGCCGCCGGCGTGCTCGCTGCTGCACCGGCGTTCGCGCAGGCCAACACCGAGCCCGCGCGCGATCCAGCGAAGACCGAGGCATGGACGCCCGTGCCTGCAACCGTCGCCACGCCACCGGGCAAGGCGCCGTCCGACGCCATGGTGCTGTTCGATGGCAAGGATGTCTCCGCTTGGGAGTCGGAGCAGGGCGGGCGTGTGCCCTGGACCGTTGCCGACGGCGCCATGACCATCGTGCCGGGCAGCAAGGGGATCCGCACCAGGCAGCGCTTCTGCGACATCCAGCTGCATGTCGAGTGGCGCACACCTGTCCAGACCAAGGGCTTCGACGGCCAGAACCGGGGCAACAGCGGCATCTTCCTGCAGGAACTCTATGAGCTGCAGGTGCTGGACAGCTACAACAACCCGACCTATGCCAATGGCCAGGCCGGCTCCATCTACAAGCAGGCCATGCCGCTGGTGAACGCCTCGCGTGCACCGGGGCAGTGGCAGGCCTACGACATCCTCTGGAAGGCGCCGCGCTTCTCGCCGGGCGGCGGGCTCATCTCGCCGGCGCGCATCACCGTGCTGCACAACGGCGTGCTGGTGCAGGACGACACCGTGCTGGCGGGCAGGACCGAGTACATCGGCCCGCCCTCGTATTCACCGCATGCGTGCGCGCCGCTCTACCTGCAGGAACATGATTCCAGGGTCAGCTACCGCAATATCTGGGTGCGTGAGCTGTAGTGGCACACGGCCGGCGTGATCGCCGGCCGCTCACTTCGCCAGGTAGCTGGCGATGTCATCTATTTCCTGCTGCGACAACTGGGAGAACGGCGGCATCAACCCGCCGCCCTTCCTGATCTTGTCCTTGATCTGCGCGGCATCCAGGCGCTTGCCGATGTCGGTGAGCGCGGGGAATGCGCCCGGCATGCCCGCGCGATCGGCGCCGTGGCAGGCCACGCAGTTCGCGGTGTAGAGCTTCGCACCGGCGGCCGGGTCATCCTTGCACCATGCGGCTGTCGCAAAGCCCGTGCTGCCCAGGGCCACGGCCATTGCCAGGATCGTCTTCATGAGGGGCCTCCTTCAGGCGTCAGTGCTGCGCGCGGGCGGACACGTTGGCGGGCAGATGTTCACGCAGGTAGTCCGCGCCGGTCTGGATGACCTTGGCCGGATCGCGTGGCTGGTCGTGTTCGAGGATGTACCAGTGCACGCCGGCCGCTGCGGCGGCTGGCAGGATCGCGCGCCAGTCCAGCACACCCTGGCCGACGGCCGCGAAGCCGCCCTCGTCTTCGGCCTGGCCCTTGGCTGCATTGTCCTTGGCGTGTACCGCGAACAGGTGGCCGCGGAACTTGCCGAGCATCACCGCCGGGTCCAGGCCTGCACGCGCGACCCAGGCCAGGTCCAGCTCGGTCTGCAGGTCCGGCCCGGCCGCTGCGAACAGCAGTTCCAGGCCGGTCCGGCCATTGAAGTCGACCAGTTCGAAGTCATGGTTGTGGTAGGCCAGGCGCATGCCCTTGGCCCGTACCTGCTTGGCGATCGCGCCCAGTTCCTTGCCCAGCGCGGTCCAGCCCGCGGCATCGGTCGGCCGATCCTTCGCGTCCAGGTAAGGCACCACCAAGGTGGTGTTGCCGATCGACCGGTTGAAGGCCACCACGCCGTCCAGGTCCTTGCGCAGCTCGGCCAGCTGCACGTGGGAGGAAATCGCCCTGATCGAATACCGGTCCAGCGACTGCTTGAGTTCGCTGGCGCTGACGCCCTGCGTGCCCACCGTTTCCACCGCATCCACGCCCGCGTCGTGGACGATCTTCAACTGCTGGTCGAGCGGGCCGGCGTTGCGCAGTGAGTACATCTGCACGGCGATGGGCTTGTGCGGGCTCGCGGCTTCGTGTGCCAGGACGGGCAGGGCAGCGAACAGCAGCAGGGCGAGGGTGGCAGTTCTGCGGGCAGTGGTGTTCATCAAGGGATGCTCCCGGGGTTCAACCGATGGCGGTCCAGGCACGGGTCCTGGCCGAGGTGATGACGCGGTCGACGATCAGCGCCGAGCGCACGCCGTCTTCGAAGGTGGGCAGGCCATCCGGTCGCTCGCCTTCGATGGCGCGGTAGGTGTCGGCGACGAAGGCCTCGAAGCAGTGGCCGTAGCCTTGGGCGTGCCCGGCCGGCAACAGCGACAGCCGGCGCTGTTCGGCACTGCCGGCGCCCGGCCCGCGCACGAAGACGTCCTCACGCTGGTCGGGCTGGCCGATCCACAACCGCTCGGCATCCTCCTGGTTGAATGCCACGCTGGCCCTGGCACCATCAATCTCGAACCAGAGGCGGTTGTGGCGTCCGGCCGATACCTGGCTGACCGTCAACGATGCCAGCGTCCCGGCGCCGGTACGGAACATCGCCGCGGCCACGTCCTCGCTGGTGACCGCCTGCATCGCGCCACCGGCCGCTGCCGTGGTGAAGCTCTGCCCGGTGTCGGTGCTGCGCTCGGCGATCACCGTGTCGAATGCCGCGCTGACCTCGGCGAAGCGCTCGCCGCTGACCCATTCCACCAGGTCGCACCAGTGCGAGCCGATGTCGGCGAACACGCGCGAGGCGCCGCCCAGCGCCGGGTCCACGCGCCAGTTGTTGCTGGCCGGGTCCAGCAGCCAGTCCTGCAGGTAGCTGCCGTGGATGAGGTGCAACGGCCCCAGTTCGCCATGGGCGATGCGTGCGCGCGCCTCGCGGACCACCGGGTGGTAGCGGTAGACGAAGGGCACCGTGGCGACCAGCGCGTTGGCGGTAGCCAACGCCGCCAGCGCGCGGGCGTCCTCCAGCGTGGTGGCCAGCGGCTTCTCGCAGACCACGTGCTTGCCGGCTTCCAGTGCGGCCTGTGCCATGGGACGGTGCAGGTGGTTGGGCGTGCATACGTGCACGACCTGCACCTGTGGATCGGCGACCACCTCCTCGATGTCCCGATAGGCACGCGGGACACCCCACGCCTGCGCCACGTCGCGTGCGCGCTGCGGAGAAGAGGCGGCCACGCCACGGATGTCGGCACCCGCCAGCAGCGCCGCGCGACGGTGCACGGCACCGATCATTCCCGTGCCGACGATGGCGATTCCAGGCTTTGGCATCAGGTAGGGTCCTCAGGGCGTGGAAGGTGCGGCCGCAACCACTGGCCGGTCGCGGAACAGCAGCAGGAAGGCGATCAGCACGAGCAGCGCGACCCCTGCCGGGAACAGCCAGATCTGCTGCCAGTCCGGACCGGCTGCAGTGGTGAAGTGCTCCACCACCGCGCCGGACAGGAACGTGCCGATCAGCATGCCCACGCCATATGTGGCCAGGGTGATGAATCCCTGCGCGCTGCTGCGCGCAGCCGGGCCGGCATGCGCATCGGTGTAGATCTGGCCGGTGACGAAGAAGAAGTCGTAGCAGATGCCGTGCAGCACGATGCCGATCACCAGCAGCGGGAAGCCGCCGCCCGCATCGCCAAAGGCGAACATGACGTAACGCACGACCCATGCGGCCATGCCCACCGCCAGCATCGTCTTCACCCCCAGCCGCACGAACAGGAACGGCATGGCCAGCATCAGCAGGACTTCGGAGACCTGTCCCAGCGACTGCAGGCCCGCCGCGCCGCGCACGCCCAGGTCGTTGAGATACGGGTTGGTGAAGTTGTAGTAGAACGCCAGCGGGATGCAGATCGCGATGGACGCAAGGAAGAACACCAGGTACGAGCGTGACTTCAGCAGGCGCAGCGAATCCAGCCCCAGGATCTGTCCCAGGCCGGCGTCGCGCTGCCGTGCCAGCGGCGGGGTGTGCGGCAGAGTGAACGCATACAGGCCCAGCGCCAGCGACGCCATCGCCGCCATCCGGAAGGTCAGCTCGAGCCGGTGTGCCTGTTCCCAGCCCAGCCAGCCGATCAGCACGCCTGCCACGATCCAGCCGACGCTGCCGGCCACCCGCACCAGCGGGAACTGTTTCTCGGGCGACTGCATGTGCCGCATCGCCACGCTGTTGGCCAATGCCAGCGTCGGCATGAACAGCAGCATGTAGCCCATGACGCAGGCGGAGAACATGCTGAAGCTGGTTGCGGTGGACGCCAGCCACATCAGCACTGCGCCAGCCAGGTGCAGGACCGCAAGGATGCGCTGCGCCGCGAAGTAGCGGTCAGCGATCAAACCAACCAGGAAAGGCGCGACGATGGCACCGATGGACTGGCTGAGGAAGGCCGTCGCCACCTGGCTTGCGCTGGCCTGCAACGGGCCCTGCACCAGATAGGTTCCCAGGGTGACGAACCATGCCCCCCAGATGAAGAACTGCAGAAACATCATCGCGCCCAAGCGCGACATGGTGTGCGTCATGGCTTGCCCTCCCAGGCAGTGATGTCTCAGATCCCGAGCATGCGGCGCAGTGATCCAGGATCGGTGCCGCTGTCGGCAAAGTCGTCGAAGGCGCGTCCGGTCACACGGATGATGTGGTCGCGGATGAAGGCGGCTCCTTCCCGTGCACCGTCTTCCGGGTGCTTCAGGCAGCACTCCCATTCCAGCACCGCCCAGCCGGGGAAGTCGTACTGGGCGAATTTCGAGAAGATCGCCTTGAAGTCGATCTGCCCATCGCCGAGTGAACGGAACCGCCCCGGACGATCGATCCAGTCCTGGTAGCCGCCGTAGACGCCACTGCTGGCACTGGGGTGATATTCCGCATCCTTGACGTGGAAGATGCCGATGCGATCGTGGTAACGGTCGATGAAGCCGAGGTAGTCCATCTGCTGCAGCAGCAGGTGGCTGGGGTCGTACAGGATCTTCGCGCGGGGATGGTGGTCCACCACGTCGAGGAAGCGCTCGAAGGTTGCGCCGTCATGCAGGTCCTCGCCGGGATGGATCTCGAAGCACAGGTCCACGCCGCAGGCGTCGAAGGCATCCAGGATGGGGCGCCAGCGTCGGCCGAGTTCGGCAAAGGCTTCCTCCACCAGCCCGGGTGGCCGCTGCGGCCAGGGATAGAAGTAAGGCCAGGCCAATGCGCCGGAGAAGGTGGCATGCGCGGTCAGCCCCAGGCGCTGGCTGGCCTTGGCGGCCAGCAGCAGCTGCTCCACCGCCCAGGCCTGGCGGGCGGCCGGATCGCCTCGCTTGTCCGCCGGCGCGAACCCGTCGAACAGCCTGTCATAGGCCGGATGGACGGCAACCAGCTGCCCCTGCAGGTGGGTGGACAGCTCGGTGATCTGCAGGCCATGTCCGCCCAGCATGCCGCTGACATCGTCGCAGTACGCCTGGCTGCGCGCCGCCTCGGCCAGATCGAACAGGTGGGGCGCGCTGGTCGGCACTTGTACGCCAGAATAGCCCAGCCCCGCGGCCCATCCGGCCAGCGTGTCCAGCCGATCAAAGGGAGGTGTGTCGCCGATGAACTGCGCCAGGAACAGCGCTGGACCCTTGAGCGTCTTCACGTTGATTCGCCCTCGATGCAATCGATTGCATTATCCTAGCAGGGGCATTCGAAAGACCCGTTGTGCACTGCACAGCGAAAGGAAGAGGTAGCGCCATGGCCACCATCTACGACATCGCAAGGCACGTCGGCGTCTCCGCAGGCACGGTGTCGCGCGCGCTGTCCCGGCCGGACAAAGTGCTGCCGGCCACGCGCGCGCGCATCGAGCAGGCCGCTGCTGCGCTGGGCTACGTGCCCAACACGGTGGCCAGGACACTCAAGACCCAGCGCAGCGGCAAGATCCTGGTCACCGTGCCGGACATCGCCAACCCGTTCTTCGCGCAGATCCTGCAGGGCGCGGAGGATGCGGCGCAGGCCGTTGGCTACGCCGTGCTGCTGGGCGATACCCAGAACCTCCCCGAGCGCGAGGAGCGCTACGCGCAGATGCTCCGGCGCAACGAAGCCGACGGCCTGATCGTGCTGGGGCATCGCCTGCCGCCCACAGCACGCGACATCGTCCGGCAGCAGGGTGCTGCCGCGCCGGTGGTGAACGGGTGCGAGTTCGATCCCGCGCTGGGCATCCCCAGCGTCCATATCGACAACGCGGCCGCCGCGCGCGCGGTGATGGAACATCTGTACGGGCTGGGGCACGAGCGGATCGCCGTGGTCGGTGGGCCGCCCGACAACCCGCTGCACCAGCAACGGCTGGAAGGGGTGCGCGCCGCCGCCAGGGCGTATGGCCGCCTGCGCCAACTCAGCATCGTGCCGGGCGACTTCTCGGTGGAATCCGGCCATGCGGCCGCGCTGGCGCTGCTGCCGCCCGCAACCGCACCCACCGCGATCTTCTGCTTCAGCGACCAGATGGCGCTGGGCACCTTGGCGGCCTGCCGGGACCTTGGCATCCGCGTGCCGGATGACGTCTCCATCGCCGGCTTCGACGACCTGGCGTCATCGCGTTACCTCACGCCTCCGTTGACGACCATCAGGCAGCCGATGCGCGAGATCGGCGAGCGCGCAGTCAACCTGCTGCTGGCCATCATCGAACATGTCGATGTTCCGCTTCAGCAGACGCTGGATTTCAGCGTGATGCTGCGCGGCTCGACCGCCCCGCCGAAGGGTCGCTGAGGCACGGGCGGGGCGGCGGGATGCCGCGCTTTCCCCGCTTAGGGCTTCCCGCGCCTGGCGTCCACGCTGTAGCGACCGGGCCCGCTGCAGGCCAGCAACAGGAAGCCGCCGGCGATGGCCAGATTCTTCAGGAACATGATCTGCTGCACCGGGTCGGTGAGCGGGTGGTGGAAGATGAAGGCCGTGACCAGGCTGAAGGCGGCCAGCACCGCGGCCACTGCCCGGGTCTGCAGGCCAAGCAGGATGCACAGCGCCGTGCCGATCTCGAACGCGATGGTCGGCCACAGCAGGATGCCCGGAAGACCCATCGCGGCCATGTAACCCTGAGTTGCCGCAGGGTCGGACAGCTTGCCCAGGCCCGATACCAGGAACAGCAGCATCAGCAACACGCGGGCGGCCAGTTTCGCAAGGGAGTGAAGTGATGTGTCCACGGCAACGTCCTCGGGGTGGGCTGGGCGGGGGATGATCAACAACCATGCAGGGCGGTATGCCCTTGCCCAACCGACCGGGCGCTGCAGCAGGATCTCCTGTGCGGCCATCGAATCCCATCACGGGTGAAGTGGGTGTTGAGGGCGATGGCGCCGGCAGCCTGCCGCCCCGCGCGGTGCGTGCTTGCCTCAGCGCCGCTCGTACCAACCGCGCGATGCATTGACGATGCGCACCACCGACAGCATCACCGGTACTTCGATCAGCACGCCGACCACCGTGGCCAGTGCCGCGCCGGAATGCACGCCGAACAGGCCCACGGCGGTGGCCACGGCCAGTTCGAAGAAGTTGCTGGCGCCGATCAGCGCCGAGGGGCCGGCCACGCAGTGGGCAACACCCAGCCGCCGGTTGAGCAGGTAGGCCAGCCCGGAGTTGAAGTAGACCTGGATCAGGATCGGCACCGCCAGGATGGCGATGACCAGCGGCTGCTGCACGATCTGCTCGCCCTGGAAACCGAACAGCAGCACCAGCGTCAGCAACAGGGCCAGCAGCGAGACCGGTCCCAGCGTCCGCAGCGCGGACTGCAGGCCAGCCTGGCCGCGACGGGCCAGCAGCCAGCGCCGCAGCAGTGCGGCCACCAGCACCGGCGCGATGATGTACAGCGACACCGACAGCAGCAGCGTGTCCCACGGCACGCTGATCGCCGACAGGCCCAGCAGCAGTGCCACCACTGGTGCATAGGCCACCACCATGATCGCGTCGTTCAACGCCACCTGGCTGAGGGTGAAATTGGCATCGCCGCGGCACAGGTTGCTCCACACGAAGACCATCGCGGTGCAGGGCGCTGCTGCCAGCAGGATCAGCCCGGCGATGTAGCTGTCGATCTGCGCGGCGGGCAGCGCGTCGGCGAACACGTGGCGCAGGAAGAACCCACCCAGCAACGCCATCGAGAAAGGCTTGACTGCCCAGTTGATGAACAGCGTCACGCCAATGCCTTTCCAGTGCTGGCCGAGCTGGCGCATCGCACTGAAATCGACCCGCAGCAGCATCGGGATGATCATCAGCCAGATCAGCACCGCGATGGGCAGGTTGACCTTGGCCACCTCCGCCGACGCCAGCGCAGCGAAAGGCTGCGGCAGCGCGTGGCCAAGCAGGGTGCCGGCCACGATGCACAGCGCCACCCACAGGGTCAGGTATCGCTCGAACAATCCCATCGGTGCCGGTGCGCTCACGCCTGGCCGTCCCCGGGCTGCACGAAACCAATGCGATCCAGCGCGTCTTTCAACCGCCCGCGGTCGGACCATGTAGCTGCGGGCACTGCCAGCAGGGCGCGCAACCGTGCCTTGACGATGGCGTGGGCCTGCGCGAATGCAGCCGCCTTGTCCTCCGCGCTGCCATCGACGGCAGCCGGATCAGGCAGACCCCAGTGCGCGCGCACGAAATCGCCGAACACCACCGGGCATGCCTCGGCGGCCGCGGCATCGCAGACCGTGATCACCAGGTCCATCGGCGCGCCGTCGGCGAACTCGTCCCACGATTTGCTGCGCAGGCCTGCCGTTGCAATGCCCTCGGCCTGCAATTGCGCAAGTGCGAACGGATTGACCTCGCCGGTGGGCTGGCTGCCGGCGCTGAAGACCTCGAAGCGATGACCGGCCCACGCCCGCAGCGTGGCCTCGGCAAGGACGCTGCGGGCGGAATTGCCCGTGCACAGGAACAGGACGCGTTGGGTGGTCACGAAGCAGATCTCCGGTCAGCAGGCGCAATCAGGGGAGGTGGGGCTGCAGGCCGGATCGGACGAGCCTGCGCAGCAGTTGTGGGTGAGGTAGTCGATCAGGCCGGTCATCGCGCTGAAGTCGGCGCGGTAGCAGACATTGCGGCCCTGGCTCTCGCTCTCGACCAGCCCGGCCTGCAGCAGCTCCTTCAGGTGGAAGCTGAGCGTGGCCGGCGGCACCTGCAGGGCGGCAGCGATGTCACCGGCCATGCGTCCGGCCGGGCCGGCTTCGACCAGCAGCCGGAACGCGGCCAGGCGGGTGGCATGGCCGAGGGCGGTAAGGGCGGCGATTGCATTTTTCGTTTCCATATTTCTAGAATAGTCGAATGAATGAATCCATCGCAAGCCCCATCCTTCCGAATCTGGCCGAAGCCTCGCTTCCCCCGCCCGACCCGGCCCTGCTGGGCGCCGGCCGCTCACACCCGCCGCGGATCCTGCTGTTGTATGGCTCTCTGCGCCCGCAGTCGTTCAGCCGCAAGCTGGCGCTGGAGGCCGAGCGCCTGCTGCACCACCTCGGCTGCGAGACCCGGGTGTTCGATCCGCATGCGCTGCCCATGCTCGACAGCGTCGGCGCCGATCACCCTGAAGTGCAGCGCCTGCGCGCGTGGTCGCAGTGGTCCGAAGGCCAGGTCTGGATCAGCCCGGAGCGCCACGGCACCGTCACCGGCGTGTTCAAGAACCAGATCGACTGGCTGCCGCTGGAAGACGGCAGCGTGCGCCCGACGCAGGGCAGGGCGCTGGCGGTGATGCAGGTCAGTGGCGGTTCGCAGTCGTTCAACACGGTCAACACGCTGCGCGTGCTGGGGCGGTGGATGCGCATGCTGACCATCCCCAACCAGTCTTCGGTGGCCAAGGCATGGCAGGAGTTCGACGAGAACGGGCGGATGAAACCCTCGGCGTACTACGACCGGGTGGTGGATGTGATGGAGGAACTGGTCAAGTTCACCCTGCTCACGCGGGATCGTGCGGACTACCTGGTCGATCGCTACAGCGAGCGCAAGGGTGATCAGGAGGCCACCGCACTGGCGCGTGCGGCAGTGGCGGTGGCCGCACGCTGACGGCACGCGGCGGCCGCAGGGACGCGCATGCGCGGGCGCATCAGCTCAATCCACTACCATGGGCCACCCCACCAGGATGTGCCCCGATGTCGCTCGTCATCCCGACCCTGCCCAAGCCTCCCGCCGCACGCATCGCTGCCTGGCTGATGATGCTGCTGGGCATGTGGCTGGCGCTGAAGCTTGGCCTGGTGGTGACCCTGCTGTCGGGCCTGCTGGTGTTCCAGCTGACCCATGTGCTGGCCTCCACCGTGGAAGGCAGGCTGCGCCCCGGCCGGGCACGGGCGATCGCGGTGATCCTGCTGTCGGCGGTGATCATCAGCGTGCTGGTGCTGGCCGGTATCGGCGTGGCCTCGTTCTTCCGCAACGAGACCGGTGGCCCGGACGTGCTGCTGGCGCGGTTGATGGACATCCTCAACACCTCGCGCCACCAGGTGCCTGCCCTGCTGCAGCCCTACATTCCCGAAGATCTGACGGCGCTGCGCGCGGCCGTGAACGAATGGGCCGCCGAGCACCAGCGCCAGCTGGGCGTGGCCGGCACATCGGTGGTGCAGGTGGGCGTGCGGGTGCTGATCGGCATGGTGCTGGGCGCGATGATCGCGCTGTACGACGAACTGCCGCTGCCGAAGATGGGCCCGCTGGCGCAGGAACTGATCGGCCGCACCAGCCGCCTGGCCACCGCGTTCCGCCAGGTGGTGTTCGCGCAGGTCAAGATCTCGCTGCTCAACACCGTGTTCACCGCCATCTTCCTGCTGGGCGTGCTGCCGCTGTTCGGCGTGCACCTGCCGTTGTCGAAGACGCTGGTGCTGATCACCTTCCTGGCGGGCCTGCTGCCGGTGGTGGGCAACATCATCTCCAACACCATCATCGCCATCGTCGCACTGTCGGTGTCGTTCTATGTGGCCGTGGCTGCGCTGCTGTACCTGGTGGTGATCCACAAACTGGAGTACTTCCTCAACGCGCGCATCGTCGGCGGCGAGATCCAGGCGCGCGCCTGGGAACTGCTGCTGGCCATGCTGGTGATGGAGGCGGCCTTCGGCCTGCCCGGGCTGGTGGCAGCGCCGGTGTTCTACGCCTATGTGAAGCGCGAACTGGTGGACCAGCGCTGGATCTGACCCGAAGAGCGCTGTTCCGATCAGCTGAGCGGCCTGTTGAACCGGCGCCCGCTGGAGGAACGGTACGACAGCGGCGTGCCGATGGAAACACGCAGGCGGTCGTGATTCTGCTGGACCTCGGGCATTTCAAGGCGATCACGATGGGCAGGGGCATGCGGCCGGTGATGATGTGCTGGTGCAGGTGGCCGCAGGCGGGCACGCGGCCCGCTGAAGGTGGCCTTGTTCATCGCCGGCGCACGCGCTGCTGCCCAGACTGGCCACTCGTCCTTCCCAGGAGTACGTCATGGCCCTGCGTTGCGTTGTGACTTCCACGCTGCTGGCGGGCCTGCTCGCTGGTTGCGCCAGCAGTACACCGCAGACCGATCCGGGCGCCGATGCGCCGCGTCACCCGTCTATCGCTGCTGATACCAGCCCGGTGCCTGCCTTCACCGGCGGCGGCGCCGGCTGGTCCATCGAGATCACCTCCACCGGCAAGGGCAACCACGATGCCACGCTCACCGTTGCTGGCCGCAGCAGCGCTGGAACGCTGCACTACCTCGGCCAGCCGGCCGGTGCGCCCCGTTCGTTGACGGTGCTCAACGGTGAGCTGGGCAAGCGGCCCACCATCGTCGAGATCAAGCGCGTGCCCTGCCGCAACGCCGAAGGCGTGGATACATCGGCCAGCGTGCAGGTGACTGTCGAGGGCCAACCACAACGCCGCGGCTGCGGCTTTCTGGCGGTGTACTGACTGGCACAGGCATGATCCACATCCCGGTGCTGGAGACACCGCGCCTGCGCCTGCGCGCGCAATGCCTGGATGACTTCCCGGTGTATGCCGCGCTCCTGGCCTCGCCCCGTGCCCGCGGCATGGGCGGGTCGTTCGCTGAGGCTATCCGCGCTGATGAGTGACGGCCACCGCGGCGCGGGCGCGCTGCACGCGGGAATGCCAACTACGGCCACTGCGTGAAGAAGGCGCCAGCAGCCATCCACGTATCGGTCACCGCGTCGAGCAGACGCTGGACACCCATCTGTTGAAGGAACTGCCCATGACCACGCTCACCCTTCCCGAACTGGCCAAGAAAATGGCCGGCATCGATTTCACCATGCTGCAGACCCATGCCGGCGGCCAGATCGCTGGCCGCCCGATGAGCAACAACGGCGATGTGGACTACGACGGCGACAGCTGGTTCTTCACCATGGAAAACACCGATATGGTGCGCGAGATCAGCGCCGACCCGAACGTGGCGCTGGGCCTGACCGGCAGCAAGTCGCTGCTGGGCAAGCCACCGCTGTTCGTGCACGTGCAGGGCAGGGCGGCGCTGGTCCGCGATCGCGCCACGATGGCCCAGCATTGGGTGAAGGACCTGGAGCGGTGGTTCGAGCAGGGCGTGGATACGCCGGGTCTGGTGCTGATCCACGTACACGCCAGCCGCATCCATTACTGGGATGGCGAGGACGAAGGCGAGATCGTGGTCTGATCGCGGGGGCCGCACAGGGCCCCTGCACATTGCTGCCCAGCTCAGGAATGTGCAGGCGTGCCTGACCACGCGGCCAGTTCCGGTGCCAGCGCATGTTCAACGGCGCGGCGCAGCAGTGCCGGGGCCACGTAATGACGATGTGCGCTGTCGATCACGGCCATGTAGAAACGGCCAAATGCATTGAGCGTCTGCACGCGCGAGCCCAGGCTGATCTGGACCTGGCCGTCCTCGCAGAACTGCACGCGCACGCTGCTGCGGAAGCGGAGATGGCGGTCGTCTGCGCCGAGCAGCACTTCGGCACACCGGTCTTCCGCATCCACCTGCGCATCCAGCACCGGGAAACGCCCGCCGAACACGCGGCTGCGATCTGTGGACAGCAGCGACGACACCGGGCAGCCCAGCGGCGAGCTGCGCAGACGCAGTGGTGCAACCAGACGATTGCGCAGCGCCATCAAGCGACCGACGCCCGCCGGCGGGTTGCGCAGGAACCCGTCCAGTATGTCGGCCAGCAGCGCGGAGGCCGATCGATGGCGGGTCTGCCCGCCGTGCAGGGTCAGTGTGGTCGTGTCGTTGTAGTGACTGTGCGGCAGGGCGCTGGCGAGCATTCCCGATGGAGGCGACGACGCGCTGCTGCAGACCGGGTACGCCGGCGTCGCCCGTTCCACGAATCCGCGCAGCGGCTCCAGGCTGAAGCGACGCAGCGGCCCCAGCAATATGCGCGTCTGCGCGCAGAGGCGTGCGCGCAGGCTGGGCGCTGCTGCCTGCAGTGACAGCTGCAGCAACGGCGTGGCGGCGAGTGTGGTTGCGCTGGGCCAGTGCGCCGCTGGCAGCACGTCGGTCAGGCTGGGAATGTCCGCGGCGTTTGCCTGTGCCAGTGCGCGCGCCTGCGCGCTCATTGCCCCGGCCAGTTCATTGCTGTGGCACGAGAGCGCGAACAGGGCAGGGTGGGTAGGACTGTTCGAGGCGAACTGGTGCCAGGTGCCACCACCAAAGCGGACGGTGAACAGGCAATCGGGCGGGATGCGGACACGACGCAGTGACCGCAGGAAGTGCGAGGGATCGCCCGCCAGCTGCTGATCGGATGCGCTGGCAAACCGCAGCTCGGCACCGGCACTGCCGGCGATGGCGGTGAACATGCGCGGCCCGGCATGGCGGTGGAAGGGATGGCCGCCGGCACCCACCACGAAACTGTACAGCGATGACGGATCGCCGTGCTGCAGGTGCATGCCACCCAACCGTGCCGAGGGCTCGTCCAGTGCATCGATGAAGGCCGGATGGTGTCGCTGGCGCTGGCTGGCATCGCTCACCAGCGCATCACCGGCACCGATGCCGAGCTGCGCGATCAGGGTGACTTCCACCGGGCCACCGCCGTCGTGTGCCGGAAGCTGGATACTCGGGAACGAACGGCTGGGGCGGGTCGAACCGGGCATCGCAGTGCTCCTCAGCGGGCGGGTGTCTTGCGGCGTGCGCGCGCTTCGCGCTTCAGCGGGCCGCCGACCGGACAGACTTCGGCAGCCCAGGAAAACAGCGTGTTGGCCAGGCGGTCGGGCACCTGCCGGAAGTACACGAACTGGCCGCGCTTCTCGCGTTCGATCAGGCCGGCGTCTTCCAGGATGCGCAGGTGGCTGGAGAGTGCCGGCTTGCTGAAATCGAAGCGCTCGGCCAGCTCGCCGGCGCTGAGTTCGCCGGCGCTGAGGTAGGCCAGGATCTGCCGGCGTGCGGTGGAGGCCAGGGCTTCGAAGATGCGGTCCATCTTTGTAGTTAACTAATTCGTTAACTGACGTTCCGTCTGCCGCTGGGCGGTGTCAAGCGCGGGCGCGATTCAGCCAGCGGCCCTGGGGATGTGATATATCGTTTATCGATAAATCCACCTCGGGGCGGCAGGGCCGCTCCACATCGGAGGCTGCTTGACCGCTCGTCCCGCCCGCGCCCTTCCTGCGCGCGGCTTGTTCGCCTTGGCCCAGACCGCCGTGCAAGCGGTGCGCGCGATGTGCTGGCTGGGCATCCTGGCCGCGCTGCTGGCGGTGCCGCTGGTGGCCTACGACCGCAGCTGGCTGCTGGACAGCGTGCACGACGCGCAGGCCGCGGCCATGCACGGTTCGCATCTGTTCCTGCATTTCTGCGTGGGCCTGGCTGCCATCGTCGCACTACTGGTGCTGTGCCTGGTGTTCCTGCGCCACCTGGCGAGGCTGCTGCGTTCTGCGGCCAACGAACGCCCCTTCACCCATGCCAATGCCGTACGCCTGCAACGCATGGCCTGGCTGATGCTGGCGATGGAGGTGCTGTCCATCGTGATCGGTCTGTATGCCAGCTGGATGGGGCCGGACTTTGCGTGGATGGAAGTTGGCGGTGGCATGTCGATCACCGGCCTGGTGGCCGTGCTGATGCTGTTCGTGCTGGCGCGGGTGTTCACCGTTGGCGCAGCGATGCGCGACGATCTGGACGGTGTGATCTGATGAGCATGATCTGATGGCGATCGTCATCACCCTCGACCGCATGCTGCAGCAGCGCGGCATGACCTTGTCCGAGCTGGCCGGGCGCATCGACATCACCCTGGCCAACCTGTCGATCCTGAAGACC
>Ga0308157_10004157_pt1 | contig 19610 bp, 30 predicted proteins | sample PhyBR1_FD_201035 | JGI IMG/M metagenome (GOLD analysis project Ga0308157, IMG submission 201035) | Phyllosphere microbial communities from UC Gill Tract Community Farm, Albany, California, United States - DLSLB.R1 | ecosystem: Host-associated > Plants > Phyllosphere > Unclassified | place: USA...
ACAGCGCGGATGTTAAAGCGCGCACCCTCGATAAAGTTGCCGAGATCGAGGCACATATCGATCAGCTTAGCCAGATGCGCCAGCGCCTGCTGGAACTGGCAGCGGCTTGCCCTGGCGATGACAGTGCTGACTGCCCGATTATCAACAATCTTGCGGGATGCTGTCACTCGGTAAAGTCGGTTTAAACCCGTGGGCTGATGCGTAAGGTAATGCCTTCAATTGCTACCACCACCACCTCGCAACCGGCAGGCAGGTCACTGTCCGCCTGTACCCGCCAGCTACTGTCGCCAGTCTGAATATGACCGATGCCGTTGACCAATGCCGTATGCAGCGTCAAATGCCGACCAATCATCTGATTACCCCGTTGATTCAGAGTATTGGGTTGTCGCTGTGTTTCACGCCGCTGCATCCAGCGATACCAAAGCCAGGCAGAAATCATGGTGATCACCGCAAACAGCACCCCCTGCCACGCCCACGGCAGCGGAACCAGCCAGCTCGCTAAACCAACCAGCACCGCAGAAATCCCGCTCCACAGCAGATATCCACTGGTGCCGAGCATTTCCGCAACCAGCAGCAGCCCGCCGAGCGTCAGCCAGAACCAGTGGGGATGGGCAACCATTTCGGCCAGCATCAGCTGTTACTCCGATCCTGATTAGTTTCCTTCAGCAGCTCGCTGATACCGGCAATCGAACCCATCAGGCTGGTGGCGTCGAGCGGCATCAGCACCACTTTGCTGTTATTGGCAGAACCGATTTTTTGCAGCGCATCGGTATATTTTTGTGCCACAAAGTAGTTAATCGCCTGCAAATCACCGGCAGCGATCGCCTCAGACACCATTTTGGTCGCACGCGCTTCCGCTTCGGCGGCACGTTCACGCGCTTCAGCTTGTAAAAATGCTGACTGACGTTCACCTTCGGCTTTTAGGATCTGTGACTGTTTATCGCCCTCGGCGCGCAGAATCGCCGCCTGCCTTACCCCTTCTGCTTCGAGAATATCAGCGCGTTTGGTACGCTCCGCTTTCATCTGCGCATTCATTGAGGCGATCAGTTCCACCGGCGGGCGTACATCGCGGATCTCAATACGCGTCACTTTAATGCCCCACGGATTGGTGGCTTCATCAACGATATGCAGCAGGCGGGTATTAATATTGTCACGCTGTGACAGCATCTCATCCAGCTCCATCGAACCCAGTACGGTACGAATATTGGTCATGGTGAGATTAAGAATCGACAGCTCAAGATTACTGACTTCATAGGCAGCACGTGAGGCATCAACGACCTGAATAAAGCAGACGGCATCGATGGTCACATTGGCGTTGTCTTTGGAGATGATCTCCTGCGACGGGATATCCAGCACCTGTTCCATCATATTGATCTTACGACCAACACGATCCATAAACGGCACGATCAGGTTCAGCCCAGGCGAGAGGGTATTGGTATAACGACCGAAGCGCTCAACCGTCCACTGATAACCTTGTGGAACAATTTTTACGCCAGACCAGACGACGATCAGTGCCAGAATAATCAGCACCGGGATAACAGCCAGCATAGACAACCTCCAGATTGTTGATGAACGGGCCGACTCATTCCGACCCGTTTAATTCGTGCTTAGTAGAGCAGCGAATAGAGCTGGCGGCGATATTTCGCTGCCAGTGCATCACCGGTACCGAGCGCCGCCAGAATCTCCTGCAGCATTTTGCGCACCTGGCCGTCTGCGGCATTCATGTCTTTTTTCAGATGCACGAACAGCAGCTCCAGCGCCTCTTCATTACGGCCAACCTGGTGCAGTTGCAGCGCGAGTTTCGCCGCCAGTTCAGCATTTTCCGGCTCGGCTTCCAGCTGCTGTTGTAACTGCTGAATTTCCGGGGTGTCCGCGGCCTGTTTCAGCAGATCGATTTGCGCCATCAGCCCCTGATAACGGGTGTCCTGATCCTGTAATGGCACCACTTTCAGTACCGCTTCGGCTTCATCGCTGCGGCTCAGGGCGATCAGAACTTCGGCCAGCAGAAAGCCAATCTCACTCGACTGATTGCTCAGCTGCCAGGCATCTTTCAGCAGCGGCAGCGCGTCGATCATTTTGCCTTCCTGCATCAGCAGCAGCGCTTCCTGTGCTTTCAGCTCTTCTTCACGCGGCAACACTTTTTCCAACAGCGCACGCACCGCTTCTTCCGGCTGTGGCCCCTGGAAACCGTCGACGGGCTGACCATTCTGGAACAGGTAGACGGTCGGAATCGAGCGCAGACCGAACTGGGCAGCAACCGCCTGCTCCGCATCGCAATCCAGCTTCGCCAGAATAAACTGACCAGCATACTGCTGCGCGAGGCGTTCCAGCAGTGGAGTCAGCTCCAGACAGTGCTGGCTGCGTTCAGACCAGAAGTAAAACAGCACCGGAATGGAAGCTGACTGCTCCAGCGTCTGATGCAGGTTAGATTCATTGATGTTAATAATCGAAGCTTGTGGTGACATGAATTCGTCTCTTTTGCTGATGACTTTGTAACAATATTGGGGCGTTACGCCTCGCTTCAAGCGAAATTGTTGTTGCAGTGCTAGTTACTGCGCAAAATGCGATCCAGCATCCAGCCCGGCAGCAAACGACGGATAACGGTCATTGCCCAGGCCACCAGGGTGACCGGATAGCGCAATTTAGGATGCTTACTCTCTAAAGCATGGTGCAATTTCGGCAGAATTGCTGCTGGCGGCAGCGTAAAACGGGCCGCAATCGACGGATTTTTTACCGGACTATCCTGCTGAGTTTGATTAACGTTATCAGTAAAGCGGGTGTGAATAGGCCCTGGCTCAATCAGGCTGACGCGTACCCCGGTGCCGTGCAGCTCCATGCGTAGCGCATCAGACCAGGCTTCAAGCGCATATTTACTGGCAGCATAGGCACCGCGGCGCGGCGTCGACAGCAATCCCAGCACTGAGCTGGTATTAATAATTCGTCCACCGCCATTCGCCAGCAGCGCTGGCAGCAGTAGCATCGTCAGCTGATGCAGGCCAAAGAAGTTGGTCGAAAACTGCTGGCGCGACAACGTATGCAGCGCGCCATAAACGCCGTAACCCCCATTATTAAACAGCGCATACAGCTGATTGCCGCTAAGCTCAATCACTTGCTGCGCGGCCTGCTCGACGCTATAGGCATCATCAAGGTCCAGTTCAATGCCGGTAAATCCCAACTGATTCATGCGCGCCACATCGTCCGCTTTGCGACAGGCGGCAAACACCTGATAGCCTCGACGCTGTAAATCTTCGGCGGCGACCAGGCCAATACCACTGGAACAACCGGTAATTAAAATGCTTTTTTTCATAACTTTACCTGTCAGCGATCACAGTTTTCTTTCACTCGTGCTTAACTAGAGGTGACAGTTGTCTGGCCATCAGATCAGCAATAAAGGGCTGCGCATCGGGAGCGGGATGAATACCATCCTGCTGCATCCACTCAGGTTTCAGATAAACCTGCTCCATAAAAAAGGGGATTAATGGAATGTTGAACTCCTGCGCCAGCTTCGGGTAAATCCCGCTGAATGCCTCGTTGTAGCGGCGACCATAGTTCGCGGGCAAACGGATTTGCATTAACAGCGGCTGGGCATCTGCCGCCTTGATTTCGGTAATGATTTTACGCAGATCCTGTTCGATATTTTGCGGCGGGAAACCGCGTAAACCATCGTTACCGCCCAGTTCGATCAGCACCCACTGCGGTTGATGTTGTTTCAGCAGGGCGGGCAAACGGCTCAGACCCTGAGTGGCGGTATCACCACTGATACTACCGTTAATCACGGTGGGCTTTTCTTGCCATTTATCGTTAAGCAGCGCAGGCCATGCCGCGCTGGCCGACATGCGATATCCGGCGCTTAAACTGTCGCCGAGAATCAGCAGGGTATCTGCCGACGCCACGCGCGAAATGAGTAGCAATAATAACAGGAACGGGTAATGCCAGCGGAAAACATTCTTGAAGTTCATCGTCTTAGTAAGTCCGTCGGTCAGGGTGATCATCAGTTAACCATCCTTACCGGAGTTGAGCTGGTTGTCAAACCGGCTGAGACTATCGCCCTGATTGGCGAGTCGGGATCGGGTAAATCTACGCTATTGGGTATTCTTGCCGGGCTTGATGACGGCAGTGAAGGGGAAGTGTTTCTTTGCGGCGAGCCGTTACATCAGCATAACGAAGAGCAGCGTGCGGCATTGCGGGCAAAACATGTCGGCTTTGTTTTTCAGTCGTTTATGTTGGTGCCAACGCTAAATGCGTTGGAAAACGTGCAGCTCCCGGCCCTGCTGCGCGGCGACAGTGATAGTCAGAGTCGTGAGCAGGCCAGCGCTTTGCTGGCTCAACTGGGGCTGGCAGAACGTCTGAGTCATCTTCCCGCCCAGCTGTCCGGCGGTGAGCAGCAGCGCGTGGCGCTGGCGCGCGCCTTCAATGGTCGCCCTGATTTGCTGTTCGCCGATGAACCGACCGGCAATCTTGATCGTAAAACCGGTGACCGCATCGCCGATCTGTTGTTTTCTCTTAATCGTGATTTTGCCACCACCCTGATTCTGGTAACCCATGATGAGCAACTGGCGGCGCGCTGTGACCGCCGACTGCGGCTGCGCGACGGTAAATTTTGGGAGGAAGCATGATTTGGCGCTGGTTCTGGCGTGAATGGCGTTCGCCATCGCTGCTGATTGTCTGGCTGGCGCTGACGCTGGCTGTCGCCTGCGTGCTGGCGCTGGGTTCACTCAGCGACCGTATGGAGAAAGGGCTGAATCAACAAAGCCGCGATTTTATGGCGGGTGACCGCACCTTAAGCAGCTCGAATCCGGTATCGCCAGAATGGTTGCAGCAGGCGCGCAGTGACGGCTTGCAGATCAGCAGCCAACTGAGTTTTATGACCATGACCTTCGCCGAAAATACGCCGCAGCTGGCCTCGGTGAAAGCGGTCGATGATGTTTATCCGATGTTTGGTCAGCTCACCACGGAACCGGCAAACCTTAAACCGCAGCCGGGTACGGTGCTGGCCGCGCCACGTTTGCTGGCGCTGCTTAATCTGAAAACCGGCGATATGCTGGACGTTGGTGATACCTCACTGCGTATCGCGGGCGAGGTGATTCAGGAGCCGGATTCCGGTTTTAATCCTTTTCAGACTGCCCCACGGCTGATGATGAACTTGGCGGATGTGGAAAAAACCGGCGCGGTTCAGCCGGGTAGCCGGCTAACCTGGCGTTATAAGTTTGCCGGTACGCCGGAGCAGCTCAGCCGCTACGATCGCTGGATTGAGCCGCAGCTGAAAGCCGATCAGCGCTGGATGAGCGTGGACAATTCCGATGATGCGCTTGGCCGCTCGCTGCAACGCGCTCAGCAATTTCTGCTGCTTTCCGCATTACTGACTCTGATACTGGCGATTTCAGCGGTGGCGGTGGCAATGAGCCATTATTGCCGCAGTCGCTATGATTTGGTCGCCGTATTAAAGACGCTGGGGGCCAATCGTGCGGCGCTGCGCAAGCTGATTATCGGCCAGTGGCTGGCGGTATTACTGCTGGCGGCGGTGGTGGGTAGCGCGCTGGGGCTGGGATTTGAAGCATTGCTGTTACAAATGCTGAAGCCGGTGCTGCCGGCGGCACTACCACCTTCCGGCATCTGGCCATGGCTGTGGGCAATTGGCTCGCTGTTTGTTATCTCGTTGCTGGTTGGGCTGCGGCCCTATCGCCAGCTGCTGGCAACTCAGCCGCTGCGGGTGCTGCGTCGTGATGCGATTGCCGACGTCTGGCCGCTGAAGTTTTATCTGCCGGTTATGGCGCTGGTAGTGATTGGCTTACTGGCGTTGCTGGTAGGCGGCAGCATCCTGTTATGGGCGCTGATCGCCGGTATTGCATTGCTGGCGCTATTGCTGGGTGCGGTGGGCTGGGGCGGTTTATTGCTGTTACGTAAACTGTCGGTGCGTAATCTGGCATTCCGCCTGGCAATCAATCGCCTGTTGCGCCAGCCGCTGACCACTCTGAGCCAGCTGGCGGCGTTTTCGCTGTCGTTTATGCTGCTGGCGCTGCTACTGGTGATGCGTGGTGATTTGCTCGATCGCTGGCAGCAGCAACTGCCGCCGGACAGTCCAAATTACTATCTGCTGAATATCGCCACTGAACAGGTACCGCAGGTGAAAACCTTCCTGCAACAGCATCAGATTAAAACGGAAAACTTCTATCCGATCGCGCGCGTGCGGCTGACTGAGACTAACAATACGCCGGTCGATCCGGCTGAAGACAATACCTATAACCGTGAAATTAACCTGACGTGGCTTGAACAGTTGCCGGATAACAGCCCGCTGGTAGCGGGAAGCTGGCCGCCGAAACAAGGTGAGGTGTCAATGGCGGAAGAGTTGACGGAGCGTCTGGGCCTGAAGCTGGGCGATACGCTGACCTTTACCGGAGATACGCAGTCGTTTAGCGCAAAAATTACCAGCCTGCGTTCAATTGACCGTGAAAGCCTGCGCCCCTTCTTCTTCTTTATTTTCCCGCCGGGAGCGCTTGACCAGCAGCCACAAACCTGGCTGACCAGCTTCCATATGGACAGCGATCCGACCATGCTGGCGCAGCTCAATCGCCAGTTCCCGACGCTCAGCCTGCTGGATATTGGCAGCATTTTGCGTCAGGTCGGGCAGGTGCTGACGCAGGTCAGCCGTGCGCTGGAAATTATGGTAGTGCTGGTTACCGCTTGTGGTGTGCTGCTGTTACTGGCACAAATTCAGGTCGGTATGCGCCAGCGGCGACAGGAGCTGGTAGTGTATCGCACACTGGGAGCCAGTAAAAAACTGCTGCGCGGCACCTTGTGGAGTGAGTTTGCCGTGCTGGGCGCGGTGTCCGGGATTGCCGCCGCAATCGGCGCTGAAGCCGCGCTGTGGGGTTTGCAACGTAAGGTATTTGATTTCCCGTGGCAGCCTGACTATATGCTTTGGGGTGTGTTGCCGCTGGCCGGCGCGCTGTTGCTGTCGGTGTGTGGTGGCTGGCTGGGTATTCGCTTACTGAAAGGGAAGGCGTTATTCAGAAGTTATGAGTCTGCGTAAAGCTCATTTAGTCGAAAGGGAGCCGTTTTCGGCTCCCTTACCGTTACAGTTTTGCGATAGCCCACTCAATACCGCTGGCATATTCCGGCGGTAACATCGGCACCAGCGCGTTTAATGCGTTGATTAACGTACTACCCTCAACGTCATTCAGATTGAGATGACCGACTTTACGTCCGGCACGCACTTCTTTCTCATACCAGTGCAGATTAACTAACGGCTGCTGTAACCACTGCAAATTAATCTCGGTGCCAATCAGATTAACCATCACCGACGGTGAGCTGACTACCGGTTTCGGCATTGGCAAATCAAGAATTGCTCGCAGATGCAGTTCAAACTGGCTGATCGATGCGCCGTTTTGCGTCCAGTGACCACTGTTGTGCACGCGCGGGGCCAGTTCATTGATTAACAGACCTTCCGGCACCACAAAACACTCCATCGCCATCACGCCGACATAGTGCAGCTTATGCATAATGGCAGACAGCATCTGCTCCGCCTGCTGTTGCAGTGCGGCATCCGGCTCAGGCAACGCCACGCTGGTGCGCAGAATGCCATCCTGATGCAGGTTATGGGTCAACGGATAAAATACCGTCTCGCCATTAGGGTTGCGCGCCCCCACCAGAGAGACTTCGCCACTGAAGTTAATGCCCTGTTCGACGATGCACTCACCGTAACACTCTGGCGGCAACTGCTGGATTTGATCGGCACGCAAACGCCACTGTCCGCGCCCGTCATAGCCGCCGGTGCGACGTTTAACGATCGCCAGTTCACCGAGCGTTGAAAACACCTGCGGCCATTGATCGTCTGACGCCAACAGCTGCCACGGGGCGGTCGCGAGGCCAAGCTGATCGAGAAGCTGTTTTTGCGTCAGGCGATCGGCCAGTATTGGAAAAATATCGCGGTTTACAAACGCCGGGTGTTTCGCCAGTTCACGGGTCAGCGCAGTTTCCGGCCAGCGTTCAATCTCGGCAGTTATCACGCTTTGCTGAATGGGCAGCGCTTCCGGCTCGGCGTCCAGCCCCACCGGATACACCGCGATGCCCAATGGCTCGCCAGCCTGACGCAGCATACGCCCAAGCTGACCATTACCTAATACGCAAACCGGCTTCATGCATTACCCCGTGGATCAGGATTGTTAAGCACTTCATCGGTCTGACTCTGACGCCAGTCGGCCAGACGCGCCGCCAGTTCGCTATCGTGGATTGCCAGAATCTGCGCCGCCAGCAGCGCGGCATTGGCGGCACCGGCTTTACCAATCGCCAGCGTACCGACCGGAATACCACGCGGCATCTGCACGATGGAGTAGAGGCTATCAACACCGCTAAGGGCGGCGCTCTGTACCGGTACACCCAGCACCGGAACCAGCGTTTTCGCTGCCAGCATGCCTGGCAAATGGGCCGCGCCACCGGCACCGGCAATAATGACCTGATAGCCATTTCCCGCTGCGTTTTCAGCGAAGCTAAACAGTTTATCCGGGGTGCGATGGGCTGAGACCACTTCAACGTCGAAAGGAACCGCAAGGGTGGTAAGAATCTCTGCGGTAAACTCCATGGTTGCCCAGTCACTTTTTGAACCCATAACAATGGCAATGCGGGCTGGGGCGGCGTTGGATGACATGCGAGTCTGACTCCTGTGATTGTACAAACTTCACCCGTGCGATTTTAAACAGCCGGGTGGGAAGGGCAGAGAGAATACCATGACTCGACAGCAAGGAAAACGGTTGCGTAGCCGCCTGGCGCGGCAAAATTCGGCTTATTAAGGCGAGATCAGAAGGGGAAAGCGCTCAGCGTCACGGCGTCAGCATCGACCTGAATCATCGAGCCTTGCTGGTGCCAGGCACCCAGCACCACGCGTTCTGCTGGCTGACCATTAATTTGTAAGGCGTGTACCGCAGGCCGGTGGGTATGCCCGTGAATCATCCACTGCGCCTGGTGGCGCTGGAAAGCATCCGTTACCGCGTGTTGATTAACATCCATAATGGCTGCGGATTTGCCGCGATTGGCATTTTTACTGTTGGCGCGCATATTGGCGGCGATGCGCTGGCGGATGAACAGCGGCAGCGCGAGGAACAGCTTTTGCAGCCAGCGCTGATGCACTTTGCGGCGAAAACGCTGATAGCCTTGATCGTCGGTGCAGAGGGTGTCGCCATGCAGAATCAGTACGCGTTTACCATACAGTTCCAGCAGCTGCTCTTCCGGCAGCAGAATCATGCCGCTGGCGTGGGCAAAGCGATGGCCCAGCAGAAAATCACGATTACCGTGAATAAAGTAGCAGGGCACGCCCTGTTGCTTCAGCGCCATCAGCGCCGCCGCGACTTCGGCATGCAGCGGATTAGGGTCGTCATCGCCAATCCAGGCTTCGAACAGATCGCCAAGAATATACAGCGCATCGGCATGCGGTGCCTCGCGCTGTAAAAAACGCAGAAAACCGGCAGTAATTGCCGGTTCTTCTTCACACAGATGCAAATCTGCGATAAATAGCGTGCGTGACATTACTCGCTAACGGTCACTTTCTGGATCACGACGTCTTCTTTTGGCACGTCCTGATGCATACCGCTACGGCCGGTAGCAACGCCTTTGATTTTCTCAACCACGTCCATACCTTCAACTACTTCAGCAAATACGCAATAACCCCAACCCTGCAGGTTCTCACCGCTGAAGTTCAGGAAGTCGTTGTCTGCAACGTTGATAAAGAACTGGGCAGTGGCGGAGTGTGGGGCAGAAGTACGCGCCATTGCCAGCGTGCCTTTGGTGTTTTTCAGGCCGTTATTAGCTTCATTGCGGATTTCTTCTTTCGTTGCTTTCTGCTTCATGCCTGGCTCAAAGCCGCCGCCCTGAACCATAAAGCCGTTGATTACACGGTGGAAAATGGTGTTGTCGTAGAAACCTTCACGACAGTAATCCAGGAAGTTCTTCACGGTGGCTGGGGCTTTATCGTCGAAAGTTTTGATAACGATGTCGCCATGATTGGTCTGGAAAGTAACCATAATCTCGTCCTGTTAAAGGTGGGAGTTTTAAACGACTGTGCTCACGGCAGGGTAGTAAAAATGCCGGGCCAGTTTTGACAGACGCTTCTTATATCACAAATTGTGATGACGCGTCAGCATGGCGACATCAGCCGAGTTGCTGCCATGTTCTTGCATTGCAGCGCGCTTACGTTAACAATACGTCAAAATAAGCCTTTATATACCCGGGTGATTGCCGTTGTTGCTGCCGCGCCAGCTACCCGGGAAATAATCAGTTTGTTAACCCGCACACGTCATACGGAATGTCTCAATGCTAAAGATTTACAACACCCTGAGTCGTCAAAAAGAGGAATTTAAACCTATTCATGCTGGCAAGATCGGCATGTACGTGTGCGGAATTACCGTTTATGACCTCTGTCATATTGGCCACGGTCGTACTTTTGTGGCGTTTGACGTCGTTTCGCGTTATCTGCGTTATTGCGGCTATCAGCTGAATTACGTGCGCAATATCACTGATATTGATGACAAAATTATCAAGCGTGCCAATGAAAATGGCGAAAGCGTTGAAACGCTGACCAATCGCATGATCGCCGAAATGCATGCCGATTTCGCCGCGCTGAATATTCTGCCGCCGGATCTCGAGCCGCGTGCTACCCGTCATATCGGCGAAATTATCGAGCTGGTGGCGAAGCTGATTAAGCGTGAACATGCTTATGTTGCCAGCAATGGTGACGTGATGTTCTCGGTAGAAAGTGATGCCGATTACGGCAAACTTTCGCGACAGGATCTGGAGCAGTTACAGGCGGGCGCACGTGTTGAAGTGGCTGCTGACGTGAAGCGCAACCCGATGGATTTCGTGCTGTGGAAAATGTCGAAAGCCGGTGAACCGAGCTGGTCGTCACCGTGGGGCGAAGGACGTCCGGGCTGGCATATCGAATGTTCAGCGATGAACTGCAAACAGCTTGGCGAGCATTTTGATATTCATGGCGGCGGTTCCGACCTGATGTTCCCGCATCATGAAAACGAAATTGCCCAGTCAACCTGCGCACATGACGGCCCTTATGTTAATTACTGGATGCACTCCGGCATGGTCATGGTTGACCGCGAGAAAATGTCAAAATCGCTGGATAACTTCTTTACCGTGCGTGACGTGCTGGCGCATTACGACGCGGAAACCGTGCGTTACTTCCTGATGTCCGGCCACTATCGCAGCCAGCTCAACTACGGTGAAGATAACCTTAAGCAGGCGCGTGCCGCGCTGGAGCGTCTGTACACCGCGCTGCGCAACACCGACGCGAGTGCAGTCGCTGCCGGTGGTGAAGCCTTTGAAGCGCGTTTCCGCGAGGCGATGGACGATGATTTCAACACGCCAGAAGCCTACTCGGCACTGTTCGATATGGCGCGAGAGGTTAACCGCCTGAAAAGCGAAGATATCGGCGCAGCCAACGGTCTGGCGGCGAAACTGCGTCAGTTAGCGGGCGTGCTGGGCCTGCTGGCGCAGGATCCGGAGCAGTTCCTGCAAAGCGGTGCACAGAGTAACGACGCGGAAGTGGCGGAGATTGAAGCGCTGATCAAAATGCGTTTTGATGCGCGCCAGGCAAAAGACTGGGCGCAAGCGGACATTGCCCGCGATAAGCTGAACGCGCTGGGCATTATTCTGGAAGATGGCCCGCAGGGAACCAGCTGGCGTCGTAAGTAAATGAGATTTAAATTAGCGGGAAGATGAAGATATTGTCAGTAAAAGGATGTTTAACCAACATGGAGTTTGGATACGACCAGGCCTCTTTTTTTTAAAAGCTTGAGCAGCTTCCAGAATGATTTACGATCCTGCGAATCCTTATCCTGATGACAGCTACGCTAAACGTACTTTTCAGGATAAGTCATCAAACGGCAGCCAGGGCTGCCGTTAATCACTGGCTTCAGGCCGTGACTGTCACCTGATTACCATCAAACTCAACAACTTGTCCGGCGACAATCTTGCAGCGTTTGCGGGTTTCAACCGCGCCATTTACGGTAACATAACCATCCGCAATCAGCGTCTTGGCCATCGCGCCGCTTTCTACCCAGCCTTCCAGCTTCAGTAAATCGCATAAATCTACGTGTGGGTGCTTACCCAGAGAAAAGGTTGCCATTATTTTGCTGCTCCGTCGTGATACTCTTCGCATGCCTGCAGGGTATTCTGAATCAGGGTTGCCACCGTCATCGGGCCGACACCGCCAGGCACCGGCGTAATATAGGCTGCGCGTTCTGATGCGCTGTCAAAATCCACATCGCCGACCACTTTGCCGCTTTCCAGACGGTTAATTCCGACATCGATAACAATCGCGCCTGGCTTAATCCATTCACCCGGGATAAAGCCCGGTTTACCGACCGCGACCACCAGCAGATCGGCATGCTCAACATGATGACGCAGATCGCGGGTAAAGCGGTGGGTGACGGTGGTGGTGCAACCGGACAGCAACAGCTCCATGCTCATCGGCCGGCCGACGATATTGGATGCGCCAACCACTACCGCGTTCAGGCCATAGGTATCGATATTATAACGCTCCAGCAGCGTTACAATGCCGCGCGGCGTACAGGGGCGCAGCTTGGGCGCTCGCTGGCACAGACGACCAACATTATACGGATGGAACCCATCCACATCTTTATCCGGCGAAATGTGCTCAAGCACTTTGACATTATCGATGCCGGCAGGCAGCGGCAGCTGCACCAGAATACCGTCGATTTCCCTGTCGTTATTCAGCTTATCAATCAGCGCCAGTAACTCGGCTTCGCTGGTGGTGGCGGGCAGGTCGTATGAACGCGAAAGAAAACCGACTTCTTCACAGGCACGACGTTTGCTGCCGACATAAATCTGCGATGCCGGATTTTCACCGACTAACACCACTGCCAGGCCAGGTGCACGTTTTCCGTCAGCCAGACGTTGCTTAACTTTTTCAGCAACCTCAAGGCGCACCTGCTGCGCAATCGTTTTACCGTCAATAATTTTTGCTACCATCAGAGAGGAAATCCATCTGTGTTAAGTTGAAACGGGGGAATACGCCTATTCTGTCAGAAGCCAGCGCCGCTGTCAGGCACAGAATGTTCTCTGTTTGCTGATAATCCGGGCATGAGATTTTTTTACTCAGGCGATATCAACCCGCGCCAGCCCCTTCAGCAGGTTGCCTGCCCCCGGGCTGACTGCTACTCTGACGACCCTTATTTCCCGATTCAACGCCTTTTGGCAGGATAACGCATGATCTGGCTGATGCTCGTGACTCTGGTATTGGTGTTTATTATTGGTTTCCGCGTGCTCAACTCGCAATCACGCCGGGCAACAAAAGCGCTAAGCAAACGGCTGAATCTCGATCCGGTTTACGTGGAATCGCTGGTAAGCCTGATGGGAAAACCGGCAGGGGATGAATTTGTCGATTATCTCTCTCGTGATAATGAATCCCACTTTGCCAATGCGGCCAGCGTGTTATTTATCTATCAGGTCTTTATTGTTGATGAGTCCGACGAAAGCCTGATGTTCTGGCGCGGCGTGCTGCGCAAAGCCTATCTGCCTACCACATTGAGCGGGGAACATGTTCGCCTGGCGCTTAGCTTCCTGCGCGAGACTGAGCCCGATGCTCAGGAGATGCATGCTTTCCGCTTGCGCTACAACGCGCGTTTTGCACCCGCAGAGACGTTCACTGAAGCGGAACACGGCAATGTCTATTCAATTGATTCACGGCTGAACCGACACTGAGTAAAACTTAAATAATCTGTGATTAATAGCGCTTTCAGGCACAAATAAGGCTGTTACTGTTCATAAGTGCAGCAACAGGGCGTAGTAACAAGTAAAAACGTTGACTCATCACACGCGCACCGTATAATTCGTCGCAGTCACCATGCGCCCTTAGCTCAGTTGGATAGAGCACCGGCCTTCTAAGCCGTAGGTCACAGGTTCGAATCCTGTAGGGCGTACCAATTAAATCAATGAGTTACCCGCATTTCTGCGGGTGTTGTAAAGTAAAGCAGGTGTCGTAACGGGTGCTGTTAGCTTTTCTGGCTTTTCTGCCACTCTTCATAAACCGTTTCACTCCATCCCAGAAACGATCCGCTCATTGTCCGCTCTGGTGCAGGAAATTCCTTTTTCTTCGCCCACAAACGCCACAATGTTGGATGACTTTTACCTGTCAGTTGGCACATTTCTTTAAGTCCAATATATCTAGTTGCCATCATCAGCCTCCACGTCTACGTCAGTGCAGTTCATGCAGTAAAGCATGTTTCCGTAATAGGTCTGCGCATAGCCTTTAAAATGAATCCCCCCAACTGTCATTTCTGCATGCTGCAGCAGACCATCTTCGACCATTTTTTCGGCCAGCTTAGATTTCGTCTGCATGAACGGCAGGCAAAATTTCTCCTTTCTTTCCAGCGCATACTCAATCTCCGCAGCGAATGCTTTTTCCAATAGACGCAGCTCTTGTTTAGTTGCCATCAAACCGCTCCTATCGCTTTTGTCACGACACGGTAACCGCGGTTACGTGATTTTTTCTTCGTTTCGATCGTTACTGGTGCAACCTGTGGCCGTGCCGGTGGTGGGGTGTAAATACCCTGGCTGCGTCGGTAGTTCTTTTTTGCATCCCACGCTAACCAATTCGACCAGTCGCACCCATCATCGACTTTGACGCTGGCCTTCACCAGCGTGTCGTTGAGGTCTACCAGCTTTGACTCTGCAAGTCGTTTAGCTGTAGGCATTATTTATTCTCCTTTTCGAAACCAACAGCCATTTCATGCTGCATCATTAGTCATCACCTTTACGTAACCCGCTTCGCTGATACGCTTTGCAACTTGTTTGCTATCGAGGTCGAAATCTTCACCCATCGCGATCTTGGTTAGTTCGTTTTTCAGAATAGAACCCCAGGTTTCAGGCCAGTATCTAGCCGGTATGCTGAAAGCATTGAATTCGAAAAACACATCGATGGTCAGAAGCGCCGCTTCATTTGCTGAGCGTTCTGGCTTGCGATAGCCAGCACCCCAAACAGCATCAACTATCGAGTCAGGGTTTCCGTCAGTTGTGTTTATCAGGGCAATAAGGTCGAAGATATTTTCCTTACTCATTTGCTCACCGCCTTATTTAGCGCTTCCTGCAACCGCTGTTCTGCAATGGCCTGAGCCATAATCCGATGATTCAGTAGGCTCTCTTTCGTGACCTCATTGCGAAGCAGCTTGAGCAATTCTTCGCTTTCAAACTGGCTGCGCATTCGATTCATTTCTTTTTCTTCCTGACGCAGTACAGCGAGCTTTTCGCAAATTCGGCACCGCATCCGAAACCAGGCTTTGTGCGCAGCGGTAGCACGGAGATACCAATCACAAGTTTTATCATCCGCGATATCAAGGCTGCTTTTGATGCCCTCCAGCGTCTTATTAGTGATAGCCAGTGCTTTAAGGTGATCTGCAATGCCACAAAGCCCCTCAAGATTGATACGACCGTTATCGAGTTGAATGCTCATCGTAATTCCTCCCTTGTTGATACTTTGTATGCCCGCAAACAGCGATTAACTGGCCCACTTATTACCGTTTTGCGGATGAAAATGCCGGATGTACTCGCCACCACATCAGCTGACAGAAGGGCAGTGTCAACTGCCCGGTTATGCCTGCGGAACTCAAACCAGCTACTGGTAATGGTTAACGTGGCTGTTGCGCCTTTATCCTTAAATTCCAATTTCATCGAATGCCTGCTCCAGTTTTTCGAACGTATCATCGGTCATCGGCATGATGATCAGCAGCGGATTTCCGTACATGAAGCTAAGGGTTTTGTCGAAAAGGAGCTGGCAAGGCTTGCCCTTACCCCATGACTGGATCTGCACTGGCACAAAGGTCGAGAACCGTCCAAACATCAACTGCGGCAGGGCGAGATATTTAGCCTGGAAAGTGGGTAGCGTGTCGCATGGTTCCGGCTTGGCATCAAGCAGCTTCGACAGGTCAGGGAAGCTCACCTCAATGCGCTCCACTTCGTTATGTCCAATAAACGTTTCTTCCTCGTCGACGTGCGATGCAATCCACTGTGAATTAACCAGCTGGAACAGCGTGCCCTCGGCGGATTCAGGGATATCGCCATGGATAATGAACACGCCCTCATAATTAGCGGTGCAGCCATGCTCCATCGACACAAACGCATGACCATTGGTTGCCTGAATGTGCGTGCTGGTGATGTTTACACCCTGCAGGTAGCGGCGTTCTTCTTTCTGGCTGGCTACACAGCACAACGCAGCGCGAAGGAAATCGGTATGGATAAACATTATTTTGCCTCCGGCGTGTAAATAGCCTTGTCATGGGAAAACTCACCGTTCCATGACTTTTTCATTGGCAACTCACCTTTCATATACAACTGATAGATGCGGTGACAACCTGCCTCTTTGAGCACCGGCGTGTATTTTTTGAACTCATCTTTACCGTGAGGAGTAACATTGGTGATCTCTTCGGTCAGATATTTGTCGCGCGCATAAGAGGCAACACGCCAGCGCGGGTCTTTCTCCGGATCACGCTGCTCGTTATAAAGCCAGTTACGCTGAAAAGCCCACCAGGTCATTTTGCTGATATTGACGCCATTCAGCCCTTTGCAGAACGCCGGAATCGTCATGCCTTTGGTGAAGTGCTTTTCCAGACTGTTCACTGTCGCGGAAAGCAGCTGGTTCTCACCTGTCAGGCGCTGGTTATCCTCAGAAAAATTCATCAGCAGGCCGCGCAGCGTAGCGGGATCGCTCAGTAGTCTCATCGTATCAATGGGGGTTGATGTCTGCATATCTTCAAGTTTATCGACCAGTGACCGGCGTACAGCTTTGGACTCGCGGGCGGCAACGCGCAGAGCCTGCTTAATCTGCATGTTTATAGCTTCTGTTGGACGGCCGCCAGCGGTGCCAGAGGGTTTTACGAAACTTTCGTAAAACTCACCCTCAAGCTCATCCTTGATGCGTGCAACGAAGTCATTATTGCGGATAGGTTTTTCACCGCATTCTTTACGGGCATCATTGACCATTTGCAGCAATTTCTGGCTGTCAATGGTTTGAGCGGACACGGCACCACCTAAAGGAGGTTGAGACAGGGAGAGTTCATTTTTCATCATCATTCGTCCTCAGTGCATAACCGGCATGTCGGGCATGCCATTTGTGTTTAACTGCTTGATAAAGCTGTCATGCAGCATTTCGAAAGCCTTCTGCCCGAACGGTGAAAGCCTGAATCCTTCACCTGACTCAGCTGTAACCATGTCTTTGTACATTCGCAGAGCCAGCCCCAGTCCTTGATCGGTCCCGTACTTCTCAATGGCAATGCTCTCGACATGGCTGGCAAGGGCGAAACGTTCCGGACCCGGATAAATGCCCATGCCGCCATTAGCGCCCCGGTAGATCACCGCACGGTCGATGCCGCCTTCATCATTCGGCACATCAGCCGTACCGTTTTTATCCTTCTCTTGCTCGAGAAAAACGGTCACTACCAGCCAGCGCCAGAGAATGATTTCTCTGGCAACACTGAGCCTGTACCAGCCGTTCTCAATCGCCTCCCAGACACAGGCCAGCAGTCGAAGCCCCTTAACCGGGTTAGCATCATGCTCACCGTCATTCAGGGCGCGGATGATGACCGAATAACCGGTAATCTTGCTGCCATCTAAAACGCCGTCTGGCGTTGCCTGCGCTTTTTCTGCGTTATCCATCGAATCGCCCTCAGTACGGTTTGTTGGCCAGATGAACGGAATACCGCTGCTTAATTTCTTCGTGCTTGCGTAACCATTCTTTAAACTCGCGCTTTTTCGCCAGTATTAAGCGGATGCGACGAGAGCAACGGGAATGAGCGATGTTGTATTGTTCGGTATGATCGCCAGCCTTATACGCAAACGCACCGTTAACGAAAACAGGCTCACACGCTTCGTTTGTGGGTATTTCTGCCAGACGGAAAACTTTAGTAACCATGTAATGCGCCAGATTATTAATTGCAGCACTACGACTCAGGCAGCGCTTTGACCAGCCGTGTCGTGTCACGACGAATACTGGCGACTGAACAATGCGGAAACTCTCATCAATCGCATTTTCTTTTATTACCTGCAGCATTATTAATTTCCTTGTTGGGAAAAAGCCTGCACTACGAGGTTTTCGATAAGTGCATTCATAAAGCCGGTGCCTAAATTGCTCAATTTATCGAGGCGGCGCGTTGTACATGCGCTGTAATGCTCGGCAATATATTTATCTGCATCACCTTGCTTGTAAGATGCATATATTGGTTTCTCAAATAGTTTTACTAAGGCCTTGCTAATAATCTCTTCTGTAAGTCTGATGGTCGTAACCGTTCCATCAGGTAACTTAACTACTGAATAATGGCTATTGGTTTTATATTCCATCTCAAATAGTTTTGCCTTAATAACTCTTCTGCGATTGCGTTCAATAATGTTTTTCAATCAATTACCCTCATGCTTTTCTAAAGCATCAAGGAAGACTGAAACCTTCCCACTCAGGTCGAGGGCCATGCCTACCAGTTCATCATCAGCGGGGCAACCATTGGCAGTGCCAAGTTCGAATATATTCTGAAGAAGGGCGTTCAGCTGCCTTCCGCGATTAGCTGTGTTCACTAAGTCAGCTATATCAATTCTCTTACTGCCTGCGCTCATGATTTTCATTAATTAACTCCATACGCTGCCCGAAGTAGAAGGTTGGCAATCACAGAGTGACCACCTGTAAAGCACAAATGAGCCTGACGATATTTAGTTTTGTCTTTAATGAATGACATGATATTTACTCTGCCTCCTGACGCGCCACTTCGCTTTGCATAAAATCAGCAACGACACCAACCATATTCTTAATAGCGGTGGCTAGGGTTCTCACTTCATCATCGTTTAATTTGCTCGGGTATTCTTCGAGAATTCTTAAAATTATCTCCGCGCCACATGCGGTTTCTTTCATTGTGTGAAACTTATTAAATTCAGTGCTATTCATTTTCATTGCTATTACCCTAAATTTTAGATGTGGAGTACCCCAGCAGAAATGCCGTATGAAATTAATTTGATAGTATTTTAGTTTCTTCGAAGGTATTCGATGAAGTTTTCCGCCTTATCCTTGGTCTTATATAAAGAGCGTAATAAGCATGCAATGGCACAATCGGTCTCAGAATTTTCATTACTAGTGCTGTAAATCATTTCAAGTAGAGAGGTGTTTTCGATAATTTCAGCATTGAGCTCTTCAATCATTGTAATGGGATCTTTTTTTTGATTATTCATCACTGATTCTCCGGCCAGTTAGCACCGAATTGTTCACTAAGACTGTTACTGATATTAGCGATTTGGCGACGACACAAAAGAATTGATGCTGCGGCGAGGTCATCTGTTCCAGAATGCCCCTCTATAAGAATGAGAACATTTATAACAGTACTGATGTTTTCGTAAGCAATTCGAATAGTATGCTGCTGTGATGGTGTCATGGTATTACTCATCTCACTGGCTCCGTTGTTTGCCGATGAGTCATATCAAACACTATAGTGATTTTAATTTCAACCACTATGGTGATTTATTTTTGTGACTCTACCCTATATTTATGATTATTAAGTGAATTTAAATAAATCACTAAAAAGATAGTTTGTGTGCTTGCATATTTTGTAGTTATGGGGAAA
>Ga0308157_10004158_pt1 | contig 19610 bp, 23 predicted proteins | sample PhyBR1_FD_201035 | JGI IMG/M metagenome (GOLD analysis project Ga0308157, IMG submission 201035) | Phyllosphere microbial communities from UC Gill Tract Community Farm, Albany, California, United States - DLSLB.R1 | ecosystem: Host-associated > Plants > Phyllosphere > Unclassified | place: USA...
AGCGAATTCTGGTCGTCTGCAACTGGAGCCCCTTGAGCGGTCGTCAAAACGGGTTCGTCGCCGGTGGCAATCTGGTGCAGCTCGCCACCTGCTCCCCGGATAAGCTGCTGGTCATGGATGGTGGCGGATGATGAGGTGGAATCTGGTTTTTTGGCCATGTTAATTCCTGCAAGGCGCTGACCAGGGACCATGGCGGAACCAGGCCCCTGGAGGACGGACGTTCTCGTCAAATTGCCGAGCGGCGATAGCGGCTACGTTCCTGTTCAATGTCTTCCGCCGCGTAGGGTCTCGACGTCTCGTCGAAACGCGTCCAGCCCTGTTCGCGATAAGCGGCGCGCCGTTCGGCAGGATCAACCCAGCCTTGCCGCTTCAGCACGGCCTCGGCCTCCGGCACGAGATCGTCTTCCACACGGGCGGTTACCAGTGTGCCGCCCCTGCGCACCCCTTCCGCGTAGAGATTGGCATCCTCTTCGGAAACACCCGAGCGGGTCATGGCTCCGATCAGCCCACCGGCCGCACCGCCGGCAACAGCGCCGCCGGCTGCGCCGACTGCCGTTGCGGCAAGCCAACCGGCTGCAACCACCGGTCCCACTCCTGGGATCGCCATCAACCCAAGGCCCGTCAGCAGACCGCCAGCGCCGCCAACAAGCGCACCGATGCCAGCACCCGCGCCGGCGCCCTCAGCAGCATTGGAATCCTCTCCATGTCGCCTGTCGGCGTTGCTGGCCACGACGCTGATATCGCTTGACGGTACGCCCGCTCTCTCCAGTTCGGAAACGGCAGCGCTTGCATCATCGTAGTCGTCGAAAAGTCCGGTTACGGTTCTCATGTCACTTCTCCCAAATTTCTGCGCGCCTCACTTGGCGACGACGTTGCCCTGATAATCGAGCGCGATGGCGACGGTCTTGCCGCCCTTCATGCCCGATGCCATCCACACGCCCTTGTCATCCTTCGTCAGGTTCTTGACCTGGGTGTAACCGGCATCTTCAATCCTCTGTCTGGCCTGCGCTTCGGTGAAGCTATTGGCGCCCTCCACCGGGGCCGTGGGGTTATTGGCGCCGGGCGTGGCGACAGCAGGCGTATCGCCTCCGGGATTGGCGGTCGGCGTCTGCTGAGCGAAAGTCGACAGCGCGCCGCTCCCCAGAAGCAACGCAACGAAAACAGTCTTCTTCATTGGGATTTTCCTCCGCTTGCATCATGGCTCTCCAGCCTCCCTCTCCGGAGTTTCCCCCGAGACGGGAAACCCACTTCAGGGCCGGCATGGACGTCTCCCGAACAAACCGAGACGCGGAGAGTTCCGAAAATAATTATCGACTAAGAGAATCTCGTTCCCAGACATCGCGGCAGATCATGGAGGCCCAAAGCATACGACCAGCGCAGCCGTTCGAGGGCGGAAGGCCCGCGACACGCGGGTAGAATGGATATCAGTCCTCGCTGCCAGGATATTGGCTGTCCTTCAGAAGCCCCGCCAAGTGCACCGTGTTGCACACAAGCATGCTGATCATGGTTTTAACGGCATCAGGCGTCTCATCGAGATCGACGAAATTCTCCGATCCCATCGCCTCCCCTACCCAATAGGCAACCGCATTTGCCGGGATCGTGAAGCCAACATCATTCAGAGCCTGGAAAAGTTCCGCAGAAACATGGTGAGCCCCATCCTCATTCCCGACGACTGCCACCGCGGCAACCTTGCCGTAGGAAACCATACGTCCCTGCTCGTCCGTTTCCTCCAGAAATGCATCCATGCGCTCCAGCGCTCGTTTGCACACGCTCGAAGGCTGTCCGAGCCATATCGGTGTCCCAAACAAAATAATATCGGCAGCAAGAATCTTCTCGCGGATAGCCGGCCAGGCATCCCCCTCGCCTTCGTCTGACGTAACCCCGGCCTTGATGTCATGATCAGCGAGCCAAATCATTTCGCTTTGAACATCGTGATCGCCGAGCTCTTGAAGGATCAGGGCCAGAACTCTTTCTGTCGATGACGGCTCTGCCGATGTGGAGGACTTGAGTGTGGCATTCAACGCAAGGGCCTTGAGAGACATGGTAATTCCTTCTGTCAGCGGGCTTTGCCGCGTGTTGTTCTTAAGTGACGATGTCACGGCGATGACTGGAGATGGCCGCCCCGGCCATCTGACAAACCGCCCGACCTAACGCCGGGAAAGTAATCGCGCCATGGCATGATGCGGCGGCGGCTTTTCACCTTCAGAGCCGTTTTCCTTTTCCAGCCGAGCGCGGATGTCCTCGATTTCTGCTTCCGTGAGGTGCTCGATCCCGATGAAATCCGCCCGCGCCTCCTCCACAGCTCGAAGCAATTCGTCTAGTTTTGCTTCCATCGCCGCAGAATCCCGGTTCTGCGAGTTCTGCACGAGGAAAATCATGAGAAAGGTGACAATGGTCGTGCCCGTGTTGATGACCAGCTGCCAGACCTCCGAAAACCCGAACAGCGGCCCGCTTATTCCCCAGACGATGACCGTGCCAAGCGCAGCGACAAAAGCTGTCGGCGAACCGGAAAAAGACGCTATGCGGTCGCTAACTGAGTGAAAAACCTGTCCATGGCGCTGCACCTCCTGGCTGACATCCACGCTGACGCGAACGTGCCTTTTTCCATACCCGCGAAGTGTCGTGGTTCACAAAAGTGCGTAGCGCTTGGATGATGGCACTAACAAAGAAAGTGGGCGATAGTTCCCAGATTATCTAGCAGCACGGCGGAGGCGACTGCGACAAACAGAGAATTTGCGAAATCTCCGAACGATCCACTGCAGGCCACCCCAATGCGATTTGCCGCTTGCCAGTACTTCAACGTCTTCTCGCGGTGCAATTTTATGAAGCGTGATACGGTCGCTGGTGCGTACTCGCCGGCAGCGGTCCATGGCGCAAAGGGTGGGTTCGAATCGTCGATCGCTTCAATCGCTCTTGAACGGATTGGAACCGTCGACCGTGCTATCAAAATCGATTGAAACTCTGTGACTAAGGCAGCCGGGCTATCCTAGGCCTCTGTTTTATGTCCATAATCCGCCCCGTGCTGGCTACCTCCAAAAACCCAGCGATATAATCGATCGTTTCCTAATCCTTTCGAACCCCGAGATGGATGCACTTCATAATGCCGTTTTCACCGAGCTTACCACTTTTTGCGGGAGTGCCGTTCTATCTTCATGCAACAGTCAATCCGGAACGACGCTGATCCGACGTTGCGCGGCAACCCGTTGCAGCATGAGCTCGGTCCTCTCGGCTGTCCGATGATGGTGATGGCGATGTGGTGTCCGGCTGGAAAAACAAGCTAATGTCAGCGGCGGCGAACGTGACGCCTTCGGCGACCCTCGCAAACAGCATCGCAAAATGGCTGCCCCAGAAGAGAAGTGACACCGGCTGCCTTATGGCTGACAACTCGAAGCACACCGTCATCATCGAGGCGCGCGCCTCATGTCGTGACCGTGTCGGAGCAGGACGATGTGGCCGAATTGAAAAATGAGGCTGCACAGTAAAGATTCTTTGAGCCTCCTGGCTCGCTTCAGTAATTTCTCCAGAAGGAGCAGGTTGAGCGACGCCGCAAATACGCCAAGGCTCCCGCCCGGCGAGCCGGCAAGGTCCGGATGGGAGTTTTCCGGGCTTTAGGGAACAAACACCTAGCGGCAAAGTTCGGGCTCCTATTCATCCGGAAGGCCATGATGCCATATCTCCTCGAAATATTACTTCCGGTCTCCGCCGATAAGTACGGTCACGCGCTGGAAACGATACGTTCCGATTTGACCGAGCGGTTTGGCGGGGCGACTGTTTATGCAAAGGCTCCGGCGGAGAGCATTTGGAAGCACGGTCGCAAGGTGGAACATGACCGTACTCTTTTTGGTCTAGGTCATGGTCGAGGAACTTAACCGCGCCTGGTGGGAGTAGTATCGCATAAGTCTGGAACAGTTATTGTCACAGGAGAAAATCGTCATGCGCGCCATAGCGTTCGAACGGCTGTAACAGCACGGGAGGCAAGACATGATCATTGGTTACCATGCGTCCCACGAACAGTTCGCGCCAAGCCAGTTACTGGCCTATGTGAGGCAGGCCGAGGAGGCTGGTTTTGATGCCGTCATGACGTCGGATCACATCACTCCCTGGAGCGAACGCCAGACAAATTCCGGCAATAACTGGGCCTGGCTCGGAGCCGCCATGCAAGCCACCTCCCTGCCCTTCGGCAGCCTCGCCATTCCCGGCGGCTGGCGGTATCACCCCGTCGTTCTCGCTCATCTGGTTGCCACCGTCTCGGAAATGTTTCCCGGCCGGCTGCGCTGGATTGCGGTCGGAAGCGGCGAAGCCATGAATGAGCGTGTCGTGGGGAAGGGTTGGCCGGATAAGTCGGAGCGCGACCAGCGCCTGCAGGCCGGCACAGAAATCGTGCGAAGGTTGCTAGGGGGCGAAACCGTCTCCGCCGCCCTTCCCTGGTTTCCTGTCGAGGACGCCCGGCTTTGGTCGCTTCCAAAACGTCCTCCCGCCATTTTCGGAGCGGCGCTGTCAGCCATGACTGCTGCATGGATGGGAGGCTGGACCGACGGCCTCGTCACCGTCCGAAAGCCGCGGGAGGAACTGGCAGAGATCATCAACCGGTTCAAAGCAACTGGCGGCTCCGGCAAGCCGCTCGCACTTCAGCTGCAACTGAGCTGGGGCCGCACGAGGGACGAAGCTCGCATAGCGGCATGGGACCAATGGCGCGCGGCGGCTGTGCCTGTAGATCATCTTGCCAACCTGAAAAGTCCTGCCGCATTCGACGAAGTAACCCGCGAGGTGCTCCCCGATGAAATGGAGCGGTTCATACCTCTCGTCACAAAGGGCGAAGACGTACTCGAGCTTGTTGCCGAATGCCGTTCATGCGGCGTGGGGGAAACTTACATCCACAACGTCTCTCGCGATCAGAAGGGCTTCCTCCGTTTCATGGGACGGGAGGTTCTCCCCGCCATCACTCGAACTGAGAGTTAAAAGGAATTATTTTTGATAGATGCTGGTTTGCTGGTTGGTTATCTTGCCTCCATTTGCTCCGTGGCGAGCTTCATACCGCAAGTTTGGAAGGTCGTAAAAACGGGAGACACTGCAGCCATTTCGGCCCGCATGTATGTGCTCACCGTGATCGGCTTTGCGCTCTGGACGGGGTTCGGTCTACTTCGCGGCGAGTGGCCGATCATTTTGACCAATTCCATCTGCTTTTGCCTGTCCGGCGTTGTCCTTTTCAGAAAGCTCACGGCGCGCAATCGCGCCGGGTGAGGCTATCAGACAAAATTCGTGCCTGCCTGCCCTCGCTGTCCCCTTCCTGAGGAACTTTCGACGGCTGCGACGGTTCGGCAGCACGATACCGGTTCCAACCACAGAGGAGGATGAAATGGGTACTGATCGCGAGGAATGGATATCAAAGCGCGCTTACGAACTCTGGGAGCAGGCCGGTCGGCCTGAAGGACAGGACGAAGAACAGTGGTACCTTGCCAGTGCCGACTGGGAGACCGAATTCGGACCCGTCGAGCCACCTTCTCCTGAGGGCTCCCTGGGGAAAAGCGTCTGACGGAAGGCGAAATTGTTCTCCGACTTGAAGGTGAAGGATAGGCCGTTTTCGGCGGCCGCCTAATCGAGCAGTGCGAGGGACATCCGAACAGGCCCGATGAGGGTATATCGTTCGCCAGCCTTTCCCACAGTCTGTCGGAAGGCTCTGATCGCTGAAGTGCAAACGCTACAGAAGAATATGCCTCATTGCCGAACGGAACCGTTTCGGGCCCGCCGAGGTTACTGACGTGGCTCAAAATGACCGCGTTCTAAGCCAGATATGCCGGCAACACCCGGCCTGTTCCCATCCCGCCAACGTTCCAGAGGCAACAATGATCCGCAGAAATTCCCGTATCGTCGCCGGTGACCCCCGTCAGCTTGGTGCGATCGCAGACGATAACGGCGTGAACTTCGCGTTGTTTAGCGCGCATGCGGAACGGGTGGAACTTTGCCTCTTTACGGACGATGGGAGGACAGAGATCGACCGTATCGAACTTCCTGAATATACCAACGAGGTCTGGCATGGTTATATCCCGGGCCTGACGCAAGGGGCGCTTTATGGCTACCGTGTTTACGGACCGTTTGATCCGGAAAATGGCCACCGTTTCAACCCTCACAAGCTGTTGCTTGACCCCTATGCGCGCGAACTCGTCGGTGAGATCGAATGGGGGCAGCCCCAGTTCGCATATGTGACGGCTAGTGCGGACAAGGACTTGTCCTTCGACAAAACCGACAGCGCTCCGTTCGTTCCCAAAGCTCGGATTGTCGGGCGGGCCGACGCGCCAAGGGGTAAGCCTCGACCCGATATTCCCTGGTCGAAGACGATTTTCTACGAAACTCATGTCAAAGGCTTCACCCAGCTTCATCCCGTCGTGCCGGAGGCTCTAAGAGGTACTTTCGAGGGGCTTGGGCAAAAGGAGATCGTGGACTATGTCAAAAGCCTTGGCGTAACCTCCATCGAGTTGCTTCCCGTCCACTGGTTTCCCGACGACGCCCATTTGCTGGAAAAAGGTCTGCGGAATTTCTGGGGGTACAACACGCTGGCTTTCTTTGCACCGGCTAACCGCTACTTTGGTCCCCGGGGCGTTCAGGGCTTCCGGGACATGGTCCGAGCCTTTCACGAGGCGGGGATAGAGGTCATTCTCGACGTCGTCTACAATCACACCGCCGAAGGCAATGAACTGGGCCCAACACTCTCCTTCAGGGGTATCGACAACTTTTCCTATTACCGCACCTTGCCGGGTCAGGCGCGGTACTACATCAACGATACAGGAACCGGGAATACGGTAAACACCTCCCATCCGCGGGTTTTGCAGATGATAACTGACTCGCTTCGTTACTGGGCTCAGGAGATGGAGATCGACGGGTTCCGATTTGATCTCGGAACGATTCTGGGGCGTGAGCCCGAAGGCTTTGACCAGCGCGGCGGCTTCTTCGATGCCGTTGGACAGGATCCGGTTCTGTCGTGCCTGAAGCTCGTGGGAGAGCCATGGGATATTGGACCCGGCGGCTACCAGGTAGGCGGGTTTCCACCTGGCTGGGCGGAATGGAACGATAAGTATCGCGATACCGTCCGGGACTACTGGAGAAACCGGGATGGTACCACCCGGGACTTTGCCGCGCGTATCCTGGGCTCCGGTGACGTTTACGACTTGCGCGGCCGACGCCCCTGGTCCGGCGTGAATTTTCTGACTGCCCATGACGGCTTTACGCTTAATGACCTCGTTTCATACAATGAGAAGCACAATCAAGCGAATGGTGAGGACAACAGGGATGGCCATGGTGATAACCGGAGTTTCAATTTCGGCATCGAAGGCCCGTCGGATGACGAAGAGATCATCTCTCTTCGCGATCGCCAAAAACGAAACTTCCTCGCCACGCTGTTTCTGTCTCACGGAACCCCGATGCTCCTGGCCGGCGACGAATTCGGCCGCAGCCAGATGGGTAACAACAACGGGTACTGCCAGGACAACGAGCTGAGTTGGGTTCATTGGGAAGGGCTGCCGGCGAGCGCGGCACAACTGCGCGATTTCGCCCGTAGATTGATCTCACTGCGGCATGAACACTCGATTTTGAGGCGAGATGACTGGCGCGACGGAATGGTCATCACCTGGTATAATCCCGCAGCCAGCGAACAGACGCAGGAGGAATGGGACGACCCCGGAGCCACGACGATCGGACTGCGTGTTTGCCGCGATCATGACGAAGAGGAAGGCTGGGACGATATCCTCATCCTGTTCAATCCTCATGATGGGCCAGTGCCATTCGCGCTGCCGCATGTTGAGAGAGGCTGGGTCGAGGTTCTAACGACAGTCGATCCCGAGCTAGCCGACCGAACAATTGATGCTGCTGAATACGTCTTGGTAGAACGCAGCCTTGTTCTGCTACGTTCGGGCAAGGACACCTGAATGTTCGAATCGTCCTTTCCAAAATGCGGATTGCCGCTCATGTCCCGTGTCACCCCGAGAACGCTCGATCATAAGAGCCACGGCACCGCAAACCGCGCAGGAAGGTAAAAGCTATCAAACGATACCGAAGCGCGTCGCTGGATAGCGACATTGAAGGATACGGCGCTTTCGATGACAGGCTCTCTCGCGAGCTTGGGCCACTCGATCGCGGGGGACGAAATTATCAAGAACAGTCTGGCCAATTTTGCCTTCGAAAATTATGAGATCGCCGCCTACAAGTCCTTACTGACCATTAGTGCCCACGGAGGTTATCAAGCCGCTCATTCCGCGCTTGCCATGAACTTGGATGAGGAAGTTAACATGGCCAGGTGGCTGGAAGATAATCTGGAGAAAGTGACCCTTGAATTTGCGGCGCTTACCGAACAAGGACAAACCACAAAGGTCTGACCTTTAGCCTTTACAGAGACTGTGGGCGGTGAAGTTGCTGTCGCAACTTGGGGGAATTAGATTGAGACACGCCATGTATTTCGATGACTTTGAATACGGTGATGTTTTGTCGTCCGTGTTCCTTCCATTTGTTAGTGAGGTGCGATGTCTGGTTCGCATGTCGGGGCACCCCAAGGCAAAACGCCGCTTAGCTGAAAAAGCTTTGGCTTATCTTGACTTGTTGGTGCCCGCCTTCGAGAAGCAAGGTGGGCTTCAAGTCAGGCATAGGGGGGCGATCTGCAAATTTCGCTCCCAGTACTCTTGCCACCATCAGAAACCGAGCTGGATGAGGTTTTGAACGAGGCCTCACAACAAATTGAGGCTATCGTTCTTCTAATGGACGTCGGTCCCCCAACGGCTGACATTTAATGTTCCAAGCACGCGTCCCCGGGCTTTGCCCAGCGGAATTCACCAGTACCACACGTTTCGACCCTGGCCGCGCTCTGACTGAAGACGAGGGAGGCCATGCTCCTTCTTCGCGCGCCGTCGCTTCGATAACTGGACGGGGCGCGTTCTCGGCCTTCTTACTCCCACCCCTTATGACTATTGGGGGCAGGGACCATGCCGCCCATCACGCGTTGACGGGCAATCTCGATGCGCGCGTTATTAGTGACATCTGAATAGCCCCGAGTTTCGTAGACACCCTCGGGTTAGATTTTCTGCTGCTTCTCGAACTCGACGGGCGACAGCATCCCGTTCCTGAGGTGTTTGCGTTTCGGGTTGTAGAACATTTCGATGTAGTCGAACACGTCCTGGCGTGCTTCATCGCGTGAACGGTAAACCCTGCGACGTATCCTCTCTCGTTTCAGAAGATTGAAGAAGCTCTCGGCCACCGCATTGTCATGGCAGTTGCCGCGTCGGCTCATCGAGTGAACCAGATTGTGGTGCCTGAGGAACGAGGCCCAGTCCATGCTGGTAAACTGTGAGCCCTGATCCGAGTGGATCAGCACCTTGTCTTTCGGTTTGCGTCGCCACACCGCCATGAGCAGAGCCTGCAATACGACGTCCGTGGTCTGTCGGCTCTGCACCGCCCAGCCGATGACCCGGCGAGAATAGAGGTCGATGACAACCGCAAGGTAAGCGAAACCTTCGCAGGTTCGAATGTAAGTGATGTCCGTGACCCAGGCCTTGTCCGGAGCTGCTACGTCGAATTGCCGGTCGAGCTTATTATCGACGACGACAGACGGTCTGCCGCCATAGATGCCGGGACGGCGTTTGTAGCCGATCTGCGCCTTTATTCCGGCGAGACGCGTCAGGCGCGCGACCCGGTTCGGGCAGCACATCTCTCCCTGATCGAGAAGGTCGTCGTGCAGCTTGCGATAACCGTAGACCTTGCCGCTCTCTTCCCATGCCTTCAGGAGCAGATCGGTCTGTCGCTTGTCCTCATTGGCTCGCCTGCTCAGCGGGTTCTTCAGCCAGGTGTAAAATCCACTCGGGTGAACCCGCAGAAGGCGGCACATCGTCCGCACCGAAAACTGCAAGCGATGCAAAGCAATGAACGCGTACTTCACTTTGCATCCCTGGCGAAATACGCGGCCGCTTTTTTTAGGATATCGCGTTCCTCAGTGACGCGGGCCAGTTCCTTCTTCAGCCGCCTGATCTCCTCGGCCTCGTCGTTGCCCTTGGAGTCCGACGCAGCAAACTTCTTCTTCCATTCATACAGCGAATGCTGGCTGACGCCGAGACGCTGCGAAACCTCAGCCACCGGATAGCCCCGCTCCGTGATCTGCCGCACCGCGTCACGCTTAAACTCTTCGCTGAAATTCGATTTGCCCATGATGCTCTTCTTGCCTCAAAATTAGGAAAGAAGGCGTCTACAAATCTCGGGGCTATTCACATCTAGATAAATATGTAAACGACGGCGGGCACCTCGTACTGACCGGCGACAGTGGATTGTCCAGAGACGGTGCCGCAGAACTTCTGACCTCCCCCTCCAATATGCGGTCAGCGGGTCCAATAGCAGACATGAAGCTATGGGCATCCTATGTATCTGGAGGACCACTCGATCATGCTAATGCGTTCGAGTATTTGGGGCCCATCATTCCAATCTATGGAAACCTGTCGAGCTATATCTGGAAACCAAAAGCCCAGAGACGAGGCAGGCTTCTTCCGCAGGCACCCTTTGGCCCGCCAGAAAAATGCTATGGGCATTCGCCAAGTGATGAACCTGGAGCTGCACGGCTTAGAACCGGCCGAGGCACAGTCTTACAGTTTCCCTGGACGGTAGGTCGAACCTATCATGAGTTCGGCTCCACGGAGATTAGAGACTACTTCCTCGGCGAGATAATGATGCCGCTCGTTCCCGAGATCGCAGCTCAATTACCAGAGCAAGTTGAATTGATCCTCGGCCAGAGCGATGAGGGCACTCTCATTCATTTGATCAACCAGACCGGCCTTCGTGGAAGATCGTTCGGTCCCCACGTCCCGATCACCGACATCACTCTTTCGTTAAAGAACACGAACGGGACGGTTTCCTGCTTAAAGAGCAACTCGGGAGTTCGGTCGGAGAATGTAGATGGCAATCTCATCATCAAGTTGGAAAAGCTCGAGCTTTTCGAAGTCATCAAAATAGAAAAGCTCTGAACGGGCCATCTTAAAACACGAAAGATCAGCGCAATGGCAAACTTGAAAGTCGTCAACGCACAAAAATACTACGGAAATTTCCACGCCCTGAAAGACATCTCGATTTCCATTCAGGATGGTGAATTCGTAGTTCTCGTAGGCCCTTCAGGCTGCGGAAAATCTACTTTGCTTCGTATGATCGCAGGACTTGAGGAAATCAGTGCGGGTGACGTTATCATAGGCGAAAAAGTAGTTAGCGAACTTGCTCCAAAAGAGCGCGACATAGCTATGGTTTTCCAGAACTATGCGCTCTATCCTCACATGACGGTCGCCCAGAACATGGGTTTCGCATTGAAACTCCAGAAAATGCCGAAAGAGGAAATATCCTCCCGCATCACTCGTGCGGCTGACATTCTTGGACTAAAGCCCCTGCTCGGACGTTATCCCCGGCAGTTGTCGGGTGGGCAGAGGCAACGCGTTGCCATGGGGCGCGCGATTGTCCGCAATCCATCCGTATTCCTGTTCGATGAACCATTGTCCAACCTTGATGCCAAGCTGCGCGTCCAGATGCGTGCGGAAATCAAGCAACTTCATCAACGTCTGAAGACCACGACGGTGTATGTGACCCACGATCAGGTCGAGGCCATGACGATGGCAGATCGTATTGTCGTGCTACGAGACGGTGTCGTCGAGCAGGTCGGAACTCCCCTGGAGCTTTACGATAATCCCGCCAATGAGTTCGTGGCCGGCTTTATGGGCAGCCCGTCGATGAATTTCATCAAGGGAGAACTCTCGGCGAATGGCTTCGTTACTCCAGACGGCATCACATTACCTTGCTCGATTGGAGACCGATCCGCAGTAACCTACGGGATCCGGCCCGAGCATCTGAAAATAGACGATTCGGGTGTTCCGTTTATGGTAAAGGTTATCGAACCGATGGGGTCGGAAACCCAGGTGATTGGCTCGATTGGAAACCAGCCGGTTTCGGCATTATTTAGAGAGCGGATCGAGTTGAGCCCGGGCCAAACTTTACCCGTCATGCCAGTGGTTTCGAACATTCATCTGTTTGACAATGCTGGTAGAAGAGCAAGCTAGCATCAGTCGTCTCCCAAACCATCTATCCGACAGGCTGGTAGCGCTCCTGTCGGATAGATCGATTGAACCTATGGGCTTCGATTATTTCGACCTGCTGACCTATGGTTTGGCTCGGTCCCACGTGGATGGCTCGCGCGCTTGGCTCTGATACCCTGCGCAATGAAGACGCGTGCCGAGCCATGATAGAGCGGCTCTGATGAAATCATGCGGGAGGTGATGTAGTCCAGCATGAATGCGGCCATGAAGGCGATGACGCCGTCATGATTGCCTGTCATTTCCAGAATGATGACAAAGGCCGTCATCGGCGCCTGCACGACGCCCGCGAAATATCCTGTCATTCCATGGATAGCGCCAAGCCCGATGCTGGTACCCAGCACGCTTGAGACCGTGCTGCCGAAGACTGCGCCAACGGAAAGCGATGGCGCAAATATGCCGCCGGGAATGCCAGACATCATCGCAAGAAAGGTACTGGCGAGTTTTTCCAGGAAGTAGAGCGAGGGTGCGGCTTCGCCTTCAATAGCGGCGCGTGCCTGCTCATAGCCAGTGCCAAATGTTGCGCCGCCGGTGGCAAGGCCAATGAGGGCCGAGGCGAGCTCACAAATACCAGCCACGATCAGTATGCGCTTCAGTGAAGCCGTGTGCGCCCAGCGGCGAACGCGTTGCGAAACCTTGAGAGCGCATGCGCTGAAGAGCGCGTCAAACAGCCCGACGCCGATACCGCAGACTAGCACCGACCCCAATCCTTCGTAGTCTGTGCCAGCACCATGCTGGTGCCTAAATAGGTGTAGCTGCCGACCAGACCGAGCGAGGCCGGACAGGATAACCGCCGTCAGCACCAGTCCGTTCGCGCGCGATTCATAGGTGCGGCTCATCTCTTCGATGGCAAAGACGAGCCGGCTAGTGGCGTGTTGAAGGCTGCGGCAATGCCAGCGGTGGAACCAGCAAGGATCAGGCCTCGCGCCTGAGCCATGCCGCCTGCAACATGATCGAGGCGCCAACCTGCACTGTCGGTCCTTCGCGCCCAATGGATGCGCCAGACATCAAGCCAGCAATCGTGAGTACAATCTTGCCGAAAGCGAGCTTCAGCGACAGGAGCCGGGAGCGATCTTCATCATAATGAAAGTGTCGCGCCGCAATGGCCTGGGGAATGCCGCTCCCGCCCGAATTCGGGAAAACGACCATCGCAAGCCACGTGCAGAGCATGAAGCCGACCGGCGTGATGACGAGCGGCAGCAGGAACGTCCATTCCCCGGAAGTGGTGGTGGAAAAGAAAAGGTGCTGCGCCCAATCCGCCGCCTTGGCAAAATCCACGCTGATGAAGCCGACCGCCGCCGCGCCGATCCAGAACACAGCCCGTGTTTTCCAAACCCGCCAGGAACCCCATATGACACGGGATCGGCGCACCATTTTCATTTTTTTGTAAACGGCAGGCATGGCGGGTTTTCTGCATTTTGGAAGAAGAAGCTTGTTATCCGTTCCCATAGTCCGGATTGCAACTGCATCTTTGCGAATTGCATTTGGGACGCCAAACTCCGGAACGTCGCAAAAATGCGGGAAGCCGCGAGTGAGCAAATCACTCATCTCGTTTGAATGGATCGATGCGCAGACGGAAAACGGCGGCAGAGCCCGCCACGACCAGCAGGACGCGCACGATGTGATGAAATACCACGAAGGGCACTTCAATGCCAAGAGAGAGTGCGATCAAGCTCATTTCTGCGACGCCGCCGGGGGAGTAGGCCAGCATGGTTCCAACAAATTGGTCGCCGGTGAACCTTGAGATAAGGAAGGAGAAACCCATGGAGATACCGAGCAGAAGCATGGTAGAACCGACCGAAAGCCCTATCACCCTGACGATCATCCTTGGCTCGGTGTTGACGAAGCGGCATCCGACGATAGCACCGATAACGATCTGGGCTATTGCCAAAAATGCGCTGGGCAGCACGAAATCCGAGACGCCGGAAAGATGCAGCGCTGCGCTGACGATCATTGGACCAAGAAGATAACGGGCCGGAAAGCGAAATACGATCCCGACAGTAACACCTATGGCGATAGCAGCGAGGAACCAGAGGAAGTCTATCGTCTCCATTTCCGTCAGGGGTACGTAACTGGCGCCGCCCCGGCTGATAGCGTGGCCTGTTACCAGCTGGATGAGAAAAGGTAGCGAAAGTACGACGAGAAATATCCGGGAGGCGTGAATGAGCGAGATCATTCTCTCGTCGCCACCGCGTTCGGCGCCAAGCGTGACCATCTCGATCAAGCCGCCGGGCATGGCTGAAAAGAACGCGGTCGGATGATCGAATTTTCCGACCTTGCGGAAATAGACATAGGCCACCGAAGCCGCTGCGGCGATGAAGAAAAGGAGGCCGCAGAGTGAGACAATCCAGACCTGAAAATGCTCGAAAACCGATGGCGAAAACGAAGTGCCGAGCATAGCACCGATCATCGCCGTCATGGGTGGCCTTGCAAATCGCGGCATGGAAAGCGGCAGGCGCAGGAGCGCGCCTGCGCCACAAAAAATCATGGCCCCGAGGAGCCATGCCAAGGGCATGTGGAAATGCCACATCGTCCACCCGCCAAGCCCGCCGATAGAAATGGTCAACAGGAACTTGGCAAGTGGATGCAAGTCAGTCACTTCGCTGTATAACTGGCCGTGGCGGCGGAATGGGTCACCACCGGCGGTATTTCGAAATATGGCCCCACAAGACGGCGCCATTCCTGAAAATCATCTGAATTTCTGAAATCCACAAGATGATTTACAATCGTATCCCACTTTACCAGCAGCCGATAGACCGATTGGTTCTCGATAACGCGGTGAAGCGAAACACCATGGCAACCCTTGGCGCGAAGAAAGAGCGGGGCGGCCTGCGCCACCCCCTCTTCGAAACGCGCGTCATCGCCAGCTTTCACCGTGATTTCTGCGATTTCATAAATCATTTTCGTGCCTTACTTCGCCACGTGTTCCGCGTCGATTGTGCGCTCTTCACCCGTCGCGATCATCGTCCGCGTGGCATCGATGGACGCATAGGTCCAGAAGATGCGCATGGGTTTGTCGGATGCGTTGATGAAACGGTGCGGAACGTTTGCCGGAATCCAGGTCGTGTCATTGGTGTCCAGCTGATGCTGGACGCCATCGATTTCGGCAATCGCCTGGCCCTCGATGACCATGACGCTTTCTTCGCAATTATGCTTGTGCATGCCGATGGCCGCACCGGGGTCGAAAGCGGTGATGCCGTTGATCATGCTGGTCGAGCCACATTTGCGTGTGACCAGCGGCGTCGTGCGCGCGCCGCCGCCACGGTCGTTGGTCTTCAGGTCTTTCGGGCGCAGAATAGCTGCTTCAGTCATCGCAATACTCCTTACTTGCCAGTCGCCGTGCGCGCTGGGCCGACCCAAACGGTCTTGATGTTGACGAATTCGCGAATGCCGTAAACGCCGAGCTCGCGGCCATAACCCGAGCGCTTGATGCCGCCGAACGGGTAGCGTGGATCGGATGCCACCATGCCGTTGATGAAGACGGCGCCTGCGTCGATATTGCGTGCAAGTTCATGCGCGCGGGTCAGGTCCTTGGACCAGAGCGCCGCACCAAGGCCGAATTCCGTCTGGTTGGCAAGGCGCACGGCTTCGTCTGCATCCTTCACGCGGATGATGGCCGCAACCGGACCGAACGTTTCTTCGCAGAAGGCAACCATGTCCGGCTTGACGTTGTCGAGAACGGTCGGCGGATAGTAATAGCCTTCACGCTCGATGGGCTTGCCACCAGCTTTCAGGACTGCGCCTGCAGCTACCGTCCGCTCGACCTGCCCATGCAGGCTGGTCATCAGGTTTTCGCGTGCCATTGGGCCAATATTCGTGTCGCGCTCGGTCGGTTCACCGATCTTCAGCTTGGAGACACCGTCGAGGAAAAGTTCGACGAACTTGTCTGCGATGCTTTCTTCGACGATGAAGCGCTTGGCGTTGACGCAGGACTGGCCGACATTGATGTAGCGTGCCTTGACGGCAACCTTGGCTGCTTCTTCAAGGTCCGCATCGGCAAGAACGATGAAAGGATCAGATCCGCCGAGTTCCAGAACCTGCTTCTTGAGCGCCTTGCCAGCCTGTGCGGCAACGATTGCGCCGACTTCGGTCGAGCCGGTCAAAGTAACGGCTGCGATGCGATCATCGGCAATAATTCCGGCAACCTTGGAGGCGTCGATAAGAAGTGTAGCGAACAGGCCCTCTGGGCAGCCTGCTTCCTTCATGATGTCGACGACGGCGAGTGCGCATTCCGGAACGTTGTTGGCGTGCTTCAGGATTGCGCCGTTACCAGCTGCGAATGCAGGTGCTGCGAAACGGAAGAACTGCCAGAAAGGATAGTTCCACGGCATGATGGCGAGTACGACGCCGAGCGGATCGAACACCACGAGGCTCTCGGTGGCATTCGAAGGAACTTCTTCGGCAGCGAGATATTTCGCGGCATGTTCCGCATAGAAATCGCAGTTGTAAGCACACTTTTCGATTTCAGCTTCGGATTCTGCGATTGGCTTGCCCATTTCGCGGGTGATCATCGCGGCGTACTTGGCGCTGTTTGCGCGCAGAACCTTTGCCATGTTCGTGAGGAGTTTCACGCGCTCTTCGACGGGAACCTTGCGCCATTCTTTCTGTGCCTTGGCTGCTGCAGTCAGGCTGGCGTCAACGAAAGCATCGTCGTGCAGGTCGTAACGGGCAAGCTCCTTGCCGTTCGCCGGATTGATTGAAACGATCATCATCTTCTCCTTTGGATTTTTAGCGAGCCGCGCTGTTGCCGGGCCGGGCTTTCCAGCGGGACAGGAATCGAGCGCTGTCGACTGTGTTTGTTGAGGGCACATATTCGAAGCCGATTGCGCCGCTGAAATTATGTTTGGCGAGCACGTCCAGAACGCCATCGAAATCGATGGTTCCCGTGTCCGGCTCATGGCGTCCGGGGTGGTCTGCAATGTGGACATGACCGATGCGGTAGGCGTTCTCATCGATCCAGGAAATGACATCCTGGCCGTTGCTTGCCGCGTGGAACGTATCGACCAGAAGCGAGACATTGCCAGGGCCGAAAGCATCCTGCACGCGCACGGCATCTTCAAGTCGTGAAACGGCATAGCCCGGGACCGCGGCATGACCGATCGCTTCGACCAGAACCTTGGCGGATGTCGCTGCGGTCTGCTCCACTGCATAGGTGATGTTGGACATGTAGATGTCCCACCACGCTTCAGTTGCGCTGGTCTCCGGCACACCTGCCATGGGATGGACGAGTGGGGCGCCCACTTCCAGCGCATAGTCAAGCGACCTGTCGAACGAAGCGCGGAAATCCGCGTCCCGTCCCGCAAGCGCCGAAATCCCCTTCTCACCCTTGCTGGCATCGCCCGTTGCGGCGGCCAGCTGGGTGAACACGAGGTTGTTTTCAGCAAGAAGCTCCCTCATCCGCTTCGCCGGGATCTCGAATGGTTGAGGATGCTCGATTGCCGTGAAGCCTGCGGCTGCCGCTGCAGCCACACGCTCCTCCAGCGGCAATTCAGTAAAGAGGTAGCCGATGTGCGCGGACAACCTGTTCGTGGTCATGCTGCGACTCCCAGCGGGGATGCATGCCCAACCGGGAAGGTGATGCCGTAATTGCTGCCCTCCTTCTGCAGGTCTTCGATGACGTTGCCGGTAATTGGAATACCTTCGGCGCGACGCTGCGCTTCCCGGCGCTCTTCCGGCTCGCCCGGCATCATGATCTCATCGACATTGGCGGCCTTCGGCAGCTTCTTGATGCGCTCATAGAACTCGTCCATGCGTGCATCGAAGTCTTCCACCGACATGAAGAGATCCGGCTTGATGGCGAAGAACAGGTGACCGACATTTTGCGGTTCGCTGTGATCGAAATAGAGGCTCTTGACGTCACCGCCGAAGTTGGCGCCGGTCAGAACGCCCGACATCAGGTCCATCAGCGTCGCGAGAACGGAACCCTTGACGCCGCCGAAGGGAAGGCAAACACCTTCGAACGCCTTCTCGGCATTGGTCGTGGGATGGCCATCGACATCGAGTGCCAGACCTTCCGGGATCGGCTCGCCCTTCATCGCCGCCAGTCTGATCTTGCCGCGTGCGATGACCGTCATGGCCATGTCCATGACGTAAGGTGCGTGCTTTCCGCCGGGAATGCCCGCTGCAATAGGGCTTGCACCGAGGAATGTCGTTCTACCGCCCCACATGGGGATAGCAGGCGACGAATTGGTGAAGATCATGGAGATATAACCGGCCTTGATGGCCTGCAGGGCATAAAGCGCACCCATGCCGAAATGCGTGCTGCGATGGACACCGACAAGGCCGATACCGTTCCTTTCAGCGAGCGCTACGGCTTCATCCGTCGCACGGTGCGACGGAATGAATCCCATGCCGTTGTCGCCGTCTACGAGGGAGACCGCTCCGGCAACCTTCTTCACAGTGACGTTTGGTTTTGGATTGACCAGACCCTTGGATAAACGCTCGACATACATGGGGATGCGCGAGATGCCGTGAGAGTCGATGCCGCGGAGGTTGGCCTTGATCAGATCATGGCCGATGACGCTTGCATCATCATGCGTCATGCCCGTTTTCTCAAATATTTTCGTTGCGAACTCAATGAGTTCGGCTGTCTCGAAATACCGGGTTTCAGTCATTTTCAAGAGTCCCCTTTGATATTTAAGAGAGTGTAACGGCGCCGGTTAGCAGCGCGGCGAAGAGCATCAGAGCGGTCAGAACGAGTGTCCACTTGAGTGCGAAACGTTGGAAATCCCCCATCTCGACTTTCGACAGTCCCAACAGAACGTAAAGGGCGGCGACCAGCGGAGAGAGCTGGTGGACCGGCTGTCCAATTAGCGATGCGCGGGCAATGACTTCCGGGGCGATGCCGTATTTTGCAGCAGCCTCAGCCAAGACAGGAACAACACCGAAATAGAAAGCATCGTTGGAAAGGAAAAACGTGAAAGGCGCGCTGATCAGGGCCGTGATGAGCGGAAGCAGGTTGCCATGGCCTTCTGGGATCATCCAGACGATGCTCTGTGCGAGGGCGTCGGTCATGCCGGTGCCCTTCAGGATGCCGGTGAAGACGCCAGCTGCGAAGATGACCGAAACAACGGCCAGAACGCTGGGTGCATGAGCCGAAATGCGCAAACGCTGGTCGGCGACCGACGGGAAGTTGACCGTGATGGCAAGAGCAAAGGCGATGATGAAGAGCACGACCAGTGGTGCGACGTCGGCAACGAGGCAAACCATCAGAAGGATAGTCAGCGCGATGTTGAACGCAGCGCGCCAGCCGGTTGCCACCTTCACACCCGCAGGACGCTCTGCATAATCCTCATCGCGGAATTCTGGTTTAGGCGCATCTGTGGGCATTGCTAGCGTACCAAGGCGCTTGCGCTCCTTGAGGCCGAAATACCAGCAGATCGCGACAGAGCCGAAAGTCGCTGCGACGATTGAGGGCAGCATGGGCAGGAAGACCTGGTTCGCCTCGAGATGCAGCGACGCGAGCACACGTGCAGTCGGGCCTCCCCAGGGCATGATGTTCATGATACTGTTTGG
>Ga0308157_10004160_pt1 | contig 19608 bp, 16 predicted proteins | sample PhyBR1_FD_201035 | JGI IMG/M metagenome (GOLD analysis project Ga0308157, IMG submission 201035) | Phyllosphere microbial communities from UC Gill Tract Community Farm, Albany, California, United States - DLSLB.R1 | ecosystem: Host-associated > Plants > Phyllosphere > Unclassified | place: USA...
CCGATCCTGCGCATCGTGTTCGACGACCCGCATGCGACCTGGGTCCACCTCGACCCGCACACCGGCGCGGTGCTGGGGCGCCTGGACAGCGGCAAGCGCACCAGCCGCTGGCTGTTCGCGATGCTGCATTCCTGGGATTGGCTGCCGCTGCTCGAACGGCGGCCGTTGTGGGACCTGGTGCTGATCGCGCTGAGCCTGGGCGGCGCCCTGCTCAGCGTGACCGGCGTGGTGATCGGCTGGCGCCGGCTGGGACGTAAACTGCGCGAGGCGCGCCACGCATCGACCGTGGGCGCGCCTCGCGCGGGAGTGGCAGGCGTGTAGCTTATTGGCCGGCGGCGCCCGCCACGTGGCGGCTGGCCGGCGGCTGGTCGCCGGTCGGCAGGCGGTCGACGCGGTTGATGGTCGCCAGGCGCAGGCATGCCAGCACGCGCAGCACCAGGTAGCCCGAGTCGAATTCCCACCATTTCATCGACAGCTTGGCCGAGGCCGGGTTGGCGTGGTGGTTGTTGTGCAGTTCGGCGCCGCCGAAGACGATCCCGATCGGGAAGAAGTTGCGCGAGTCTTCCTTGGTCTGGAAATTGCGGTAGCCGACCACGTGGAAGATGCCGTTGATGAAGCCCGATGCCCAGAACGGCAGGATCGACAGCTGGAACAGCCAGATCATGAAACCGGCGGCCGGGCCGAACACCAGCAATTCGATCGCGAGGAAGAACAGCGCGCCGCGGAAGCGGTGCTTCGTATACAGATGCTCGTCCATCCAGTCTTCCTTGATGCCCACGCCATAGGCCTTCACCAGGTCGGCGTCGCGCGCCGCCTTGCGGTACAGGAGCGTGCCCTTGCCCAGGATGGTCCACAGGCCGTGGATGCGCGGGCTGTGCGGATCTTCCTCGGTATCGCACTTGGCGTGGTGCTTGCGGTGCACCGCGACCCATGTCCTGGCGGTCACGCCATAGGTGGTGAGCCAGATCCACATGCGAAACAGCTGGCACAGCATCGGATGGAAGGTCACGGCGCGATGGCTGCGCGAACGGTGCAGATACAGTTCGCTGGCGAACACGGTCATGATGTACGACCCTGCCATGGTCAGCGCGACGCCGGTTGGGCTGAGCTGGATGAATCCTTCGAACACGTTGTTTCTCCCTGGTGTATGCGACGATGCGGACGTCTTGACGTCCTGACGATACCGAAAGAATAACGTGATGCGGCCCAAGGCCAATGCAGGAATAGAAAGGCTTTTACCCTTCTATTAACAACGTCAGCCGATCATGCCGCGCTGGCGCGCTTGCCTTACCCAGCCTGGGTACTCGTTCATCAACAGGTCGTACAGCGCGCCGTCGGAATGCTCGTCGGGCGAAGCGACCGAGAAGAAGTCGGCGTTGTCGATCAGGCGGCCATCGAGATCGTCCAGCTTTTCCAGGAACGGGAAATCCGAGTCGGCGAAGTTGACCAGGGCCTTGGCTTTCGATTTGCGGCCCTTGCCGATGCCCATGAACTGCCAGAAGATCGGTTCGCGGCTGGCCCAGCGCAACTGGCGCTCGGTCAGCGGTTTATCGGAGGTCGAGCCGTCGGTCACGAACATCACGTACACCGGCACCTCGGCCCTGACCGCGGCCTTGCGCTCGCCGCCGTAGCCGTCCGGGAAGTAATGGCGGCGCACCGCCTCGATCGCCGCGCCGTAGCGGGTATCGCCTTCGAGCGGATGCTTGTCGATGATGTGCTTGATATAGTTCGACCAGTTCGACAGGCCCATCGGGGCGCCCTGGTGCACGTTGCGGCCGAACAGGAAAACGTCGATCTCGCCGTCGTCGTCGAAGCGGCAGCCCAGCGCCAGGATGCGCTCGGCGAACTGCTGCACCAGGCCCTTGCGGTACAGGGTGCTCATCGAGCCAGAGATGTCCAGCACCAGGCAGACCTTGGCCCGGTGCTGCGCCAGGCCGGCCTTTTCCAGCGACACTGCGGCCGACTTGACCAGGTTGACCAGTTGCGGGGCGGATTGCGCGACGCGCTTTTCCAGGTCGACCACGGACGCACGCGGCGCGGCCGACGCCGGCGCTGGAGCCGGAGGCGCTTCATCGGCGACCGCGCCGCCGAAATGCCGCACCAGCGCATCCAGGCCCCCGTTGAACCCCTGGCCGACGGCCATGAAGCGCCAGCCGCCATCCTTGCGATACAGCTCGCCCAGCATGACTGCCTTCTCGCCCGCGAAATCGCGGCCACTGAAGTCGAAGCGGGCAAACTCGCCCTGCGCGCCGACGAGGCGCAGGCAGCCTGCCTGCAACTGCGACATGGGCGCGTTGCCGTCGGTGCTGGCCACGATGCTGAGCCGCTCGACCCAGGCCGGCAGGCTCCCGAGCCGTATATGGAAGCCCGCGGCGTCCAGCCCCACGCTCCCCAGCGTCACGCCGCCGCAAGGCGTGGCCGGCTGGTTGAAGAACGTCATGTAGCGCTCATCGAGCAGCTTGCCGCCGGCGTCGAGCCCGAAGCAGGCGAAGTCCAGCGCCAGGCCCTGGGCCGACAGGCCGGCCTGCAGCACGCCATCGGGAACCACCTGCGCCAGGGGCAGGCGCTCGCCACGTTCCAGCTGCTTCATGTCACGCTCCAGTCAAGAGGCTATCCGCTCAGCCCTTCTCGGGCGGCGGCGCGAATTCATCGTCGATGCGGGTCACGATCACGGTCGCGATGCGGCGCTCCAGCACCTGCGCCACCTCGAACCTGAAGCCTTCGATCTCGACCGCGTCGCCCACCTTCGGCAAGGTGCCGAAGCGTTCCAGCATCAGGCCGGCCAGCGAGGTGTAGTCGTCGGTGTCGCCGACCAGGGCGTCCGCCTCGAGCACCTGCTCCAGGTAATGCAGGTCGGCGCTGCCGTCGACGCGCCAGCGGCCCGGACCCAGCGCCTGCACCACCGGCTGCTCGTCCTCGTCGGGGAATTCGCCGGCGATCGCTTCCAGGATGTCGATCGGCGTCACCAGGCCCTGCAGGGTGCCGTATTCGTCGGCGATGATCACCAGCTGCCCGTGCGAGCGCTTGAGGCGGTCCATCACCTTCAGCACGCCGCTGGCGTCGGGCATGATGATCGGCGTGCGGATATGGGCCGCATCGATCGCGCCGGACTGGGTCAGGTCGGCGATCAGGTCCTTGGCGCGCGCCACGCCGATCACTTCGTCCAGCTGGCCGCGGCACACCGGGAAGAAGCCGTGCGGAGTGGCCAGCAGCTGGGCGCGGATGGTGTCGGCGTCATCCTCGATATTGATCCACGAGATGTCCGAGCGGTTGGTCATGATCGAGCGCACCGAGCGCTGCGACAGGCTCAATACGCCGCTGACCATATTGCGCTCCTCGGCCTCGAACGCCGGTTCCGCGGTCGCCTTGGTCTCGGTTTCCGGCTCGTCATGGTGGTCGGCGCCACGCTTGCTGCCCAGCAGGCGCAGCACGGCGTCGGCGGTGCGGTCGCGCAGCGGGATGTGCGCTTCCTGCTTGATGAAGTTGCGCCGCGCCAGCTGGTTGAAGAACTCGATCACTACCGAGAAGCCGATCGCGGCGTACAGGTAACCCTTCGGAATGTGGAAGCCCAGGCCTTCGGCGATCAGCGAGAGGCCGATCATCAGCAGGAAGGACAGGCACAGCACGACCACGGTCGGGTGGGCATTGACGAAGCGCGTCAGCGGCTTGGATGCAAACAGCATGACGCCCATCGAGATGATGACGGCGGCCATCATCACCCCCAGATGCTCGACCATGCCGACCGCGGTGATCACGGCGTCGAGCGAGAACACGGCGTCGAGCACGATGATCTGCGCCACCACGGCGGCGAAGCTCGCGTATTCGCGCTTGCCGGTCTGGACCTGCGATTTGCCTTCGACGCGCTCGTGCAGTTCCATGGTCGCCTTGGCAAGCAGGAAGATACCGCCGAGCAGGAGGATCAGGTCGCGGCCCGAGAACGCCAGCGTGCCGATAGTAAACAGGGGTGCGGTAAGCGTGACCAGCCACGAGATCATCGTGAGAAGGCCGAGGCGCATGATCATGGCGAGGGACAGGCCGAGGAGCCGTGCCTTGTCGCGCTGGTGCGGGGGAAGTTTGTCCGCCAGGATGGCGATGAAGATCAGGTTGTCGATGCCCAGGACGATTTCGAGCACGACAAGAGTGAGCAAGCCGACCCATATATTCGGGTCAAGTAGCCATTCCATTGGAGAGTTTTGTAGTGAAGGAAGGGGCATTGTACGCGATCGTGCCGGCATCCGGGCGTAACCGGGGCCGAAACGGCGTCATTACAACGCCGCTTCGCGCGTGGCGGGATCGGCGCGCCCGAGTCGGCGCCCACGCCGACCTCGATGCCGGCCTTGTGCAGCGCCAGCGCATTGGCCAGTGCGTGGTATCGCGAGGATGTGCAACACCGTGGGGGGCATTTTCTCGTGGCCGAGGCTGCCGCCATGAATAGATCAGGGCGTCGTTAAAGCAGCGCCGACATCTCGACCTGCACCTTGAGCAGGGCCGGCAGGCAGCGCTCGACGATCTCGCCGGCCGGGATGCGCGCCGCGTGCAGGCTGACGTTCATGGCGGCCACCGTCTCGCCCCTGAAGTTGCGGATCGGGACCGCCAGCGTGCGCAGTCCAAGTTCCAACTCTTGATCGACCACCGCGTAGCCCTGCGCGCGGGTGCGCGCGATCTCGTGCAGCAGGCGCTCGCGGTCGACGATCGTGTATTCGGTGAACGGTTCCGGCGCGGCGCGCGCCAGGCAGGCTTCCACCTGGTCGGGCGTCAGGCTGGCCAGCAGCGCGCGGCCGTTGGCGGTGCACCAGGCGGGCACCCGGGTACCCGGCTGCAGGGTGCTCGATACCAGCTTGCCGGCGCTGACCGCCGCCACGCATACCAGGTCGTCCCCTTCCAGCACCCCGCACGACGCCGCCTCGCCCAGCGAATAGGCGAGCCGGTACAGCAGCGGCTGGACGATGCGCGGCAGGCGCGCCGAATGCAGGTAGCTCTGGCCCAGGCGCAGCACCTTGGGCGTGAGCCAGAACACCTTGTCGTGCTGGCGCGCATAGCCCAGGTGGACCAGGGTGATCAGGTAGCGCCGCGCCGCGGCCCGCGTCAGGCCGGTGCGCGCCGCGACTTCGCTGATGGTCAGGCGCGAACGCTCCTGGTCGAAGGCCTCGATCACCTGCAAGCCCTTCTCCAGCCCCGCGATCAGGTCGCGCGTCTGCGGCGCTTCAGTGTCGGGCACATCGCTATCATCCATAAATAATCCCCCAGTTTGTGCGATTAACGCACGTTTTGGGCGATCTGCGCAACTTGCGCGCATGTGGCGGCTTCTCAAGCGCATGCCGCCTGCCTACCATGGGCTGACCCAAGCAGGCGGCCGCGCCGCCGATGTCCACAAGGAGATAGCCGTGCAATTCGATATGCTCGCGCCGGGCAGCCACCCCGACCTCGTTTACCCAGCCTATAAATCGACCGTGAAACGCGGCCCCACCCTGCCCCCGGTTGCGGTCCATGCGCCGGCGTCGCTCAAGACCAACCTGGCGGCGCCATCCTCGCTGCTGCTGCCGTTCGACGCCGACCTGACCGCCCAGGGCGATGGCGATCCGCTGGGCGAGAAGATCGTCGTCACCGGCCGCGTGCTGGACCAGGACGGCAAGCCGGTGCGCAACTCGCTGCTCGAAGTCTGGCAGGCCAACGCCTCGGGACGCTACCGCCACAAGCGCGACCAGCACCTGGCCCCGCTCGACCCCAACTTCAATGGCTGGGGCAAGATGCTGACCGACGACGACGGCCGCTACCGTTTCGTGACCATCAAGCCCGGCGCCTACCCCTGGGGCAACCACGACAAGGCCTGGCGCCCGGCCCACATCCACTTCTCGCTGTTCGGCAATGCCTACGCGCAGCGCCTGGTGACGCAGATGTACTTCCCGGGCGACCCGCTGTTCGAGTTCGACCCCATCTTCCAGAGCATTTCCGACCTGGCCGCGCGCGAGCGCCTGGTGTCGCGCTTCAGTATCGACGAGACGGTCGGCGACCAGATGCTGGGCTATGAATTCGACATCGTCCTGCGCGGCCGCGACGCCACGCCCTTCGGCCTTTGACAGGAATACTCAATGACCCATCCAATTACCCCATCCCAGACCATCGGCCCCTTCTCGCACGAAGCCTGGCAATGGGCCTGCGCCGCCTGCACACCCGCCGGCGCCGACGGCATGGAGACGATCACCATCCACGGCATGCTGCGCGACGGCGACGGTACGCCAGTCAATGACGGCATGATCGAAGCCTGGAGCCCGGGCGCCGCCACGATCGAGCACGAGCGCGCGCACCAGCTGGCCGGCTTTCGCCGCGTGCCGACCGACGACGAGGGCCGCTTCACGCTGGTCTTGAGCCGCGCCGAGGAAGCATCGTGCGAACCTGCCGCCCTGGTTACGGTCTTCATGCGCGGCCTGCTGGTGCACCAGTTCAGCGCCGTGTTCCTCGAAGACGACGACCTCGATCGCGCCGCGCTGCTGCGCCAGGTGCCGCCTGAGCGCCGCGCCACCCTGGTCGCGCGCAAGTCCGGCCCCGCCAGCTACGCCTGGGAGATCCGCATGCAGGGCGCGCAAGAGACCGTGTTCTTCGACTACGGCGGCGCGCCATGAGCGTGGCGCTGTTCGACGGTTTTCTCTCGTCGTCCGAGATGGTCGCCCTGTTCGACGACGGCCCCATGGTGCAGGCCATGTTCGATTTCGAACAGGCGCTGGCGCAGGCCCAGGCCGCGCACGGCGTGATTCCCGCCAGCGCCGCGCGCGCCATCGCCGGCGTGTGCAAGGCGTCTCTGTACGACATCCCGGCGCTGGTACGCGCCGGCCGGCGCGCCGGCAGCCTGGCCATCCCCCTGGTGAAGGAATTGACGGCGGCGGTAGCCCTGTACGACCAGCAAGCCTCGACCTTCGTGCACCGCGGCAGCACCAGCCAGGACGTGATCGACAGCGCCATGGTGCTGGTCACGCGCGAGGCGCTGGCGCTGCTCGAGCGCGACCTGGCGCGCCTGGTCGATGCCCTGCTGGCGCTGGCCGAAACGCACCTGGACACGCCGGTGCTGGCGCGCACCCTGATGCAGCCGGCCCAGGTCAGCAGCTTCGGCCTCAAGGCCGCGCAATGGGCCGCTCCCCTGGTGCGCGCGCGCAAACGCCTGCGCACGGCCGCGCACGACGCCCTGCAGCTGCAGCTGGGCGGCGCGGTCGGCACCCGCGCGGCGCTGGGCGCGCATGGCGCCGACGTGGCGCGCCATATGGCGACGGCATTGGGGCTGGGCTGTCCGCCAGCTGCATGGCACACCCAGCGCGACGACTGGGTGCGCCTCGGCCTGGAAGTGGCGCTGCTCACCGGCAGCCTGGGCAAGATCGCGACCGACCTGGCCCTGATGGCGCAGGGCGAGGTCGGCGAATTGTCCGAACCAGGCGGCGCCGGCCGCGGCGGTTCGTCGGCCATGCCCCACAAGCGCAATCCGGTGGCGGCGATGACGGCGCTGGCGGCAAGCAGCCGCACGCCGCACGTGGCCGCCGCCCTGCTGGGCAGCATGGGCCAGCAGCATGAGCGCGGCCTGGGCAATTGGCAGGCCGAACTGGCCGAATGGCCTACCCTGTTCCTGTCGGCCCACGGCGCACTGGCTGCGCTGGCCGATGCCTTCGCCGGCCTCGAGGTGAATACGGCGCGCATGCGCGCCAATATCGACAATCTGCAAGGCCTGGTGTTCGCGGAAGGCGCGGCCGGCCTGCTCGCCGAAGCCATTGGCCGCCCCCGGGCCCACGCCCTGCTCGAAGACCTGAGCCGCCAGGCGCTGGCCGAGGGCGTGCACCTGGCGACGCTGGTGCGCCGGGCCGAAGGCGCCGACCCGGCCCGGGTCGACGCCCTGTTCGACCCGGTCAACGCCGCGCAGCCCGGCGCGCAGCTGGCGCGCACGCTGCTCGCGCAGCTCAAGCAAACATGTGAAGAGGATGCCCGATGAGCCACGACCCGATCGACCACGACTATGAACGCGGCCTGCGCAACCGGCGCGCCATCCTGGGCGACGCCTGGGTCGAGCGCTCGATAAACAATGCCAACGATTTCAATGCCGACTTCCAGAACCTGATCACGCGCTTCGCCTGGCACGAGATCTGGGGCCGGCCTGGCCTGGAGGCGCGCATGCGGCGCGTGATCGTGCTGGCCACCACCATGGCGCTGGCGCGCTGGGAAGAATTCGAGCTGCACGTGCGCGCCGCGCTGCAGGACGAGAGCGGCAACGGCCTCACGCGCGAGGAGTTGAAAGAGGTGTTGATGCAGGCCGCGATCTACGCCGGCGTGCCGGCCGCGAACACCGGCTTCGCGCTGGCCCAGCACATCCTGCGCGAGCTGGATTTGCCGCTGGCGCTGGCCGTGCCGGGCGACATGGCCCATCCCGGCGTCGGCCGCGTGGCCGCCACAAGCAGCAGCCCGCGGCTGCGCTACAGCGTGCGCGAAGCGCGGCATGGCGGCGCGCCGCGCCAGACGGCGGTGCTGAGCCATGCCCTCGGCTGCGACATGGATATGTGGGATGGCCTGGCCAACGAACTGGCGCGCGAGTGCCGCGTGATCTGCTACGACCACCGCGGCCATGGCGGCTCCGATGCGCCGCCCGGCCCCTACGCGATGGCAGACCTGGCCGACGATGCGGCGCGCCTGCTGGACGAACTCGGTGCCGGCCCGGTGGTATGGGTCGGCCTGTCGATGGGCGGCATGGTGGGCCAGGAACTGGCGCTGCGCCATCCGCAACGGGTGGCGGCGCTGGTGGTGGCCAATTCGACGTCGGGCTATCCGGAGGCGGCGCGCACCATGTGGCGCGAGCGCATCGCGAAAGTCGAGGCGGAAGGCGTGGCAGCGATCGCCGACGCCGTGATGGTCCGCTATTTCGACGATGCCTTCCGCAGCGCCAATCCGGCCACGGTGGCGCGCTTCCGGCGCCGCGTGGCCAGCACCGATGCGGGCGGCTATGCGGGCTGCTGCGCGGCGGTGGCCGGGGTCGACACGGGCGGACGGCTGGCGGACATCGCCGTGCCGACCCTGGTGATCGCCGGCGAACGCGACGCCGGCACGCCGCCGGCGATGTCGGAAGCGATCGCGCAAGGGGTGCCGGGCGCGCGCCTGGCCGTCATTCCCGATGCGACCCACCTCTCCGCCATCGAGCAGCCGGCGCGCTTCAATGGCCTGGTGCGCGACTTCATCGGGGGACTGGGCGGACGCACCTGATCGCACCGGCGCGAGGGCCGGCCTGGGCCTTAATCTGAGGCCGCCGGCGCCGTCCTGCGCGCCGGCAGCATCGGGTCGAGCAGCTGGCCGCCGAGCGTCGGCGCGCATGGCGTATCGGTCCCGACCTCGGCCGGCCAATGTTTGGGCAGGTAGTGGCTGCCGAACAGCCGGTCCAGGAACGGCAAGGTCGACGCGTAGTTGCGGTTGATGTGGTCGTGGCGGCTGTGGTGCCAGTGGTGGAAGGCCGGCGTCGTCACCAGCCATTCCAGTGGGCCCAGGCGCCAGCGCAGGTTGGCGTGGATAAAGAAGCCCCACACATTGCCGAGCACCAGCAGCAGCGCCGGCGTGGCGCTGCCGGCCAGGCTGGGTACGGCCAGGCCCAGCATGTACAGCGGCACCAGGCCGAACAGCCGGGTGATGACCATGTCGACCGGGTGATTGCGGGTATTGGTCAGGAAGTGCATGCGCTCGGCGGTATGGTGCAGCGCATGGAAGCGCCACAGCCAGGGGATCTCATGGCTCAGGCGATGTCCCCAGTAGAAACCGGTCTCGGCAACGACGAAGGCGAGCACGACGCGCGCCGCCAGCGGCAGTTCGGCGACGGCCGTGGTCAGCGCGGCCGGCGCCAGGCGGTGGGCGGCGGTGGCCAGCAGCGCCATCGGGACCGTCAGCAGCAGGATCGGCACCAGGCTGCTGATGAAGTAATACGCCAGGTTGTGGCGCAGCTGGGGATTCGGCTGCTCATGGCGCATGCCGAACCAGCGCTCGAGCGGGACGAACAGGGCCGTCAGCAACACCAGCCAGACGCAGGTGCGCGCGACGTCAACGGCGAACTCGGCAAGGAATGCGTTCATGGGGGATGCTGCGGTCGGACGATGTCAAAGCGCCGCTGCGATCCGCGGCGCGCGATGCTCGGCGCGCCGTGGATCGGGTGGCTGTAGCCTGTTGGTTTACGCCTGGCCGTTGCGGCGGCGGCGTGCGAGGAAGCCCACCATGCCGAGGCCGGCCAGCATCAGCGTCCAGGTCGCCGGCTCGGGCACGTCGGCGTGCAGTTGCACATTATCGAGCAGCATGAACGGCGGACCGCCGGATGCGGTTTTCTGCGACAGGAAGGACAGCCATTGGTCGGTGCTGGTGGCGGTGAAGTACATGGTGGCGGTTTGCCAGCCGCTGAAACCCTTCTCGGGGATACTCAGCTTGGTGGTGCCCTGCTTGGCATCGCCGAAGCCGACATCCCACCAGACGCCGTTATTGGCGCCGTCCCAGTGGTATTGCTGGGCCAGCGCGTATTCGAAGGTCAGCTGGTAGGTGGTGCCGACTTCCAGGCCGTTGACGAGCTGTTTCAGCGTGCCTGGGCCGTAGTCGGGATCGGAAGCAAAGAAATTGCCGCCCGACGGAGACTTGAAGAAGTCCTCACCGGCGCCGTGCAGGCGCATCGCGCCGCCATCCTTGTGGGCATTGCTACTATTCATCAGGAAGTTGTAGCCGCCGCTATCGCCGCCGTTCTTGCTGCTGATCCAGTTATCGATCGTGACGCCATTCGTTTCAAGATGCTTGCCGTTGACGATCTGGCTGTGAGCGATGACGTTGGATTCGAAACCGCCATTCTTGATCAGGTTCGCGTGCGCGAGGTTGGTGGTAAAGGCGAGAACGGCAGACATGAACAGCAAAGCTGACTTGAGGCGCATGGCACAAGCTCCGGAATGGTCGAAGAAATTGGTGAATAAAGCGTCGGCAGGTTTGGGGCCGGACGGTAGCTGGAGCGGACTGTGGAGCCGATCTGGCAAGCGCAATAGAAATTTGACATCAATCAATATTTCTTGCATTGGACACATTCTATCAGACTACTGCTGCTTGAAAATCAATACTAACTGCGCAATAATATTTTCTATAAGGCAATATTTTACATTTTCCTGCAGGAATGATTGTTTGTATTTACCCGAATTAGGCCGATGCCATTGAGAAATAAGGCGTGTGAGAGAAAACGTTTCGAGGTTCGTCGCCGTGAAAGGTTAATTATGGATTGCTGGACGCCTTCCGTTGCCGGTTGTCGAAGACGATTTGCATGCTTTGGCGGACCAATTGCTTTGCACCGAAAAACAACAGTTGGTCGTTTCGTGGCGGATGCGCGAGCACAATGCCAATACCAGATGCCCTCGCAGCAATGCGACCAGGTTCATCGCCAGCACCGTCGATCAGGGAGACCTCGAGCATGCCGACACGGCAAGATATCGTTCTGTTAGCGTCATATAACACCGCCTTGAACGCCAAGGTGTATGCCTCGGCCGCGACATTATCCGCGAGCGCATTGAACGCCGACCGGGGCGCCTTCTTCGGCTCGATTCTCGGTACGCTCAATCATATCGTCGCCGGAGATACCATCTGGCTGCGGCGCTTCCTGGGGCATCCGGCGCATTTCTTGGCGCTCGAAGCCATGAAGGACATGGCGGCGCCGACCGGACTTGCGCACCGATACAGCGACGATCTCGGCACGCTGCACGAACATCGGGGGCGGCTCGATGCGATCATCGAGGCGCTGGCGGCGGAAATATCGGACGCGGACCTGGCGCAGCCGGTCGCATACAGGAATGCACGCGGAGAATCCCAGAAGGATCTCGGAAGCCTGCTGCTGCATTTCTTCAATCACCAGACCCATCACCGCGGCCAGGCCAGCACACTGCTGTCGCAGTCGGGCGTGGATATCGGCGTCACCGACCTGGTCGCGTGGATACCCGACCAGGACTGACGACGGCCGGGCATCCTACTCCATCGTCTCGCTATAAAACGCCTGGCCGTTCTTTCCCTGCCCCTTGATGTAGTACATCGCGATATCGGCATGGCGCATCAATTCGTCGATCGTTTCGCCATCGTGGGGATAGACCGCAATGCCGATCGATGCGGAGATGAGCACCTCATGCCCGCCCAGGTCGAATGGCAGATTCAGGCATTCCAGGAATTTGTCGGCAACCAGGCGCGCATCATCGCGCACACGCAAATCGGGCAGGACGACGGTGAACTCGTCGCCGCCCTGCCGTGCCAGCGTATCGCCCTTGCGCAGGCAGCTTTTCAGGCGCGCCGTCACTTGCAGTAGCAGTTCATCGCCCTTGTCGTGGCCGAGCGTGTCATTGACTTGCTTGAATCGATCGAGGTCGATGAACATCGCCGCCAGCTCGGTCTGGTTGCGTTTCGATTGCAGGATCGCCTGCCCGAGCCGGTCCTTGAATAGCAGCCGGTTCGGCAGCTTGGTCAGGACATCATGGTAGGCCTGGTGCAGGATGACAGCCTCGGCCCGCTTGCGCGCCGTGATATCGCGTGCAATCCCGTAAGTGCCGATATATCGCGGCCCGCCCTGCTCCACATTATCCAGATGCATGCCGATCGCATTGAGCGACACGATCATCGACGTATCGTTATAGGTGTCGGCGTCGGGCGCATTGGGCCGGCGGTTCATGCGCAATTCGACATCGCGCGACGCCCGGTCGCCGGAACGCCTCTCGTTGAAGGCATAACGCGCCCGGGCGAAATCTTCCTCGTGCACGAGTACAGAGTAATGCTGGCCGATCAATTCGCGGCGATCGTAGCCCAGCATTTGACAGGCACGATTATTCACAAAGGTGAATCGGCCCTCTGGTTCGACCATGTAGATGATATCCGGCGACGCATCGACCATATAGCGGTAGGTGCGCTCGGACATTTCGAGTTGATAAGCGATGTCGCGGTTGGTTTGACGGAGCCGGCGCTGGGTCAGGACGTGATCGATGGTCTTGAACAGGTCTTGCTGGCTGAATGGCTTGCGCAGGAAATCGCGCGCACCACCGCGCAGGGCGCTGATCGCGGCGTCGATGCGGATATTTCCGCTGACGATGATGACGTCGGTCTCGATGCAGTGCGTGTTGATGAAGTCCATGACATGGTGACCATCCATGTCTTCCAGGCTCAGGTCCAGCAACACCAGGTCATGGCGGGTGCGGGACAGGCATGCCAGCGCTTCGGCGCCCGACGCTGCCGTGTCGATGTCGAAATGGCGGTGGTGGAGCAATGCCTGCAGCGACGACAGCATGCGTGGCTCGTCGTCCACGAGCAGCAGTTTGGTGGATTGGTTGGCTGCGGCAGCCGGCAAATGAACTGCAGGAGATGAATTATCGCCGAATACGAGTTTATTTGTTCGCGGACATAGATTCATATCTATAGGGATGGATAGCTTACACGCTCAACGCAGCAGGTTAGTTTATGCTCACTACATTAACATGGTCACAGAGTTTCAAATGCACATTGAAACTTCTCAAGAAGAATTGTTAACAATTTTCTTTGAGTAAGATAAGGAAGGGCAGGCCGGCGTGCGATGCCTCAGCACGGCGCGATAAAAAAATAGGCCACGCGAAGGTGGCCTATTCAATATTCTTGGCGGAGAGAGGGGGATTCGAACCCCCGGTAGGCTATGAACCTACACACGCTTTCCAGGCGTGCGACTTAAACCACTCATCCATCTCTCCTGATGGGTCTTCGTGGGAACCCACGAAGCCGCCTATTATAGCAAGTATTCCCAGCAGTACAAGGCCGACAACGCGTCACCGACGGCCCGCCACACCGCAGATGGGCTTGAACGCGTGGATAGCGAAGCCATCCACGCTACACAAAAAAAATGCCCGCCCCTCTCCCGAGTCGGCGGGCAAGCCTTGCGTCAGCCTTGTGGGCGGGCGCAGGCAGGTTGCTCAGGCATTGTAGCTCAGGCCGATTCCTTCAACTGCTCCAGGATGGCAGGGTTCTCGAGGGTCGACACGTCTTGCGTGATGTTCTCGCCCTTGGCCAGCACGCGCAGCAGGCGGCGCATGATCTTGCCGGAACGGGTCTTCGGCAGGTTGTCACCGAAGCGGATCTCTTTCGGCTTGGCGATCGGACCGATCTCTTTACCAACCCACGCGCGCAGCTCGTTGGCCAGCTTTTTCGCTTCCTCGCCGGTCGGACGCGCCTGCTTGAGCACGACGAAGGCGCAGATCGATTCGCCCGTAGTCTCGTCAGGACGGCCCACCACCGCGGCCTCGGCCACGATCGGATTGGCCACCAGCGCCGATTCGATTTCCATCGTGCCCATGCGGTGGCCCGACACGTTCAGCACGTCGTCGATGCGGCCGGTAATCGTGAAGTTGCCGGTGTCCTTGTTGCGGATCGCGCCGTCGCCAGCCAGGTAGTACTTGCCGCCCAGCTCGTCCGGGAAGTAACTGGTGCGGAAACGGTCCGGGTTGTTCCAGATCGTGCGGATCATCGACGGCCATGGACGCTTGACGACCAGGATGCCGCCCTGCCCGTTCGGCACGTCGGCGCCGGCCTCGTCCACGATCGCGGCCATGATGCCCGGCAGCGGCAGGGTGCAGGAACCCGGCACCATCGGGGTTGCGCCCGGCAGCGGGGTGATCATGTGGCCGCCGGTCTCGGTCTGCCAGAAGGTGTCGACGATCGGGCAGCGCTCCTGGCCGACATTGCGGTAGTACCACATCCAGGCTTCTGGATTGATCGGCTCGCCGACCGAGCCGAGCAGGCGCAGGCTGGACAGGTCGAAGTTCTTCGGATGCACCTTCTCGTCCAGGTCGGAAGCCTTGATCAGCGAACGGATCGCGGTCGGCGCCGTGTAGAAGATGCTGACCTTGTGCTTCTCGACGGTCTGCCAGAAGCGGCCGGCGTTCGGGAAGGTCGGCACGCCTTCGAACACGATCTGCGTGCCGCCGACGGCCAGCGGGCCATAGGCGATATAGGTGTGGCCGGTGATCCAGCCGATGTCGGCGGTGCACCAGAAGACATCTTCGGGTTTCAGGTCGAAGGTCCACTTCATGGTCAGCGCGGCCCACAGCAGGTAGCCGCCGGTCGAGTGCTGCACGCCTTTCGGGGTGCCGGTCGAGCCGGACGTGTAGAGGATGAACAGCGGATGTTCGGCATCGACCCATTCAGGCGCGCAGTCGGCGCTCTGGTCCTTGACCAGCTCGTGCAGCCACAGGTCGCGGCCTTCCTTGAAGTTGATGGCGCCGCCGGTGCGCTTATAGACGATCACGTCCTTGACGGTATCGCAGCCGCCCAGGCCCAGGGCTTCGTCGACGATCGCCTTGAGCGGCAGCGCCTTGCCGCCGCGCTGCTGTTCGTCGGCCGTGATGACGGCCACCGCGCCGGCATCGATGATGCGCTCCTGCAGCGATTTGGCCGAGAAGCCGCCGAACACCACCGAGTGGGTGGCGCCGATACGGGCGCAGGCCTGCATGGCGGTGATGCCTTCGACCGACATCGACATATAGATGACGACGCGGTCACCCTTCTTGATGCCGCGCGATTTGAGGGCGTTGGCGAATTTGCAGACGCGCTCGTGCAGCTCGCGGTAGGTGACCTTGGTCACCGCGCCGTCGTCCGCCTCGAAGATGATGGCGTGCTTGTCGGCGTTGCCGTTTTCCAGGTTGCGGTCGAGGCAGTTATACGATGCGTTCAGCTGGCCGTCGGCGAACCATTGATAGAACGGCGCGTTCGATTCGTCGAGGGTGGAGGTGAACGGCTTGTGCCAGTCGAGGTTTTCGCGCGCCAGGCGGGCCCAGAAACCTTCGTAATCGCCGGCGGCTTCAGCGCACAGTTTTTCGTAGGCTTCCATGCCGCTGATGGCGGCCTTGTCGGCAAACTCCTTTGGCGGCTGGAACACGCGGTGCTCCTGCAGGCCCTGGGTTTGCTCTTGGGTGGTCTCGTTCTCGGCCATGCTAGTCTCCATATTAATGTAGTAGGTTATGCCAGATACCATAGGGGGACTCGCTTACTGAGCCCTTACATGGAAACCCCTGCGGCGGATCGATCGTCAAGCATTTGTCCGCTCTCTCGTGATGTTCGCCCTTATTCTAACGCCAGGCGTTGCAAAGCGTACAAGCAGCGCCCCATCCCGGCGCGTGCACAACCTCATCGACACTCGCCGGTGTAAAATGCTGAGCTGAATTTTTTCGCATTCCCTGGAGTTTCATCCCGATGTCCGCCATAGAACCGAGCAAGCAAATCCGCAAGCTGTCCCCATTGAGCAACCTGATCTTTGCCAGCCGCTGGCTGCAGTTGCCGCTGTACCTCGGCCTGATCCTGGCGCAATGCGTGTACGTATTCCACTTCTGGGTCGAACTCGTCGACCTGATCGGCGCCGCCATGGGCAACGTCGACTCGCTGAATCACATCATCGATGCGGTCGGCCTGTCCGGCAACCGTCCCACGCGCCTGACCGAGACCGTCATCATGCTGGTCGTGCTGGGCCTGATCGATGTCGTCATGATCTCCAACCTGTTGATCATGGTGATCGTCGGCGGCTACGAAACCTTTGTCTCGCGCATGCACCTGGAAGGCCACCCGGACCAGCCAGAGTGGCTGTCGCACGTGAACGCGACGGTGCTCAAGACCAAGCTGGCGATGGCGATCATCGGCATCTCGTCGATCCACCTGCTCAAGACCTTCATCAACGCCGCCAACTACGAAGAGAAGACTCTCATGTGGCAGACCCTGATCCACATCGCTTTCCTGGTCTCGGCGCTGGCGATTTCGTGGACCGATCGCATCACCACCATGACGCATCAAGAGAAGCACTGAAATACGGTAACACCCCACAACGATAACGATACTCCGACACTCCATCACAAGAGATTTCCCACCATGGCAACCGTCATTACCCAGGAAGACCTGATCGAATCCGTCGCGGCCGCGCTGCAGTACATCAGCTACTACCACCCGGCCGACTATATCCAGCACCTGGCACGCGCCTACGAGACCGAGCAAAGCCCGGCCGCGAAGGATGCGATCGCCCAGATCCTGACCAACTCGCGCATGTGCGCCGAAGGCAAGCGCCCGATCTGCCAGGACACCGGCATCGTCAACGTGTTCCTCAAGATCGGCATGGGCGTGCGCTTCGAAGGCTTCACCGGCACCGTCACCGACGCGGTCAACGAAGGCGTGCGCCGCGCGTACAACTTCGCCGACAACAAGCTGCGCGCCTCGATCGTGGCCGACCCTCACTTCGAGCGCAAGAACACCAAGGACAATACCCCGGCCGTGGTCCATATGGAACTGGTCGAAGGCGATACCATCGACGTCAAGCTGGCGGCCAAGGGCGGCGGCTCCGAGAACAAGACCAAGTTCGTCATGCTCAACCCGTCCGACTCGCTGGTCGACTGGGTGCTCAAGACGGTGCCCCTGATGGGCGCCGGCTGGTGCCCGCCGGGCATGCTCGGCATCGGCATCGGCGGCACCGCCGAGAAGGCGATGCTGATGGCGAAAGAATCGCTGATGGAAGACATCGACATGTACGAGCTGCGCCAGCGCGGCCCGAACAATAAACTCGAAGAGCTGCGCATCGAGCTGTGCGACAAGATCAACGCGCTGGGCATCGGCGCCCAGGGCCTGGGCGGCCTGACCACCGTGCTGGACGTGAAGATCAATATGTACCCGACCCACGCGGCCTCGAAGCCGGTGGCGATGATCCCGAACTGCGCAGCCACCCGCCACGCCCACTTCGTGCTGGACGGCTCGGGCCCGGCCTATATCGAACCGCCGGCGCTGTCGACCTGGCCCGACGTGAACTGGACCCCGGACACCGAGAAATCCAGGCGCGTCGACCTGAACACCCTCACCAAGGAAGAAGTCGCTTCCTGGAAGCCAGGCCAGACCCTGCTCTTGAACGGCAAGATGCTGACCGGCCGCGACGCCGCGCACAAGCGCATCCAGGACATGCTGGCCAAGGGCGAGTCGCTGCCGGTGGACTTCACCAACCGCGTGATCTACTACGTCGGCCCGGTCGATCCGGTCGGCAGCGAAGTGGTCGGCCCGGCCGGCCCGACGACCGCCACCCGCATGGACAAGTTCACCGACATGATGCTGGAACAGACCGGCCTGATCTCGATGATCGGCAAGGCCGAGCGCGGCCCGGCGGCGATCGAATCGATCCAGAAGCACAAGTCGGCCTACCTGATGGCGGTCGGCGGCTCGGCCTACCTGGTCTCGAAGGCGATCAAGTCGGCCAAGGTGGTTGGCTTCGCAGACCTGGGCATGGAAGCGATCTACGAGTTCGACGTGACCGACATGCCGGTCACCGTCGCCGTCGATTCGACCGGCACCTCGGTCCACGACACCGGCCCGAAAGAATGGTCGGCCAGGATCGAATCGCTGAAAGGCGTGCCGATCAACGTCGCCTGATTTTCTTAGAATCATGACTCTCCCCGACGCCCCGGTTGGCATCTTCGACTCGGGCGTCGGCGGCCTTTCGGTGCTGCGCCACATCCAGGCGCAGCTGCCGCACGAACACCTGCTCTACCTGGCCGACACCGGCTTCGCCCCCTACGGCGACAAACCCGAATCGGTGGTCGTCGAACGGGTGCTGGCGATCGGCGATTTCCTGCTCGCGCAAGGCGCGAAAGCCCTGGTGGTGGCCTGCAATACCGCCACCGTGGCCGCCGTGCGCGAGCTGCGCGCGGTGCATCCCGGCCTGCCCATCGTCGGCGTCGAACCCGGCCTGAAACCGGCGGCAAGCCTTACCCGCACCGGCAAAGTGGGCGTGCTGGCCACCGAGCGCACCCTGAACGGCGCCAAGTTCCTGCAATTGCGCAACCAGGTCCACCTCGACTCCGGCGCCGAATTCCTGCTGCAGCCCTGCGTCGGCCTGGCCGACCAGATCGAGTTCGGCGAGCTCGATTCGACGGCCACCAGCGCCATGCTGGAACGTTTCATCCATCCTCTGCTGGCCCAGGGGGCCGATACCCTGGTGCTGGGCTGCACCCACTATCCGCTGGTGCGGGCCTCGATCGAGCGCCTGCTGAAGGATGCGGGCCGGCCGGATGTGATGCTGGTCGACACCGGCGACGCCGTGGCGCGCCAGCTGGCGCGCCTGCTCGCTGCCGGCGGCTTGCTGCGCGCGGCGCACGCCTCCCCTGCCCGTCTGTCCGGCTATACCAGCGCCAGCGCCACCGCCCTGGGCGCGGCGTTTCGCAGCCTGATCGGGGCCGAACCGCCGGTGCATGAAGTGGCGATCGCCGCACCCTCAGGCTGGTCGAACGGGCGGCAGATTTAAAGTTGCACGTTTCAGATCGAGCTTATATAATCATGCTCTGCCTCGGCAATGACGAGACAGAAAGTAGCAAATAGAGCAGTAACGTAGTTCAGTGGTGGCTGTAGCTCAGCTGGTAGAGTCCAGGATTGTGATTCCTGTTGTCGTGGGTTCGAGCCCCATCAGCCACCCCAAGAATTCGCAGTAAAAAGAAAGGGTTACATGCTTCGGCGTGTAACCCTTTTTGTTTTCAGCTTCGCGTTCCCGTGCATGTAACCGCTGTGTAACCCGATTCGACAAATATTTGCGCTTTAATCTCGCGTCGGCCCCAGTCGTAGATATGG
>Ga0308157_10004161_pt1 | contig 19602 bp, 18 predicted proteins | sample PhyBR1_FD_201035 | JGI IMG/M metagenome (GOLD analysis project Ga0308157, IMG submission 201035) | Phyllosphere microbial communities from UC Gill Tract Community Farm, Albany, California, United States - DLSLB.R1 | ecosystem: Host-associated > Plants > Phyllosphere > Unclassified | place: USA...
CGACGAGCCACCGGTGCCGCCCGCGCGGCGCGCGGTGGGCGCCGACGCGCTCCGGATCGCGAGGAACGTCGTCGAAGCGATCGCGCGGGTAGCTGGTCTGCGGCATCCTCGTCATCTTACTGGCACGGCTGGGTGCGCGATTAGCGCAGCATGCGAGCACGCCGAGCCGCCCGCGCTTCGCGCAGCCGCTCGAGGCGCCCGATCAGCATGGGCGAATGCGCACGCGCGGACGGGTCGTCGACGAGACGCCCGAGCAGCTGGTAGAAGCGCGCCGGTTCGAGGCCGAGGCGCTCGCGGATGGCCTCTTCCTTGTCCGAGGTGTGCGACGGCCACTCGGATTCGAACGCGAGAATCGCGAGCGATTCGTCGTCGAGCCCCGCGCGCTCGCGGGCGCGCCCCGCATCCGTCATCGCCATGACCTGAGCGTACGTCCGAGCGCGCGGGTCCCCTCGATCACACGCCGTGGATCCAGGAGCCGAGCGGGTCCGCGGCGGCGATCGGACGCCCGTCGAGCGCGAGCACGAACCCCTCCCAGGCGTCCGCGTCGACGGCGGGATCCCAGGAGTCGTGCAGACCCGGCGCGTCGAGCGTGACCCACCGCGCGGGCAGCTCGCGGATCGTCTCGATGAGGCGCTCGCGCGCGTCGCGACGGAGGTGCGGCAGAACGCCCATCGTCGCGATCACCACCGTCGTGTCGTCCGGGACCTGCGCGACGAGATCGGCGAGCACGCCGGGCTCCGAGGCGTCACCGCGCACGATGAGCGGCGGATCGGCCGCGACCGCGTCGAGGGCCGCGTCCACACGGAGCGCGCGGTCGGTCTCGCCCGGCCAGACGAGGCCCGAGATCCACGCCCGGTCGCTCGGATCCCGCGCGTCGCGGGGCTCGATGTCGACGCCGGCCCGCCAGACGATGTCGGGCATGCGGCGCGGCACCCGCGCGCCGGTCAGCTCGGCGTCGAGCACGACGGATCCCTCGCCGAGCTCGGCGACCTGATCCTCCGTGCGGAACCGGTACGCGTACCGGTCCGGGAACAGGCACAGCCCCGCGGCCGCGCCCACCTCGATCAGCGCGATCGGACCGCGGATCCGGTCGAGCGCGACGAGGAGCGGCGCCGCGCGGAGAGGTTCGTTCGTCTGGGTCGTGCGGGCGGCGCACTCGGCGACGACGCGATCCGCGTTCTCCACGACGAACGACGCCCACGCGGCGTAGTCGCCCTCGGCGCCGAGCATGCGGGTGACGGCGAACACCACCGGGGGCTGCCGGTGCGGCGAGGAGAGGCCGGCGAGGATCTCGAGGATCCGCTCGTCGCCCGCAACGCCCGCCGCCCATTCGGCGTACAGCGCGCTGCGGCCCGGCGCTTCCTCACGGGCGAATCGGTCGTAACGGTCACGGACGTCGGCGATCGGATCCATCGCTCCAGTCTCGCGCACTCGGCACGCGGCCTGCTCCCCCGCGCGGGCGTATTCTGGAGGCATGGCATACGACGTCGAGAAAACCGAAGATGAGTGGCGCGAGGAGCTCACCCCCGAGCAGTTCGAGGTGCTGCGCGGCAAGGCGACCGAGCGCGCATGGACGGGTGAACTGCTCGACGAGGAGCGCGCCGGCGTCTACGCGTGCGCGGCCTGCGGCGCCGAGCTGTTCAAGAGCGGCACGAAGTTCGACTCGCACTGCGGGTGGCCGAGCTTCTACGAGTCGGTGCGGCCCGACGCGGTCGAGCTGATCGAGGACAAGAGCCACGGCATGGATCGCACCGAGGTGCGCTGCGCGGCCTGCGGCGGCCACCTCGGCCACGTCTTCCCCGACGGCTTCGGCACGCCCACGGGCGACCGTTACTGCATGAACTCGCTGTCGCTGAGCTTCGCCCCCGACGCGGGCTGAGTCGCGAGGCTCGTCGCGCGGGTGATGCCGCGGCGCTCGTTCTGCGCGTATCCCCCGATATCGACGGCAGGCTGCGTCGACACCGCCGTGTAATAGTGCTCGAGCACGCCGTCGATCGCGATCACGGCAGGCTTGTGTGCGTGAAGAGCGTCGATCGCTCCGGCCTCACCCACATCGATCAGCACCTCGCCTGATTTCGTCCACGCGATGAGATCGGGCGAGGTCGCAACGCCCTCGCGCGCGTGGCCGTCGGCCGAGAGGCCGAAGTAGAACATCACCCATTCGTCTCCGTCGCGAAGCACGCACGGGTCCGACGCGAAGCGCTCATCGAAATCGCCCGGCGCCCCGACCGGCAGCGCGGGAAGATCCCCCAGGCGTTCCCAGTTCGTCAGGTCGTTCGACACGGCCACTCCGGTCTGCTCGAGCCACTCGGGCGGCACCGCGACCGACCCGTAGTCGTCGTGATCCTTCGCGTTATAGAACACGTAGAACAGCCCGTCGTGCTCGAGCAGCCACGACTTGTACAGGCCGCCGCGCTCCCACGCGGATCCCTCCTCGGGGCGCAGCAGGCTCCCCACCGGCTCCCAGGTGAGGAGGTCCCGGCTGCGCACGAACCCGATCACGCCGGGCCCGGCCTCGTAGCCGGATCCGGGGTACGCGTGGTACGTCGCGAGGTACCAACCGTCGAAACGGCGCAGCTCGCCCGACCCCCACAGAGCGTTGTCGCGCACGATCGATGTCAGCGCGGCGTTGTAGCGGCGCACGGGATCCGACGGATCGCGCCGCAGGATGACCTGCCCCGGCCCCCAGCCGTCCGCGGTCCGCCAGCTCATTGCGGTCTGGTAGCCGGTTCCGTCCCAGCCGACGTAGGTCATGCCCTGACGCCCGTCGACCGTGAAGACGAACGGGCAGTCGACCGCGTGGCTGTCGAAGGATCCCGGCTGAAAGCTCGGCGCGATCACGAAGCGTCCGTCGCGGTAAGGGGTCGCGGTGCGGGTCGCGACGCTCGACGTGGTGTCGGTCATGGGCTCACTTTCCTGATCCGGCGACGAGGCCGGAGACGTAGTAGCGCTGGAGGCAGACGAACACGATCACGCACGGCAGCATCGTGACGGTGATCCCCGCTTGGAGGCCGCCCCAGTCGACGGTGTTTAGCGGTCCGTTCTGGGCGTTCACGAGCGCGATCTGCAGCGTGAAGTCGGCGTCGTCGTTGAGCAGCACGAGAGCCGCGAGGAACTCGTTCCATGCGGCGAGGAAGGCGAACAGCGCCACCGTGACGATGCCGGGCGCGACGAGGCGCAGCACGATGCGCGGCAGTGCCGACAGCTTCGTGCAGCCGTCGATCTGCGCAGCCTCGAGGATCTCCTCGGGCACCGACTCGAAGCTGTTGCGCATCATGTACACGGCGAAGGGCAGCTGGAACGTCGAATAGATGAGCGCGAGCCCGATCAGCGAGTTGGTCAGGCCCAGCCAGACCATCACGGTGAACAGCGACACCAGCAGCGCCGGGTAGGGCACGAGCAGCATGCCCACCGTGACGCCGAACAGCGCGTTCTGTCCCCGGAAGCGGAACCGGGCGAAAGCGTATCCCGCCATGACCGCGACAACGGTAGTGATCGCGACCGTCAGCAGCGATACCGTCACGGAGTTGAGCACGTAGTTGAGAAGCGAGCCGTTCGCGCCGTCGAGCTTGCCGAAGTTGTCCAGCACGAACTCCGACGGCCACCAGACGGGCGGCGAGGCGTTCGCTTCGCTGGCGGGCTTGAACGCTCCGATGATCGTCCACACGATCGGGAAGAGGAACAGCAGTGCGATGACCGTGCCGGCGATCAGCCGGACGGGATGCCGGCCGTTCTTCTCGCGGTCGATCGGACGGCGGCGATTCGGCGCGGTCATCATCGCGCGGGTAGTGAGGTTCGCGGTCATGATGCGCCGCCTTTCCCGCGCTGCAGGCGCACCTGGAAGATCGAGATCGCGGCCATGATCGCGACAACGACGACTGCCACCGACGCGGCGTACCCCCGGTCGAGGTTCACGAACGCCGCGTTGTACAGGTAGTAGACGATCGTCACCGTGGAATTGTTCGGCCCGCCCTCCGTGAGCGTGAAGAACTGGTCGAACCCGAGGAAGGTCGTCGTGACGGTCAGCAGGATCACCAGCGACAGCGGCTTCATGATGAGCGGAAGCGTGATGCGCGTGAGCGTGGTCCACCCGTTCGCGCCATCGAGCTTCGCGGCCTCGTAGACCTCTTCGGGGATCGAGTCCATACCGATGATCAGCACGAGCATGGTCAGGCCGATCGTCTTCCAGACGGTCATGATGATGACGAGCACGAGCGTGGATCCCGTGTCGGCGAACCAGTCGGTGCCGTGCGGCGCGAGACCGAGGGAGATGGCGATCGCGGGCAGAACGCCGGTTCGCGTGTTGCTCATCGCGAGGAAGAGCAGCCCCGCCGGGGCGAAGCCGATCGTGAACGGCGCGAAGAGCACCGTGCGGATCGCGGTGCGGCCGCGGAACTTCGGCCGCACGAGGATCGCGAGTCCGAGTGACACGGCCACGCCGAGCACAGAGCACCCGACGGTGTACCCGACCGTGAACAGCGCGGCTCGACCGAAGTCGGGATCCGTGAGAACGGCCTGGTAATTGTCGATGCCGGTGAACGACGGCGTGCCGAAGGTCGGCCAGTCGAAGAACGACATGCCGAGGTTCATCACGAACGGCAGAACGAAGAAGACGGCGACGAGGATCGTTGCGGGAAGCGCGAGGCCCCAGCCGGTGAGCGCCTCGCGCACGGCGCCCGAGGGCGGGCGCCGTCGCCCGGTCGTGGTCATGGAGTCGTCACTTCGTGATCTCGTCGGCTGCGGCCTGTGCCTTCTTCGTGGCCTCGGCGGGGTCGGCACCGTCGAAGACGACCGATTGGAACATCTCGACCCACGGTCCCTGCGCAGAGGCGATGGTCTCGTTGTAGTTCGTCGTGACGTAGGTCTGGCCGTCGCGCACGAGCTCGGCGGGAACAGTGAACTGATCGCCCAGCTCGGCGGGGATCTCCACGTCGGTGCGCGGCGGGAGCGCCGGCAGCGACAGGTACACGTCGTTCGACGTCTCGGTGGAGGTCAGCCAGGCGACGAAGTCCCATGCCTGGTTTTTGTTCTCCGACTGCGTCGAGATCGCGACGGCATCGCCGCCCGAGAACGTCGCCCACTGGCCGTCCTCCGGACCGGGGATCGGCGCAAGGCCGAAGTCGAACTGCGGATCGGTTCCGAGCGTCGACGTGTTCACGCCGTTTCCACCGGAGAAGTTGAAACCGATCTTGCCGCTGGCGAAGACGGAGAAGAACCCGTCGCCGCCGTCGGTCTTGGACGACGTCGGGATGTCGCCGTTCTCGTACAGGTCCTGCATGAACTGCAGCGCGTTCTGCGTCGCCTCGTTATCGAGATCGAATCCACCGTCTTCGGTGACGACCGACTGGCCCTGCGCCCAGATCATGGGGGTGAACGAATATGCGAGCGAGCCCGGAGCGTTGCCCGAGATGTACGCGCCGTAGTAGTCATCGCCGAGCGCGGTGATCTTCTCCGCGGCGTCGGCCACGCCATCCCACGTCGTCGGCGGCGCCTCGGGGTCGAGGCCCGCCTGCTCGAGCAGCGTCTTGTTGTAGAGGTAGAGCGAGGTGTCCGTCACGTAGGGCACGCCGTAAATGCGCCCGTCGGCGGAAGCAGCCTGGACGTGCGCCGGGGCAAGGTTCCCGGCGGCTCCCGACTCTTCGAGGAGGTCGGTGAGGTCGAGCGCCGTGCCATTGTCGACGATCTGCGGCATGAATACGAGGTCGGCCGCGAGGATGTCGGGAAGCGACCCGCTCTGCGCGGACTGCGCGTATTTGGTCACGTACTGGTCCGCCGGAACGTGGGTGATCTCGACCGTGTTCTCGTGCGAGTCGTTGTAGGCCTCGACGATCTGGTCGGTCACGGCCTCGTTTCCGGGACGGACCCACAGCGAGAGCGTCGCTCCATCGTCGGTCGCTTCGATGTCTGCGGCACTCGTCTCGCTCGCTCCCCCGCCGCCGCATGCGCTCAGCGCAAGAGCACCCGTCAGGGTGAGACCTGCCGCGGTCAGAACGACGCCTTTGTTTCGTTTCATCGCGATCACCTTCGTTGTCATTGATGTCGGCCCGACGACACCCGAGTCGCCGCGTACCGCGCCGCTCGCAAGTATCGCAGGAACTTTCCGCAAACTGCAAGCTTTTTCCATCACATTCTGAGACGACGCTTCCGATGCCCGCCAGTTCGGCTTAATCCGCACGGAAACTTTCTTTCTGCGCTACGCTTTCGATATGACGACCGAACTGGAACAGCCCGTGGGTCGCGTCACGGCACGCGACGTCGCCGACCGTGCCGGCGTCGCAGTGAGCACCGTCTCGAAAGCGCTGTCGGGGCGAGGATCCGTGCGCAAGGAAACTCGCGAACGGATCCTCGAGATCGCCGACGAACTCGGCTACGAGAGCGCGCAGAGCCAGGCGCGACGCGAGTCCGACCACACGACGACGATCGGCGTGATCATCAGCGATCAGTTCGGGCGCCTGACGGTGCCGGTGCTGATCGGTGCGATCGAGGCGCTGTCGGAGCGCGGAATCGCACTGCTCCTCTTCGACGGCCGCGGCGATCCGATCCGCGAACAGCACTTCGCCGATTCGCTTCGTCAGCGCCAGGCCGACGGCGTGCTCGTCGTCGGGGCAGGGCTGTACCCGCGCGAGCCGCTGCGGGGCGGAACGGGGATCCCGGCCGTTTACGCGCTGTCGTGGTCGACGGCCCCCGGTGACACGTCGGTGGTCAGCAACGATTCCGAGGGCGCGCGCATCGCCGCGGAGCACCTCGTCGCGACAGGACGCCGACGCATCGCGTTCATCTCCGGCCTGCGGCACGACGCGGCGAGCAGAGTGCGCCTCGCAGCGACCCTCGGCGTGCTCTCCGACAAGCAGCTGGAGCTCGCCCACCCGCCGCTGTTCGGAGAGTGGTCCGAGCACTGGGGGCGCCAGGCGGCCTACCAGCTCATTCGAGCGGGTGTCGAGCTCGATGGCATCGTCTGCGGCAGCGACCAGATCGCGCGCGGCGTACTCGAAGCACTCCGCGAGAGCGGCGTCGATGTGCCCGGACAGCTCGCCGTGACGGGCTTCGACAACTGGGACATGGTCGTCAATGCCGCTCGCCCCGCGCTGACATCGGTCGACATGAACCTCCACGAGGTCGGTCGACGCGCCGCAGAGCAGCTCGTCACGCGCATCGCCCGGCCCGCCGAGGCGCAGGTCGTTCGCGTGGACTGCGAGCTCGTTCTGCGGGAGTCGTCCGCACTCGGCTGATCCCGACACGAGTGATGCCCCGGATCACTCCGGGGCATCACTCGTGGGCGCCTCCTGCGCCTATCGCGCCGTGAGCTCCGCGAACTGCATGCGGTACTCATCATCGACCGTCGTGAGGTCGGTGCCGGTCACCCGCACGTAGCGCGCGTTCTCCGGCTCGAACTCCCACGTCGGGGCGATGCGCTCGGTCGGCGTCGGGTAGTCCTCCTCCTCCGCGACCGTCGTCCACTTCTTGCCGTTCTTCGACACCTCGATGCGGAAGTCGTTCGGGAATCCGAACGCGATCTCGCGACCGTCATAGTTGCGCGGCAGCAGCTCGATCTTGCCGATCTTCTGGTTCTTCCCGAGATCGACCTGAACCCACTCGGAGTGGTTCTGATCGATTTCGGAGTCGCTCGACCAGCCCGTCGTCCAGTCGCCGCTGAAGCGGTTGCCGTCGGTGAGCCGGTCCGTGCTGTACCACTCGCCGTCCTCGAAGCTGCTCGAGGCCGTCACCTCCCCGCCGCGGGCGAGGTTCGCCGGCTCGCGCTCGGGCAGCACGTATCCGTCGACGTCGCCCTTGGCGAGGCGCACCTTGTGCGTGCCGTCGGCGTCGAACGCGTACTCGACGATTCCCATGTCGTCTGCCACGACGTCCGTGCGAGCGCCGTTGTCGATCGCGACGTACCTATTGCCGGGCTCCTGGCCGGACCACTTCATCGTGACGGTGCGGCCCTCGGCGGTGTAGTCGACCGTCTGCGCGATCGCATTGTTGTAGCGGATCGTCGCGAACTCGCCGGGGTGCACCTCGCGGGTCACCTCCGCACCGTTGACCGACTTCGGCAGGTTCGGCGCGAGCGTCAGCCCCTCGCGCGTGGGCTGGATCCCCAGAACGTCGAGGTACATGCCGCCCGCGACGTTCGCGTTCGTGGGGAACCATTCCTCCTGCTTCTTCGGATCCCCCGCCCACGTGACGTAGCTGTAGCCGATGTAGCCGTCTTCGGCGTAGCGATCGATCGCGTTGTTCATGTACTCGACGCCGCGCTCGCGCTCACCGACGACGGCCGCCGCGCGCATGTACTCCTCGGTCATGAGCGGGTAGATCGCGCCGTCCTCCAGGCCCGTCTGGAAGTGGTCGCCGCGCCACTCGTCGTTCTCGTGGATCGGCCAGAAGTTCATCGGCAGCATGGGCAGGTCGTTCTTCGCCATCTGCTCGTCGATGCCGTCGAGGATCTGGATCGCGCGATCGCGGTCGACCATGCCGAAGAAGATGGCGCGCAGGTTGACCTGGATCTGCTGAACGTCGCCCTTGAGGGCCCCGTCGGTCTCGCGCCAGAACGCGAACGCGCCGGTCTCCTCGCTCCACAGCCCGCCGTCGGCGCCGTCCTTGTTGAACGTCTCTTTGAGGCCAGCGGCGGTGGCAGCGTAACGATCAGCGCGCTCGGCATCGCCGTAGATCTCCCGCTCGATGATCGACCACTCGTCGAGGGCGGCGTACATCATCTCGTTGACGTAGGCGCTCTCGTTGCAGACGAAGAACGCGTCGTTCCACTCGCGCGAGCCCTTGTCGTCGTCGCAGTCGAGGATGCCGTTGTGGAACATGCTGCGGTCGGCATGGAATCGTTCGCGGAACATGAAGTCCATGGCTTCGGTCACCGAACCGTGCATGCCGTCGAGCCACTCGCGGTCGTCGGTCGCCTCGAACATCGTCGCGACCGACAGCGCGTAGACGGGATCCGCCTCGGCGAGCGTGTTATCGCGCCACTCGTACTTCCGGTGGAAGGTGCGCCCGTTCATGTGACCGGAGTCGGCCTGACCGTAGTCGCGGAAATACTCGAGCAGCCCCTTCTGCGACTCGCGCATCTCCGGGTCGTCGTAACCGAGCACCGTGCGGTCGGCGAAGACCATGTCGTACGGGCCCGTTCCCGGGTATCGCGAACCGACCGTCGACATGCCGTAGTTCTCATCGATCATGCCGGAGCGCCCGAAGTCGTTGAGCAGCGAGCTGAAGGCCGCAGGATCCTCGATCCCGGGAATCGTGCCGCCGAGATCGTAGAACGACGCGCGATCGGTCGCCGCGAAGCGGAAGTCGACCGCATCGCGCTGACCGTCAGCGACCGCCTGGGCGGCGTAGATGTCGTTGGCCGTTTCGGTCGACGAATGCCCGCCGTAGACGAGGCCGGACTCGTACGTGCCCGCCGTGTACTCCCAGCGATCCGCCGTCGAGACCTGCGTCTCCTGCGAGGTCGAGTCGCCCGTGTAGGCGAACTCGGTGGCAAGGTCGCGGTCATCGCTCGTCGCCGTGACGGCGAGGCCTGCGTCGAGCTTCTGCGAGAGCAGTACGACGTCTGACAGCTCGACGCCGTAGCGATCGTTCTCCTTGTTCAGGAAGAATCCCTCGGATCCGGCGTAGTCGTTGCCGATCGGGATGTTGCCGCCGTCGCCGGGGCGACGGATGTTGTCGAAGACGCGCGACCAGTCGAGCTGCAGCTGACCGTTGTGCACGATCGTGCCGCCTGATTCATCTGCCCAGTCATATTCGCGAGCGGTCTCGAGGTCGACGCCGTCAGAGTCCGCGGTGAGAGTCCAGGTCTCGGTGACGGTGACGGCGTCGTTCGCCATGGCGAACGTCACGATCGCGGATCCGTCCGCGGCCGCGACGGACGCATCGGTCACCGTCCGGGAGTCGAGCGCCGCGGATCCGTCGGGTTCGAGGGCGCTCCACGCCCCGTCGTCGAGAACTTCGGATCCGTTCAGCATCAGCGACGAGACCCGCACGCCGTCGGAGTAGTCGACGACGAGGTCGACGCCGTCAGCTGACGCGAGCACCTGCTGCGACTCGGCATCGTGGGTGACGGCAACGTCATCGTCCGCAGCGAAGGCCGCGTGCGGCGCGACCAGCGTCGTGCCGGCGACTGCCGCAGTCGCGAGAACGGCCAGTAGGCGCCCGGGTCTCGCATCGGAAGAAGTGGTCATGAGGTCTCACCTTCATCGAGTGATTCGCGGGCTTCAGTGCCCGCGCCCACTATCGCAAGGGTTTCCTCATTGCGTCAACAAATTTCCGCAACTTTCCTTACGGATATCTCCTCAGAACAAAAGTTGCCGACCCTGTTGACATCATCAGACGTATGATGTGCAATCTTTAACCGTGGCAGTGCAGCCACGAGTTCGACACGTTCCCGCGCGCGCAATCCGCGCGGCGCGGGCCGAGGAAAGGACGAAGATGTCACGGAAGATCACGAGACGATGGCTGGGGCTCGCTGCCGCGGCCTCCGCCGTATTGATCGGCGGATCAGTACTGACCGCCGGCTCCGGTGCCGGTGCACTGCAGGCCGCGGGCGACAAGGGCCGGTGCACGACGTTCTGGGTTGCCACGGACGGCGATGATGGGGCGAAGGGCAGTGAGAAGGCACCATGGGCGAGCATCGAGCGCGCCCGCGACGAGATCCGCGACAAGAAGCTCAACCAGGGCCCGCGGCAGCACTGCGACATCACGATCAATCTGAAGGCCGGCGACTACCGGGTCGACGAGACGATCGCGTTCGACGATCGAGACTCGGGCGCGAACGGCAATCAGATCGTCTACCGCTCGGCCGACGGGCCGGGCGAGGCGACACTCGTCGGCGCTGAGGAGCTGACCGGTTGGGAGCCCGCCGGTGACGGGATCTACAAGACGTCCGTGGAGGAAGGTCAGCGCTTCTACACCCTTTTCGAGGACGGCGAGCGCTCCGAGGTCGCCCGCTACCCCAATCGCGAGTCCGAGGATTCTCACGGCCCGTACCTCTTCTCGCGACTCGGGGAGCCGGAGAAAGAAGCCGTGCGCATGTGGCTCTACTGGGAGGAGGGCGACTGGGATCCGGCCTGGGAACCGACGGAGGACAGCAACCCGCTCGCCAACGCGCAGGCGACGATCTGGTCCGGCGGATCGTGGAGCTGGTTCACGGACACCGTTCCGCTCGAGAGCGTCGACTACCGGAAGGGCTTCACAACCCTGGAGTACTGGACGAGATACGCGCTGATGAACTCGCGCAGCGGGTCGCGCTATTTCCTCCAGAACGCGATGCCGTTCCTCGATGAGCCGGGCGAGTACTACTTCGACTATCAGAACGACGAGATCTACTACATGCCGAAGGGAGACATCAACGAAGTCACGGTTTCGGCGCCGACCGTGAAGAAGGTCATCGACATCACGGGCTCAGCCCCGGACCGACGCGCCCATGACATCACGTTCGACGGAATCGGCATCGAGCACTCCGACTTCGTCGACTGGTACCGATCCGGCTGGATCTCCGGCGGCGACTCCGGCGATTCGCACCTCTACCCCGAGTACGACCGTCAGATCGAGATGCCGCGCAATCGGTTCGGCGCGATCACACTGCAGAACACGAAGGACGTCACTCTGACGAACCTGCGCGTCTCTGAGACCGGCTACATGGGCGTGTACGCCCTGTTCGACAACGAGGGCCTGGAGGTCTCCAACAGCCTGTTCGAGAACATCGGCGCCGATGCCATCAAGGTCGAGGGCGGTTGGCCCGGCGAGGGAGATCTGAGCTTCGGGCACACCATCCGCAACGTGTTCATCGATCACGTCGGCGAGCTCGTCCCCGGTGATGCGTCCGGCATCGAGCTGATGAGCACGGGCGACAACACGGTCGAGAACGTGTTCATCAACCACTCGGCGCGCTACGGCATCAGCCTCGAGTCTCGCCCTGAGGTGATCGACGGCGATCAGTACACCGACAACAACACGTTCCGCTACATCGAGATTCAGAATGCGGGCCTCGACAGCGGCGACATGGGGGCGTTCTACACGTACGGCGTGGACAACCAAGAACCGTACCCGGTTCAGAACACCGTCGACCAGGTGGTCATCGGCGACGTACTGAACGATCCGATCGGCTCGATGCCCGATTCAGGCACGCGCGGCATCCATATGGATGCGGGCGGATGCGGGTTCTCGTTCGCCAATATCGAGGTGGGCGAGACCAGCGACCAGTCGTACCAGGCGTACGACTGCAACGAGGTCACCAACGGCAACTGGGAGGACGGCTTCGACGACTCGCAGATGGAGTACGACAGGATCGGCCTCACGGGCGATTTCCCGTACGACGTCACTGACCGGATCGCCGCAGCGCGCGAGTGATCCGAGCGCCCCGGGCTCTGCGCATGGCGCAAGCCCGGGGCGCTGTCGCGTGGCCCTCGGTGTCAGACGCGCTCGGCCGCAGCCGGCTCGCGTTCGTCCTCGTCCTCGCGCTCGTCCTCGTCCTCACTGGACGGGTCGTTGAGCATCGTTCCGGTGCGGAACCCCCACGCGAGAGTCGCGATGACCGACAGAAGGAACCAGCTGTAGGTTCCGCTGATGCCCGCGGCAAACGTCGTGAACACGACGGCCGCGCCGATGACGTATCCCGAGATCGAGCGACCGTCGCCGACAGTGAGGCGCAGGTGCTGGATCAGCATGGCCTCCGGCGCGACGGACTTCGCGGCGACGAGGGGGCACCAGAGCAGAGCGGCCACGGCGGCCAGGCGGATCGCGATCGCGAGGCGGGCGTGCATGCTCGACGCGTCGGTGAACATCGTCAGGAAGTCGCCCACGAGCGAGAACACTCCGACGATGCCCGTGAAGGCGAAGGTCACGATGACACCGATGACCGCGACGAAGCGGATCTGTTCCGGTCGTCGGCCCATCAACGAGATGTGCGCCGTCCGCGCAATGGCATCCGTGATCGCGTGCCCGAGTTGTTTCATCTCTGCCCCTCAGCACGCGCGGGTGAGCGAGGTGCCCGGGTCCCACGCGTCGTGCTCTTCACCCTCGACGATATGACCCGTCACGGCGCAGGAGACGGAGCGAGAAGATAACGATTTGACGCGTGTCGCGGCGGTCGGCAGATCGTCGCTCACGGGTACGCGGGCAGTTCCCGGACATCGGCGCTCGAGATGAAGCTCAAGCACACGCTCGCCAGTGCTGCGGCTGCCATTGCAGTCCTCGTCGCCGTTGTTGCCCTGCGACACGGTGAGCGCTCATCGCGAACCGCGAATCACGCCATCGCTTTCTCACCCCGACGAGGTCGGCCGGCCCATCCGATCAGCCAGACCAGCAGAGCGACCTCACCCACGAACGTGAACTCAGCGACCGACGCCGCAGCACCGGCGCCGAGGGCCGCGACGACTGCGTCGACGAGGTAGCCGAACCCGGCGATCGCTGTGAGCGCCGCGATCCATTTCGGCGCCGCGAGCGAACGGAACAGCACCACGCCTACGAGCACGAGATGGACGCCGAAGATCAGCAGTCCCGCATCCCACATCGCCTCGAACAGTTCAGCATCAGCGGTTCCGATCAGCACCGCGCCCGCGGCGCCGAAAACCGCGCCGTACACGATCCGCAGCATGACCGCGATCTGTGCGATCAGCGCGCCGCCGGTACTGAGCAGGGGATACAGCGCGGCGGCGACGACGACGTCGAGCATGGCCACGGCCAGCACAGCTAGGCCCGCCGCGCCGGTCGATCCGGACGGAAGTGCCACCATCACACCGAGCGGTGCCAGCACTGCCATCACAGCCAGCGCAATGCCCGCGGTGATGGATGCGAATCGAATCTGAGCGTTCACTGGTCTCCCCGCGGTCGGTTCGTACTTAGTATCGTACATTGTACGGTACTAAGTACGTTAGTGTCGAGTCAGTGGCAAGGACCCCGAGAAACTCGCTCTCCGCGGAGCGGATCGTGAGCGCGGCGCAGCAGCTCGCCGACCGCGCTGGTCTCGACGCGGTGACGATGCGCAATCTCGCGGATGATCTCGGCACTCGCCCGATGTCGCTGTACCACCATGTCGCGACCAAGGACGCACTCCTGAGCGCCGTCGTCGACAGCGTGTTCGCCGAGATCTCACTCCCCGACCCCGACCTGCCGTGGCGTGACGAGCTCGCCGAGCGTGCGCGCTCGATGCGCAAGGCCCTGCGGCGGCATCCATGGGCACTACGCGTCATGGAGGCGCAGCGCCAGCCGGGCCGGGCGAGCCTGGCGAACCACGAGGCGGTGCTGGAGGTGTTCCGCCGACAGGGCTTCGGCGTTCGTGCCGCGGCTCATGGCTACGCCGTGCTCGATGCCTTCGTGTACGGGTTCGCATTGCAGGAGTCGATGCTCACCGATGTCGGGCTCATGGATACACCGGATGAACTGGCGCAGGGCATGGACCTGGCCGCGTCCCCCCGTATCGGCGAGCTCGCGGCGCTGTACGTCGCCTCCCCCGAATCTCCCTTCGAGGACACCTTCGAGGTCGGCCTGACGATCGTGCTCGACGGGATCGCCCGTTTGGCAGTCTCATCCGCCGACGAGAATCAGGACTGACCGTGCCGGCAGGGAGGCGCCCGTTGTGATCGACGACACCGGCACGCACGCGGCGGACGGCGCGACCGCCCCGCCCGCACCAGTCGCCGCAGCAGGGCCGGCGCTGGCCATCTGCCTCGCCGCGCCTGCGCTTTTCGTCTTCGAGATCGCCTGGTTAGGCTGGCTGTTCGCCGCCGTGGCGCTCGTGTGGGCCTGGTTCGTGGACCGGCGAACAGGGGTCGCTTCGTTCCGTCGAGGCGGCTCTCCCAGCCTGTTGCGCGATCTGTCGCTCATCGCCGTCGGGCTGCTGGCCGTCAGTTCGGTGCCCCTCGCCGCAGAACTCGACAACGCCGCCATGCTGCGATTCACGCTGTCGCTCGGCGGCGCCGTCGTCCTGCCGTATCTCGTATCCCGGTTCCTGTACCGCGACCGCGCCATCCGGTTTCCTTGGCGGGCAGGCGGCCGTTGGCGGGCAGTGCAGTGGGTGTGGCTCGCGGCAGTCCTCGTGCTCGGCTGGCTGATCCTGCCGTTCTACTTCATCACCAGCGGCGCCTATCAGAACTGGCCCGTTGTCGACTCGGCCGACCTCATCACGCGGCTCTTCGTCGGCGTCGGCGCCGTCGGCATCTGGGACGAACTGTTCTTTATCTGCATCACGTTCGTGCTGCTGCGCCGGCACCTGCCGGATTGGGCGGCTAACGTATTGCAGGCGATCGTGTTCGTGTCGTTCCTGTGGGAGCTCGGATACCGCGAATGGGCACCGGCGTTCACCATCCCGTTCGCGCTGCTGCAGGGCGTCATTTTCCTGCGCACCCGCTCACTCGGATACATCGTCACAGTGCATCTGCTGTTCGATGCCGTCGTGTTCGCCGCCCTCGTGCACGCTCACAATCCGGGCATGCTCGACGCAGTGTTCCTCGTGCCCTGACGCCGCCCCGAGCCTTCAAGGGAGCGCGGGGCTTCTGATGTGGTGCCGGCTGAGGGGTTCGAACCCACGACCCCCGCTTTACAAGAGCGGTGCTCTACCAACTGAGCTAAGCCGGCGTGACCCATGAATGGGCCGTAGACGATCCTACTGGGATTCCTCGTCGGTCGTGCCGCCGAAGTACTCCTCGCTCTGCAGCGTCAGGAGGAACTGTGTGAACTCCCCCGCGTCGGCGAGGGATCCGTCGTAGAGTTCGCCGTCGACGACGACGAGCGCGTCGCCGAGCTGCACGTCCTGCGTGCCGATGAGCGGCCCGTCGGCCGCCCGATCGGTCGCCTCGCTCACCCAGGTCGCGTACTTGCGATCCACGATGCAGTTGTTCACTCCCTCGGCGCCCGCATCGAGCGCGATCTGGCCGAGCTCCTCGTCGGTGTAGCCCTCGGTCGACAGCTCCGGCTGGTCCGTGAGCAGCGCCTGGTTGACGTCGCGGAACGCTTCGGGGGCGCCGGAGACGACGCACATCACGGCGCCGGCGGCCCGCGTGGAGTACTGGCTGCCGTTCGACTGACCGGCGAGGAGCGACACCGGGTGGATGTCGAGCGTGACGACGCCCTCGTCGAGGAGGTCGTAGATCTGCGGAAGCAGCTCGGTGCCGATGTCGCCCGCGTCCGGCGACATGTAATCGACGTACACGTCAAGCTCGATCGGATCATCGACCGTCTCGGGCCGCTCGTCCTCGGGCATCAGGCCGAGAACGTCGATTCCGTCCTCCGAGGCGACGTTCTGCGGGGTGACCACGTCGCGCTCGAGCTCAGGGGCGACCGTGCGCCATACCCACCAGGCAGCGGCAGCGACGGCCGCGATGATCACGACGGTGATCACGACCCGCTTCGCGATCTTGCGTCCGTGAATGCGCGCGCTGACCTTCTTGGCCTTCGCGCGAACCTCGTCACGGCTGACGCTCGCGTCGTCGGTGTTCGAATCTTCGGTGCTCATCTGGCTGCCCCTCCTCAGTCCGCAGGGTATGGACGGCAACCCGCCGATCATAGTGAGACGCGCTGGGAATCGGCCCAGCACCTCCCCTGTGCAATACTGTGTGTGCGCCCAATGTCGGGCGTGCGGAGCGCGCGAGCGCATCGCTCATTCACAACGGATCGTCCGGCACGTACCTGCCGGTGAAGGAGAAACAGTCATGGCAACTGTGACGTTCGACAACGCCACCCGTGTTTACCCGGGCGGCACCCGCCCCGCGGTCGACAAGCTCAACCTCGAGATCGCTGACGGCGAGTTCCTCGTCCTCGTCGGCCCCTCCGGTTGCGGAAAGTCCACCTCGCTGCGCATGCTCGCGGGCCTCGAAGAAGTCAACGACGGCGCGATCCTCATCGGTGACCGCGACGTCACCGACGTTCCGCCGAAGGATCGCGACATCGCGATGGTCTTCCAGAACTACGCGCTGTACCCCCACATGACGGTTGCCGACAACATGGGCTTCGCGCTCAAGATCGCCGGCATCAACAAGGAGGAGCGCCGCAAGCGCGTCGAGGAGGCCGCCAAGCTTCTCGACCTCGTGCCCTACCTCGACCGCAAGCCGAAGGCCCTCTCCGGCGGACAGCGCCAGCGCGTCGCGATGGGTCGCGCGATCGTCCGCGAGCCGCAGGTGTTCCTCATGGACGAGCCGCTGTCGAACCTCGACGCCAAGCTGCGCGTGCAGACGCGTACGCAGATCGCGTCGCTGCAGCGTCGCCTCGGCACCACGACCGTCTACGTCACGCACGACCAGACCGAGGCGCTCACGATGGGCGACCGCATCGCTGTCCTCAAGGACGGCGTGCTGCAGCAGGTCGGCTCGCCCCGCGACCTGTACGAGACGCCGCAGAACGACTTCGTCGCGGGCTTCATCGGCTCGCCGGCGATGAACCTCTTCGCCGCCGACACCGTCGAAGGCGGCGTCAAGGTCGGCACGAAGGATGTGCCGGTGGAGCGCCAGGCTCTCGACCGCGCGACCGGCTCGCGGGTCACGATCGGCATCCGCCCCGAGGACTTCGTCGTCGTTCCGGACGCTGAGGGCGGCCTCCAGGTCACGGTGAAGCTCGTCGAGGAGCTCGGCTCGGACGGCTACCTCTACGGCGAGGCGACCATCGATGGCGAGCCCACCGAGATCGTCGTGCGCGTCGACGGCCGCTCGCACCCGATGGCGGGCGACGTCGTCACGATCTCGCCGATCGCCGGACGTCTGCACGTCTTCGACGCCGAGACCGGCCTGCGCCTCATCGACAAGGCGATCGCGTAGTCGTCAGACGCACGGAAAAGGGCGCCGCATCCTCAAGGGATGCGGCGCCCTTCTGCGTTTCGTCAGGCCGCGCGCAGCGTCGAGATCTGATAGAGCGCGACCGACGCGGCGATGCCGGCGTTGAGCGACTCGGCCGCGTCCGAGATCGGAATCGACACGATCTGGTCGCACGTCTCGGTCACGAGGCGCGACAGGCCCTCGCCCTCGCTGCCGATCACGACGACGAGCGGGCGGTCCGACAGCTCGATGTTCGGCATCTCGACCTCGCCGCCGCCGTCGAGACCGAGCACGAACACGCCCTGCTTCTTGAGGTCCTTCAGCACCTGCGTGAGGTTCGGGGCCATCGCCACCGGGATCCGCGCCGCGGCGCCCGCGCTCGTCTTCCACGCGGCGGAGTTCAGGCCGGCCGAGCGACGCTGCGGGACGATGACGCCCTGCCCGCCGAACGCGGCCGTCGAGCGGATGATCGCGCCGAGGTTGCGCGGATCCGTCACGCCGTCGAGCGCGACGAGCAGCGGCGTCTGGCCGCGATCGATGATCTGCTCGAGCAGATCCTGCGGGTGCGCGTACTCGTACGGCGGAACCTTGAGCGCAACGCCCTGGTGCACGCCGTCGAAGCCCGCCATGCGGTCGAGCTCGGGGCGCGTGACCTCGAGCATCGGCAGGTTGTTCTTGTGCGCGAGCGTCAGCATCTCCTTGACGCGGTCGTCCATCTCGATCCGCTGCGCGATGTAGAGCGCTGTGGCGGGGATGTTCGTGCGCAGCGCCTCGAGCACGCTGTTGCGCCCGGTGACGTACTCGTTGTCGTCGTTCGGGCGGCGGCGCGGGCCCTGCTGCTGACGCTTCGGGTGCTTCGCGGCGCTGCGCTCGGCGAGCTCTTTGCGCTTGTGCGCCTTGTGATAGGTGCGATCCTCGGCCTTCGGCGTCGGTCCGCGGCCCGTCAGGCTGCGCTTGTTCTTACCGCCCGACCCCTTGGTCGCGCTCTTCTTGCCCTTTGCCGCGCCGGGCCGTCCTGGCTTAGCCATCGATGCTCCAAATTGTTCCGTCGGGGGTGTCCTCGAGTGCGACGCCCGCGTCCGCGAACAGATCGCGGATCCTGTCTGCTGCCGCCCAGTCCTTCGCCGCACGTGCCTCGGCCCGCTGCGAGATGAGGGAACCGATGATCGTCGCGAGGGCCTGTGCGTCTGCGCCCCGCGCAGATCCGTTCGCCGCGAGCGGGAAGCCGAGCACGCCCATCATGCCCGATACGGCTGAGAACGCGCCGCGGATATCGGCGGATTCGCCGCGCTCCAGTGCGACGTTGCCCGCGCGCACCGTCTCGTGAACGACCGCGAGCGCCTGCGGAACGCCGAGGTCGTCGTCCATCGCATCGCGGAAGGCATCGGGAATGTTCGGTGGGGCGGATCCGACGGCGCGCTGGGCGCGCTGGGCGAAACCGTCGATTCGCTCGAGCGCTGCGGCCGCCTCGGCGATCGCCTGATCCGAGACATCGAGATTCGAGCGGTAGTGCGCCGCGGCGAGCGCGTAGCGAACGACGCGCGCCGGGTGGGCCTCGAGCAGGTCGCGAGCGAGCGTGAAGTTGCCGAGCGACTTCGACATCTTCTGCCCATCGACCGTGACGAGCCCGTTGTGCACCCAATACTGCGCGAACGGATCCCCTGCCGCCGCCGACTGCGCGAGCTCGTTCTCGTGGTGCGGGAAGCGCAGGTCGAGGCCGCCGCCGTGGACGTCGAAGGAGTCGCCGAGGTAGCGGTGCGACATGGCGGAGCACTCGATATGCCAGCCCGGGCGGCCCTCGCCCCACGGCGACGCCCAGCTCGCGTCGGCCGGCTCGTCCTCCTTGGCGGCCTTCCAG
>Ga0308157_10004164_pt1 | contig 19586 bp, 18 predicted proteins | sample PhyBR1_FD_201035 | JGI IMG/M metagenome (GOLD analysis project Ga0308157, IMG submission 201035) | Phyllosphere microbial communities from UC Gill Tract Community Farm, Albany, California, United States - DLSLB.R1 | ecosystem: Host-associated > Plants > Phyllosphere > Unclassified | place: USA...
TCGGCGGCAACGTGCACGACAAGCTGAAAAAGCTGGCTCGGGATCAACTCGGCACGGTCGGCAGCGGCAACCATTACGTGGATATTTTCGAAGAGCCGTCGACGGGACGGATCTGGATCGGGAACCATTTCGGCAGCCGGGGCTTCGGTCACAAAACGGCGAGCGGGTTCCTGAACTTGGCGGCGGGCCGCGATTTTCTGGGCAAAGCGCCGGGCGAAAGCATGGATCAACCGCCTGTATTGTTCGAGCTGGACAGCGAGACGGGCGACATGTATTACCGCGCGATGAAGCTGGCCGGACGCTACGCGTACGCGGGACGGGATTACGTCATCGAGCAGGTGCTCGGCATATTGGGCGCGACCCGCGATTTCGAGGTGCATAATCATCACAACTTCGCCTGGAAAGAAAAGCATGAAGGCAAAGACTGCATCGTCGTGCGCAAAGGAGCGACGCCTTCGGCCCCGGGACAGCTCGGTTTTATCGGGGGCAGCATGGCGGATATTTCGGTGATCGTGCGCGGGAAAAACACGGCGGAGAACGCCGAGTCCTTTTACAGCACGGTGCACGGAGCGGGTCGCATCATGAGCCGGACCCAGGCCGCGGGCAAAATGAATTGGAAAACGCGGGTGCGGCTGGGCGGCGAGATCACCGAAGAGCGCATGATGAACGCGGTCAAGCAGTTCGATGTCGAGCTGAGAGGGGCGGGCACGGACGAAAGTCCTTTCGTGTACCGGAAGCTGCAAGAAGTATTGGACGCGCATTCGGAAACGATCGACGTGCTGCACACGCTGAAGCCGATCGGCGTCGCGATGGCGGGGGCGAACGAGTTCGATCCGTATAAGGATTAAAGTGAAGCGGACGAACGCAGCGAGACGAAAAAAGCGAAAATACAGCTCCGGGAAAACAAACGGGGCTGTATTTGCGTTTATATAGATAGCAGGGAGGCGTTCGGGGACATGGAATCGGACATTCACGAGTTGTGCAAGCGTCTGGATCGGCTGACCGAACATCTGGACGAAGAGTGGGCCGTACTCGCGTTGATTGATTTGTATGCGGATGCTTCGGCGTGTACGGGTGCGCATGATATTACGGATTTCATCCCTATGGCGATTAATGAAAACGCGTCTTCGAACGTGATCGAAGAGCTGCATCGAACGATCGAAGCCGAAAGCGACCCTTGGCTCCGCGCCGAGTATGCCAGTTGGCTTCGGATGCCGGGCGTAAGGCGAGAAGAAACGAGGAGAACGACTAATGAGCAAAAACAATAAAAACAGCGGCGGAGGCAATCCTTACCGGGGACAAAGCCGGGAAACCCAGTTGTCGACCGCCGAGCAAGACAAAAAAATAAGCAAACTGATGTCCATGATGCTGCGGCATTCGCCGGAAGATTTCGGGCTAAGGCTTGATCCGGAAGACGGCTCTTGCGGACTCGACGAGCTGCTGGCGGCTGTTCGGGAACGCACAGGTTACGCGGAGACGACCGAGGAAGACATTCGGGGCGTAGTGCGGCGTTCGGACAAGCAGCGTTTCGAAATCCTGGAACCTGCGGACGAAGCAGGACATGGAGCGCCGGTTGAAAAAGCACCCGAGCCGCGTATCCGTGCCCGTTACGGCCATAGCTTCGGACGCGTGACCTATCCGCAAGGCACGCCGCCGACCGTCCTGTATCACGGCACGGGACGACAAGCGCTGCCTTCCATCGAAGAACACGGGCTTCTGCCGATGGGGCGGGAATACGTCCATTTATCTGCGGAGACGTCGTTTGCCGCTTTGGCCGGACGGCGTAAGGGCAAGCTGATCATGCTGCGTATCGACTCCGCGGCGGCGATGCGCGAAGGCATTGTTTTTTACGATGCGGGCAGCGGGGTTTGGTTGGCGGAGCGCATTCCTCCCAATCTGATCAAGCTGGACGAGACGTATGAAGACAAACCCGAGCCGCGTTCGAAGCGTTAAAAGAACAAGGTTGGATGTATTCAGGCATCGATCAATGAATAGCAAAAGGAGTGTTGGATATGTCATCTTTTCGACAGACAATCGATATCGGCATCAATCTGATGCACCGCTCGTTCGGCTCCGACCGCGAGCAAGTCGTGCAAGCCGCGATCGAAGCCGGCGTATCCCCGATGATCATCACCGGGACGAGCGTCCGGAGCAGCGAAGCGGCCGCCGAGTATGCGCGCCGCTATCCGGGCAAGCTGTATGCCACCGCAGGCGTGCATCCGCATGACGCGAAAAGCTGCGGCGAGCGCACGCTGCAAAGCCTGCGCGACCTGGCGGCGGGCGGTGAAGTAGTAGCGATCGGCGAATGCGGACTGGATTACAATCGCGACTTCTCGCCGCGAGACACGCAGCTGGAATGGTTCGCGAAGCAGGTCGAGTTGGCGGAGGAGCTGGAGATGCCGCTGTTCCTGCATGAACGGGACGCCCACGAGGACTTCGCGCGGATCATCCGCCGGATGAAGCCTGCCGGACTTTCGGCCGTGGTGCATTGCTTTACCGGCACGGAGGCGGAACTGCGCGCTTATCTGGATATGGATCTGCATATCGGGATCACGGGCTGGATCTGCGACGAACGCCGCGGCAAGCATCTGCGCGAACTGGTACGCCTGATCCCGCCGGATCGGCTTATGATCGAGACGGATGCGCCGTTTTTGACGCCTCGCGATCTGGTGCCGAAGCCGAAAGACGGACGGAACGAGCCGATTTATCTGCCGCATATCGCGCGCGCCGTCGCGGAATGCACGGGCAGAAGCGCCGAGTCGGTCATGGAAAGGACGACAGAAACGGCGAAAGCTTTTTTCAAACTTTAAAAAATCGGATCGGCTCTAACAAGTGCAAGGTGAATCCGCGATAGAATAGGTAAAAGAATAAACATTTTCTCGACGAACGTTAAACATTTCGAAATGAGTATGTTAAAATGAAAATTATCCGATAAACATCAATTCACAGCGCGTATTTCAATATGAAGCGCGCTTCTTTATTACAAAAATCAGCCATGAATCAGGCAAGTGAAGGGGATGAAAGACGCTATGCGCAAACTGGTATTTTTCGTAGGGGGAGCCGGAAGCGGCAAAACGACGATCGCCAAAGGCATTACGATCAAGGAGCATCCGGTTTTTCTGGATATGGACACCGCTTCCCGTCCGGCGAGCGAGAAGATCATGGAGCTGATGGGACACGATCCGCACGACCGCGATTCGGCCGCGTACAAGATGCTGTGCCGCGATCTGGGCTACCGCCTGACGATGGACTCGGCTTTGGAAAACCTGGAATTGGGCTCCGACGTGTTCGCGGTCGGGCCGTTCACCAGCGAGATCCGCAACCCGAATTGGATTCATGAAGAGCTGGCCAAGATCGGCGCAACCGTAAACGACGTCGAGGTTAAAGTGATTTACGTCTATCTCGAAGACATGGCCCAGTACAAAAAACGCATCGAAGACCGCGGACACAAGGCCGACGAATGGAAACTGGCGAACTGGGACGAATTCGTGCAGCGCATGCAGCGTACCGAAGTCCAATGGGAACTGCCGGGCCGATCGGTTCTGTACTTCGATAATTCGCAAGGGACGCTGGAAGAGAATATTATCAGCGTCGAACACTTCATCTACGGCGATCCGGACACGACGGAAGACGGCGTTCCGGTATCGATCGGCGAAGCCTGATTTCTTTTAACCGTAAAAGGATGCCAACCGTATGTCCATCGAGCCAAACGTGCTGATGTGTTTGAAAACAAAAAAATTAGCAACCAACGAAAGAACCAGATCCTTTCTCAAAAGGATCTGGTTCTTTTTTTCTATTTTCAAGCTGTGCCACGTCGCTTAAGCGGAGGGATGAATTCAGTGAAGGAGCGATAGCGACCGCCTTTGACTTGGGGAAGCTTCCTTATATCCATTCTAATCAGGCTTCCCCAAGTCAACACGCGGCCGAAACGAATTTATCCCGCAGCGCCACACGACTACAGCTCATCGTCTTCCTCCTGCTGATATAACCGACTTTTGGGCTGCTCTTCTTTAATCTCCGCCGAAATTCGGCGAAACCGCCTCATATTCATCGCGAATGTATACGTGCGAAGCGCCGCAAGCAGCAGCGGCAGCAAAATCCCGAGCGGCGTGTACAATTCGAAGTAGAAAATCGCGGCAATCGCCAGCGCCACGAATACGACGTCGAAAAACATTTTTTGCTGCAAACGCATCTGAAGTTTACGATTATCCATCCCGGCGCTCCTTCGAAGCCCGCAGCGCGGCGAACTCTATTTCTTCAAGCAGAGGCGTAAAGTCGTCCTCGCACAGGATTTGAATGGTACTGCCGCCGGCCGCCAGCTTTTCGGCCGCTTGCGTCTTGCTGCTGGAGTAGCCGCCTGCCCTGTATTTTGCATAATCGTTGCGTCCTACTACAAGATAATCGGTTTTCCATTCGACCGAATCCGTGCAGAATGCGCCCAGGTTCGAGGTACGTCGCAGAGCTTCTTCACGCTTGATGCTGCTCATCCGGCCGCTGAATACGATCCGTTTTCCATAGAGCGGGTTGCTTGGGTCAGCATCGCGATTGGATGCGGGAAGCGGCTTTTTTTTGGACGTTGAGGAGCTGTTCGCAGCAGCAGAGCTGTCTCGTCCGGCGCGTCCCCGACTACTTTTCGGCGCCGAAGCCGAAAAAGTCACATGCTCGCCGCTTTGCGTAATCTGTCCGATTCGATAGCCATAACGCGCCGCGAGGGCATCGCAATCCGATGCTTCGCCTTCCGTTGCACAACGCAGCATGATCTTGGCCGACGTTCGTGCATCCTCGATCGCGTCGTGATGTTTGAACGCGCTCAGTCGCAGTTCCTTTGCCACGGTATTCAGTTTATGATTCGGCATCGTCGGCCAAATCTTGCGCGACATCAGGAAGGAGCACATGTATTGGATATGCGGCAGTTCCAGACCGTATTCTTCGGCGCTGCGGCGCAATACGCTCATATCGAACGAAGCGTTGTGCGCGATCAGCACGCGGCCTTCGAGGCGGCGCTTCATTTCCGGCCAAATCTCTGCGTACGAAGGCGCATTCTCCACCTGATCCGGCGTTATGCCGTGCACCGCGATGCAGAAATAATCGAAATCGTCATGCGGATTGACGAGCGTGTAATATTCGTCGACGATGCGCCCGCCGCGCACCTCGACCAGGCCTACCGCGCAGACGCTTGCCCGCTTGGAGTTGGCCGTTTCGAAGTCGATTGCCACAAAGTCCATGACTTCGACACCTCCTTTTTTACCGGCACGGACGCAAACTCGCCGCTTCGAACGGGTCTACATGCTTCCGTCCGGAGCGGCATCGGAAAAGACCGGTTTGCGCACGCGCCTAAGTCTATTTGTTTATGGGTACGAGCCGACGTGCTAAAAGGCTTAGCTGCCGATAAACGGGCAGCGGCGCACATATTCGGCTTCATCGATCTGGTTCACGAGGAAACGGGCGACGTCTCCGTTATAGATCCGGTTTCCCGTCATCCGATCCGCGTTGGCTTTGATCGCACAGCCGCCCTGTCCTTCCTTGACGACTGGCAGTCGGACGAGTGTCCATTCCACGGAGCTGCTCTGAAGCACAGCCAGTTCTGCCAAGCGATCCTGGGCAAACTGAGGATGCAGGGAACGCAGCATACGCGAGACTACGCGTCCGCCGATCGACTTATGGTCGCCCTGAAGTTTCAGGGACAACCCGGTAACCCCGATGTAGCGCCGAACTCCGGCGCGTTCCATTTCTTCGAGTACCCGCCGTGTGACGCTGCTGTATAGAGGTTCTTCTTGCGGGGGGCGTCCGAAGGTGTTGATAACCGCGGAGCAGCCGTGCAGCAGATCGCGCAGCGAATCGAAGCGTGTCGCGTCGCCTTGAATGACAGAAAGTCTAGCTGCCATCTCCGGCGGCAATTGCATGCTTCTTACGCTGCGAGCGAGCATGCGCACCCGATAGCCCTGCTGCAATGCGCAACTGACGACATAACGACCCACGCTGCCGGTTCCGCCGATCACGGCAATGAGCTTGGATTGATTCATGTGACCCTCCATCTATATCTATCCTGGAAATTCAATGAGCAGACTCTTCGATTGAAGTGACGAGCCTCCTTCTATTATGCGTTTCCGGCGAGATTGTTTCAACTTTGTGAAGCTCTATCTAGTCAGCAAGGAGGGGTTTTTTTACACAAATCGTAACTTTTCTTAATACTGCGCAAACGCTCTCTTCCTAAACTGGGAGAGGTTTGGAAATCATATAAGAGGAGTGGATCGATTTGCAAAAGCTTGAACCCGCACGCGGAAAGAACAAGGCAGCGGCTTGGATGGCAGGGGCTTTATCGGCAGCCGTGCTGCTCGGAACCGGCGCTCAATCGGCGATTGCCGCCGAGCAGCCGGACATCGAAGCTAAGAACGTCATCATTCTGATTCCGGACGGAATGGGCATGGACGGAACGACGTTGGCACGCTGGTATAACGGCGGCGAAGCCTTGGCCATGGACGAGATGGCGAGCGGGCTCGTGCGTACATACTCCGCCGACGCTGCCATAGCGGACTCGGCTCCGGCGGGCACGGCATTCGCGACGGGGCATAAGTCGCATACGGGCTACGTGGGCGTGCTGCCGGACAAGAACACGATGCCGGGTCTTGAAGCCATCGCGTCCGGCGACGAGAAGAAGCCGGTCGCTAACGTGCTTGAAGCTGCGCGTCTGGCAGGCAAATCGACAGGCATTATTGCCACCTCCGAAATCATGCATGCGACTCCGGCAGCCTTCAGCGCTCATTATCCGGACCGCGGCAATTACGATGCGCTGAGCGAACAACAAGTGTATGCGGGTATCGACGTCGTTCTCGGCGGCGGAGCGAAGTACTTTACGGCCGAGGAGCGCGAGGACGGCGAGGATCTGCAAGCCGTTATCGAAGACCTGGGTTACGATCTGGTCAAAAATCCGGCGGAACTGAACGCATCCAGTTCGGATAAGCTGTGGGGAATGTTTGCGGACAGCGCGATGAGTTATGAAATGGACCGCAATCCGGAAGAACAGCCGAGTTTGGCGGAGATGACTTCAAAAGCGATTGATGTACTGGATCGCAACGAAGACGGATTCTTCCTGATGGTTGAAGGCAGCAAAGTCGACTGGGCGGCACATGCGAACGATCCGATCGGCATTATCAGCGACGTGAACGCATTCGACGATGCGGTAGGCGAAGCGCTTGAATTTGCAAAAGCAGACGGCAATACGATGGTAATCGCGGTGACGGACCACGCCAACGGCGGCATCTCGATCGGCGACCGCGCGACGACGGGCACTTACGATACCGAGCCGCTGGAGACGTTCATCGCGCCGCTGCTCAAAGCCAAGCTGACGGGCGAAGGGGTCGAAGCAAAACTCGCGACGCCGCGCACGAACAATAACATCAAGCAGGTCATGGCCGAATACTACGGAATCTCCGACCTGACGAACAAAGAAGTCGAAGCCATTCGCCGTGCAGACGCAGGAAGATTGAACGGCGTGATCGGTCCGATGATCAGCGAACGCGCGCATATCGGCTGGACATCCGGCGGTCATACGGGCGGAGACGTCGTCTTGTATTCCTATGCGCCGAACGGCCAAAAGCTTAGCGGCGTACTGGAAAATACGGACATCGCGCGCGAAATGGCTTCCGCGCTCGGCGTCGATCTCGATGCGGTAACGAAGCAGCTGTTCGTTCCTGCCGAAGCGTCTTTCAAAGCCAAAGGCGCTCAGGTAACGACGGACGACAGCGACGAAGCGAATCCCGTACTCGTTGTGACTAAGGGCAGCAATACACTGCGCCTGCCCGTATTCAAAAGCGTAGCCGAATGGAACGGCCAACCCGTTCAATTGGACGGCAACGTCATCCACAACGGCCAACAATTTTTCGTCCCTCAAGACGCAGTAGATTTGCTCCCTTAAACGCATAAAAATAAAATACGAGCCCCGGAAAATAAATTCCGGGGCTTTTTCCTATCAATAATTCCCAACGTAGCTGGAAGCGAGAAGACGGAGAGAGAAATTCAGGTCAAGACGCCTTTGAACTCGGAAAACTCCTTATTCAAATCCCATCCATTTTCCGAGTGAGACAGCGTCTTTACCGAATTTCTCTCGCAGTCTTCTCGCTTTCCCCACCTACGTAACTTTCAAAGTTTGTTTTTCTCCCTCCCGTGATACCAAGCCGCCACAATCGGGTATTGATAAAAGAGAATGACAGACGAATTCCACGACAATCTACTTGGGAGAAAACTATGATCCTATTCGAGCATGTAACCAAAACGTATGATGATGGCCGCACGGCTATCGACGGATTGTCTTTCGAGATCCAAAAAGGCGAGTTCTTCGTGCTGATCGGTCCCAGCGGTTGCGGCAAAACGACGGTGCTCAAAACGATCAACCGCCTGATCGAGACCAGCAGCGGGCAGATCCGTATCGAAGGTCGTCCCGTCGACGATTACAAGCTGAGCGAGCTGCGCTGGAATATCGGTTACGTGCTTCAGCAGATCGCGTTATTCCCGCATATGACGGTGGGCGAAAACGTGGCGCTGGTTCCCGAACTGATGAAGAAACCTCGCGAGGAGATCGAAAAATCGGTCAATCGACTGCTGGGCATGGTCGGACTGGACCCGGACGTCTATCGCGACAAGCTTCCTTCCGAACTGTCCGGCGGACAACAGCAGCGTGTCGGCGTCGTTCGGGCGCTGGCGGCGGATCCGGATATCTTGCTGATGGACGAGCCGTTCAGCGCGCTTGACCCGGTCACGCGCGAAAAGCTGCAAAACGACCTGTTGGAGCTTCAGCGCTCGATTCGAAAAACGATCGTCTTCGTGACGCACGATATGCGCGAAGCGATCAAACTCGGCGATCGCGTCTGTCTGATGAACGGCGGGAAAATCGTGCAAATCGGCTCGCCGGACGAGATCGTGCAGCATCCGGCAAACGATTTCGTCCGGGAATTTTTGGGCGATGCGGCCGGATCGGGAACCCATCGCGAAATCGCTTCGCATCTGACGGCGGAAGAATTGGCGGAGCCGTTGGAACCGGATAGCCGGATTACCAACGACGGCGCGGTGACCATCGGCGCGGATACCGCGTTGGGCGAACTGTTATGGCATTTTGCGGCCGAGAAACGCTTGTTGGTGAGACGGGGCGACGAGGTGATCGGCCTGCTGGATCGGGAACGAACGCTTAAGCGCATTGCCCGCGAAATTGAAGAAGGAGGCGAAGCCTGATGAATACCTTCTTCGACGTTCTTTCGCAGCGGCAGGATCAATTATGGAGCACTCTGGGCGAGCATATTGTGTTGTCGTTCATTTCTTTGCTGATCGCCGCGTTGATTGCCGTGCCGCTCGGACTGCTGCTGGCAAGGACGCCGCGCGCCGCGGAAGGCATTATCGGCGTAACCGCGGTGCTTCAGACGATTCCGTCCCTGGCGCTGCTCGGCCTGATGATTCCGCTGCTCGGCATCGGGCGCGTGCCGGCGGTCGTGGCGCTCGTGATCTATGCGCTGCTCCCGATTCTGCGCAACACGTATACGGGAGTGCGCGGCGTCGATCCCTCGCTGATCGAAGCGGCCGACGCGATGGGGATGAACCGGCGAAAACGGTTGTTCAAAGTCGAATTGCCGCTGGCGATGCCCGTCATCATGGCGGGCATTCGCACCGCGACCGTGCTGATTATCGGAACGGCCACGCTGGCCGCGTTGATCGGCGGCGGCGGCCTGGGCGAACTGATCCTGCTCGGCATCGACCGCAACGATACGAATTTGATTCTGATCGGAGCGATCCCCGCGGCGCTGCTGGCGATCATTTTCGATTTCGCGCTGCGGTTTCTGGAAAAGCTGTCGCTCAAGCGTTCGCTTGCGGCGCTCGGCGGCTTTGCGGTTATAATCGCGGCTTTCCTGATCATCCCGCTTTTCGGTCAAGCCGCCAAAGCGGATCTGGTGCTTGGAGCCAAACTGGGACCGGAGCCGGAAATTTTGATCAACATGTACAAAGAACTGATCGAGCAGGACACGGATCTGACCGTCGAGTTGAAGCCGGGTCTCGGCAAGACTCCGTTCGTGTTCGCGGCTTTGCAAAACGGCGATATCGACATTTATCCCGAGTTCACGGGTACGGCCATCAGCGAATTTCTCAAAACGACCGCCGTCGGCACCGATGCTGCCGAAGTATATGCTCAAGCGCGCGACGGTCTGAAAGGCGAATTCAACATGGCTTATCTGGAACCGATGGCCTACAACAATACGTACACGCTGGCTATGACCAAGCGGCTCGCCGACCAGTATCAGGTCACGAAAATTTCTGATCTAAAGGCGTTGGAAAACAATCTCGAAGCGGGCTTCACGCTGGAGTTCTCGGATCGCGAAGACGGCTATCTGGGCATACAGGAGCTGTACGGCATCCAATTCCATACGGTATCCACGATGGAGCCGAAGCTGCGTTATCAAGCGATCGAAAGCGGCGATATCGATCTGCTCGACGCGTACTCGACCGACAGCGAATTGGCGCAGTACGATCTGACCGTGTTGGAAGACGACAAAGGTCTGTTCCCTCCTTACCAAGGCGCGCCGTTGATGCTTCAAGAGACGCTGGACAAGTACCCGGAGCTTGCGGATACGCTGAATGTGCTGAGCGGACAGATCACCGACGACGAGATGCGCAAGATGAATTACGCGGTCAACGCGGATGGCCGCTCGGCGGAAGACGTGGCCAAGGAATATTTGACGGAAAAAGGATTGCTGACATCGGCTGAATAATCAGAAAGGAGAACCAAGCATGGAGCGCGATACGATGATGCAGGGAAGCCGAACGCTTCATTTTTACCAGAAACCGGGCAAAGCCCTGCAGATCGCGTTGTTCGGTCTGCTGTTCGTCGCCGTCGGCATCTATCTGATGGTTCTCGGCTTCAGTCCGGGGCCGGACCATTCGATCTTCGGCGGAATCATGGGCATTTTATCGCTGCTGATGGGGGTGACGGGCATGGGATTCGGCGTTCGCCGGGCCTTCCGGTTCTCGCCGATCCTGACGCTGGACGAGAAAGGGCTGCACGATCGGGTGGCTGCGGCCAATGTGGGATTCGTAGCTTGGACCGAGATCAGCAAAATCGAACCTTATACGCTGATGAACCAGCCGTATATCGGAATCGATCTGCATAGCGCGCAGGATTTTCTGTCGCGCCGAAGCGGCTTCATGCGGGGATTGATGAAAGCCAATCGCGGCCTCGTCTCGATGCCGGTCAATATTCCGATGCAGGGGTTCGGGGCCGAGGCTCCGGAAATTTTGCGGGAGATGGAACTGCGATGGCAGCGGTACGGGCATTTCGAAGACCGGTTAGGCGGTCATTCGTCGGAAGACTGGCCCGAAGAATAAGCGGCGCGGAAACCGAATATGCGAAAAAGGAGACGGCCGAGTATATTCGGCCGTCTCCTTTTTTGCGTTTGTTCGAGTGCCTGACTTTTCGAATCGAATCCGATCTGTTACTTCGGCACATTCCCGCCCGCGATCCGATCCCCGGAATCTCCGGCCGGATCGCTCTTCTGATCGTCCGGTCCCGCGTGGATGATAATCGAACGACCCGCGATGGACATCGGACTATCCGGCTGCAGATTAGCGCCTTCAAGGAAGAACTCCTGCACCGCTTTGCCGTTTTTGTCGGCGGTCAAGTTTTTGGTAAAGTCGCCGACGTGGGCGCCTTGCGGATTATTATGGCCGTGCTCGTGCTTGGTCGGATTGAAATGGCCGAGCGCCGTAGCGAAGTCGTTGTTTTTGATCGGCATTTGATGGACGTGGATGCCGTGCGGCCCCGCAGGAATATCCATCAAGCTCACTTTAACGCGTACCCCGCCTTTTTCCTCCATCAAATCAATGCTGCCGTGCACGGTGCCGTCCGCGCTTTTCACGATCGTTTTGGCGCTGCCTGTCGAGATGGCATTATTCGCGGCATCCCAATATACCGGAACGTCGAGCATGTCGCCGATCGCGCGTACCGGAACGTACGTCGTACCGTTGTAATTCAGCGCGGCCGGAGATTTGGCGCCGTTGCTGCCTGTCGGCGCGGGAGCTGCTTGTCTTTCGCCGAACGCAAAGAATGTCGCTTTGGAAATCATTGCGGATACCGACGTATCGGCCGCTGCAGCGGAAAGTCCGGAGAACAATACGGCACCGCATGCAAATGAGGCGACCAGATGCTTTTTGCCTAAAGGCTTTTTCGTCATAATAAGTTCCTCCTCGATTGGGTCGATTTTACTGTAAATTCAGGGGCGTTCCGACAATTGACTCTTCGTTGCACCTTACCCGTACAAGAAAACTCCGAAACGAACGATAAAAACAGTTTCATAGGCAGTTCTGCAAAAAAAATCTATTCAGACGCCGACTGATTTGCTACAGTAGACAAACTGCCAAGGAACTCGGCGGATATTCTGATCTTTCGGTGAACTGGAATAAAATGTTATAATTTAATTATCCGGATGAAAAGAGGGATACAGCTTGCATAAGACGATTAGCTTGGCGTTGGGTTCGATTTGCGCCATTTTTCTTTTTTTCACCATGATCTCCGCGATTCGATTCGTGCAATCCGCCTGGCAGCCGCCGCAGCTTCAGCATCGGGAAGAGGATCGTTATCGGCTTGTCCTCGTCACGCAGGATCTCGGCACGCCGTTCTGGAACGAGGTCGGCGAAGGGGCAGAGGCGGAAGCCCAGCGGCTGGGAGCGAATCTGGAAGTGTGGGGAACGTACGGCGAAGACCGGGAAGACTTTTTGAAGCAGCTTGAGATCGCGATCGATTCGAAGGTGGACGGCATCATCGTGCAGGGGATGGACGAAGATGCGTTCGATAGTCTGACGAAGGTAAAAGCGGCTTTTTACGGCATTCCGATCATTACGGTGGCAAGCGATGTGCCGATGTCCCAAAGCATGCGCAAAACGTATGTCGGCTCGGATGCCTTGGCGGCCGGAGAGCTGATCGCGAATACGCTGATTGCCGATATGGGCGACAGGGGCACGGTAGTCCTGATGGGCGATCAACGCGAAGAATATGATCAGCGGCAGCGGGTCGAAGGCATTCGCGGCATACTGGACCGGCATCCCGGTATCCGTATCGAATACGTGACCAGCTCGGACGAAGAGGAAAAGATTGCGGCCGCAACGCAGAACGTAATGAACCATTTCCCTGATGTAAACGCCTTCATATCGGTGGATGCCAACTTGACGCCGGCCATGGTGCAGGAGATCGGCCGACGCTCGCAGGTTGCGCCGTATCATATCTACTCTTTCGACGATAATCCCGATATTCTGGCTTTGCTGCGGCAGGGGAAGCTGGACGGAGTCGTTCAGCAATCTCCGTCGGAGATGGGAGAGACCGGCGTGCGAATGATGGTGCAGTGGCTGGAGGGCGAGACCGTTCCGCTTGACGCCGGGGGCTATCTGACCGATGTTCGCATGTTGACGACGGAGGATGCGCAATGATCGGAATTCAGCGAAAAATCTGGACGTTGACGGCCATTGTCATGTTCATCATGGCTTCGATCTGGATGATGCTCACCTACTACAACCAGAAGACGCAGGATCAATATAACGAGATTCTTCAGCGTTACCTGATCATGAACGAGGTCACGACGGCCAGCCGCCAGACGGTCAACGCGCTCAATATCTATCTGCTGACGCCGACCGAAGGGAACCTGAGCAGCTTGCGGCGCGGCGAACAGCAGCTGCGGGAAGCGCAAAGCTCGGTCGGCGTGCTGCGCAACGAAGAGAACGATTTCGCGCTGACCAGCTACATGAACCTGATCGATAGTCTTATTGAAACGACGGACCGATCGATCATGTTCAAATCCGAGCGCGAGACCGAGGAATCGTCGAAGGCTTTTGCGGAGGCGACGCGCGTTTCCCGTTATATATCGGAGATGACGCTGCAGCTGATCGATATCGAACTGAACACGTACGAGCGGTTCTACCGCAGCATCATCGAGCAAGCCGAAGAGTTGAAAAAGTTCGGGATCTGGATACTGCTTGCCATCACGTTCGGTCTGCTGCTGTTCACTTATTGGTTTTCGCTCAGCATCACAAGGCCGGTTCAGCAATTGACGAAAGCGGCGCAAGAGCTGGCCAAAGGCAAATTCGAACGGCAGATCGTCGTGAACTCGTCGGACGAGATTTCTTTTCTGGCGACGACATTCGAGCGCATGCGGGTGAACATCAACAATCTGATCCTCGAAATGAAAGAAAAAGCACGGCTGAAAAGCGAGCTGCAGCAAAGCCAACTGCTGCTTCAAGAAAGCCAGCTTCGCAGTTTGCAGAGCCAGATCAACCCGCATTTCCTGTTCAATATTCTCGACACGCTGTCCAAAAAGGCTTTTCTGGAAGGGGCGGAGGAGACAAGCGACCTGCTGGTAAGCGTGGCGGGGCTTCTGCGTTATAATCTCAAGCGGTTGGATCGCGCGGTGACGCTGTACGACGAGGTGCGCGTGATGCGGCAGTATATGGAGATCCAATCGGCGCGCTTTACGGAGCGGCTGAATCTGGTCACGGAGATCGACGAGAGCTGTCTGGCCGTGCAGATGCCGGGATTGACGCTGCAGCCGATTGTGGAAAACGCAGTCATTCACGCGATCGAACCTGCGGAAAACGGAGGAACGATCACGGTGACGATCGCGGATGCGGGCGACCATGTCGCGGTGGAGATTGCCGACGACGGGCCGGGGATGCACGAAGAAAAGATTCGCGGCATTCTGGAAGAACGCGACATGCAGCCGGAAGGGCATTCGACGGGAATCGGCTTCGGCAATGTGGTGAGGCGCCTGAGATTATTTTACGGCGTATCGGACGTGATCGAGATTCATAGCGGACAAGGCCGCGGCGTGCGGGTTCTGCTCAAATTACCGAAAACAAGGAGAAGCGACACGTATGATAAAGCTATTGATCGTGGATGACGAACAGGTCGGCCGTGAAGGGCTGGAGGCTATTTTGCGCAAAGGATTCCCGGATCTGATCATCGAGCAGGCGAAAAACGGCAAAATGGCGGTGGAGCTGGCGGAGTCGTTCGGACCGGACCTGATTTTGATGGATATCAAAATGCCGGGCATGGACGGGCTGGAAGCGACGGAGATCATCGGCGACCAGTACCCTAATATCAAGATCGTCATGGTGACCGCTTACGATACGTTCGATTATGCGCGCCGCGCGCTCAAGCTGGGCGTGAAGGATTATCTGCTGAAGCCGAGCAAAGCGACGGAGATCAAAAAGACGGTCGGCCGGGTGTTGGAACAGATCGAGGAAGAGAGGCGGGAGCGCGAACACAGCCGTTTACGGGAAGACACGCTGGCGCGCGTCATGCCGGTGATCGAGACGGATATCGTGACGCAGCTGCTGTTCGACCATGTGCATGAAGTGCATTCGGACGAGTTGGTGTCGTGGCTTGGGGCGGATGCGGGGAGCGAGACGTTTGCTTTGTCGGTGCTGGTTCCCGAAGGATCGGACGGCGCTTACGGAGCGATTCGCGATCTGGTGAGACGGGAAGGCGCGGGATGGGTAGGAGCTTTATACGGCCGCCAGATTCCGATCATCGCTTTCCGCGACAACAACCGTTCGTTCCGCGTTCAGGCGTCGGAGCTTGCGAAGATGGTGCTCGAAACAGGCGGCCGCCATGTTCGGGACGGGTGGTTCGTCGGCGTCGGCAATGTGTGCGAATCGCTGTCGCAGGTGCGCCAATCCTACCGCGAAGCGCTGCTGGCGACGCCCGATCCCTCGCAGCCGGTGCGCTATCGACTGTATGTCGACAAGCCGGAGCCCGGCGCGGTCGGGACGGGCGAATCGCTGCTCGACCTGCCGGACAAGCGCTGGGAGCAGCACTTTTTCGAGCAGATTCGGGTAGGGGACTGGGACGGCATACGCACCGAAACGCTCGACTTCCTGCGCCGCTGCGAAAACGAAGGCGCCGACCGCCTGCATGCGCAGCAGCGCGTGTCGGAGCGTCTGTGGGTATCGTCGCGCGTGCTGGCGGAGATGGGCGTGGAGATCGGGACGCCGACGTTTTCGTTTCAGGCGCAGGATTACCGTCAATTGCGGGCGGAAACGGGAGCGATTCTGGATCGAATCAAGCAGGCGTACGCGGAGCATCTGGAGCGGATCAAGCCGGATACGGTGCGTCGGATCAAGCAGTATATCGCCGAGCACTCGCATGAGGACATTTCGCTGGAGGGAATCGGGGAGAAGTTTGAACTCAGTCCTTTTTACATTAGCAAATTGTTCAAAGAACAGGTCGGCGTGAACTACATCGACTTCCTGACCGAATGCCGGATCGACAAAGCGAAAAAGTTGATGAGCGATCCGGCGCGCAGCTTGAAAGAAATCACGTTCGAAGTGGGTTATCACGATCCGAACTATTTCAGCAAGGTGTTCAAAAAGATGTGCGATCTATCGCCGACGGAATATCGGAAGGCGCTGCTCGGAGGTGGCGAATGACGGTTACGGGAACCGGAAAGGAGAGCGGCAGCCGAACGTTTTTCACGCGGTATCCGCTGGTGCTGCTCGTGATGTTTTCGGCGCTCGCGATCACGCTGCTGTCAGCCTGTTCGGGAAATGAGCCTTCGCCGGCCGGGGATGACCAATCGGCCGCGGCGATAACGGAGAACGGAAACGGGGAAACGGAGCCGCAAAAAGGCACGGGTACAGGTCAGGAGACTTCCGAAGAAGCAGATCCCGGAAAAAGCTCAAGCGAAGATCCGGCTTCTGCAGCGCTGCCCGGTCTCAAGCCGTCCGGCGAACCGCTCGTTATCGGCTTCACCATGGACACCTTGCTTGAGGAACGCTGGAAAAAAGACCGCGACCTGTTCGTGGAAGCGGCGGAGAAACTCGGCGCGGAAGTGGTCGTCAAGTCGGCCAACGGCGACGACGCCCGGCAGATCGCGCAGGCCGAAACGATGATCAGCCAAGGCGTCGACGTGCTGGTCATCGTGCCGCATAATGCGGAAGCGACCGCCGCCATTGTCAGCAAAGCGCACAAAGCGGGTATTAAGGTGCTTTCTTACGATCGGCTCGTGACCAATGCGGATGTCGATTTGTACGTATCGTTCGATAATATCGAGGTGGGACGATTGCAGGCCGAAGCGATCATGAAGCTTGTGCCAAAGGGCAATTACGTCTACATCGGAGGCGCCGATACGGACAACAATGCGCGTCAATTCAAAGAAGGCGCATTCGATGCGCTGCAGCCGTCGATCGATCGAGGCGATATCCGCGTCGTGTACGATCAATGGTCGAAAGATTGGAAGCCCGTCTATGCGTCGGAAAATATGCGCGAGGCATTGGAGGCGAACGGCAGCGACGGAATCGATGCCGTAATCGTCGCCAATGACGCCACTGCCGGGGGAGCGGTGCAGGTATTGGAGAAAAACGGTTTGGCGGGTCGCATTCCGGTCGCGGGTCAGGATGCCGACCTGGCCTCGATCCGTCGCATCGTTGCGGGCACGCAGACGATGACCGTTTACAAACCGATCGGACGTTTGGCGGAGGAGACGGCAAAGTTTGCGGTTGCGTTGGCAAAAGGCGAGCAGCCTGCCGCGACCCGGCGCGTGAACAACGGCAAGATCGAGGTTCCTTCCGTCCTGCTGCCGCCGATCGCCGTCGATGCGTCGAACATCGACGAGACGGTGATCGCGGACGGCTTTCATTCGCGGGAGGACGTGTACGGTGCGGAAAACGCCAACGATTAACTGTCGTCCGTATGCAAGCCAGCAGGCGTTTGAAGCGAAATATTGCGCAAATCCTTTATTTTGACTCTATATTTTCAAAAAAACGAACAGAATGCTGCAAGCAGCCATCATTTTGCGTACTTGTTCCTTCTCGGAGGCGGAACAAGCGAAAAATGATGGATTGCCGCAGCATTTTTTTGTTATACGGAAGCACGGGCCTGAACAGCCCCGTAGCCCTCCGTTCGAACATCGGCAATCCGTTTGTCTGCACATTTTTGCAAGCGCTTTCTATTTGGCCTTAAAAAAGTACAGACGGTAGCAAAAGAGTGCTAATGATAAGCGCTTACACTTGCCCGATGCGATGCTATAGTTGATCTTGCCAGAAGAAAACAACACATTGCAACCTATTCAGACAAACCGAAAGGGGATCGTTCAGTTGAGAAAACAGTTTAAGGGGATTGTGCTCCTCGTTGCGGTCATGGTGTTCTCGATCGTCGCAACCGCGTGCGGCAACGGCGGCGGAACAAGCGGCAGCGGAGGAAGCGTAAGCGTCGGCATCGTACTGCCGACCAAAGACGAGCCGAGATGGGTGCAGGACGAGCAGCGCTTCAAAGACGCGCTGTCGGGCAGCAAATACACGACGGAAATCCTGTTCAGCCAAGGCTCTTCCGCGAAAGAAAAAGAAAACGTGGAAACGCTGCTGAATAAAGGCATCAAAGTGCTGATCATCTGCCCGCAGGACGGCGACGCCGCGGCGGCAGCCGTGGAAGCGGCGAAAAAAGACGGCGTAACGGTGATCTCGTACGACCGTTTGATCACCAGCACGGACGCGGTCGACTACTACGTGACCTTCGACAGCCTCGCGGTAGGCGCGGCTCAAGGCCAGTACCTGATCGATCATGCAAAAGGCAGCGGCCAACCGCTTTACCTGTATGCGGGCGCCGCTACGGACAACAACGCGTTCCTGTTCTTCCAAGGCGCTTGGGAAGTGCTGCAGCCGAAGATCGCGGACGGCACGTTCAAAATCGCGAACTCCACGGAAGCTGAAAAGCTGAAAGACACGAAAGACCTGACTCGCGACCAAATGAGCAGCATCATCGGCCAGGTGACGACGAACTGGGACCCGAACGAAGCTAAAAACAAAGCTCAAACCCACCTGACGGCGGCAGCCGCGGACATGAAAGGCGACGTATCGATCCTGGCTCCGAACGACGGCACGGCACGTTCGATCGCCGACGTATTCGGTTCCGACAGCGCGGTAACGAGCTTCGTGATTACGGGTCAAGACGCCGAGCAGGCTTCGATCCAGTACATCATCGACGGCAAACAATCCATGACGGTCTTCAAAGACGTGCGCACGCTCGTTAAAGACGCGATGGGCATGGCAGTCGAAGTACTCGACGGCAAAACGCCGGAAACGACAGGTTCGTACAACAACGGCGAAGTCGACGTCAAAGCGAAACAAACCGACGTTATCGTCGTCGACAAAGAAAACGTGCAAAAAGAACTGATCGATTCCGACTACTACAAAGCGGAAGACTTCACGGGCCTGTAAGTTCAACAAACAGCCGGCTGAAAAGCAGGGACGGGGACGCCCCCGTTCCTCTTTCCCGGTAAACAAGGCGGTAAGGGGTGCGATAGAAATGGGCGGAACCAACCTGCAAAAAACGAACGGGCCGATATCGGAAGGTTCGGGCGGCAACATTCTCGAAATGCGCAATATTTCCAAAAACTTCACCGGCGTCAAAGCGCTGTCCGACGTGAATTTCCAAGTCAAGAAAGGCGAAATTCATTTCCTGGTCGGCGAAAACGGCGCAGGCAAATCGACATTGATGAAGGTGTTGAGCGGGGTCTACCCGTACGGCACATATGAGGGCGACATCGTTTACGAAGGCACGGTGCAGC
>Ga0308157_10004165_pt1 | contig 19586 bp, 22 predicted proteins | sample PhyBR1_FD_201035 | JGI IMG/M metagenome (GOLD analysis project Ga0308157, IMG submission 201035) | Phyllosphere microbial communities from UC Gill Tract Community Farm, Albany, California, United States - DLSLB.R1 | ecosystem: Host-associated > Plants > Phyllosphere > Unclassified | place: USA...
AGGTCGGCGGATCCGATACCTGCTTGGTGATCGACGACACGGTCCTACCGAAGAAGGGCACGGGCTCGGCGGGCGTGGCGCGCCCGTGCTGTGGGCACCTCGGCAAGAAGGCCAATTGCCAATCGCTCGTCTCCCTCACGCTGGCGCGGGGAGAGGTGCCCGTGCCGGTCGCCCTGCGCCTGTTCCTGGCGATCCCGACCGCCCAGGTCAGCCCGCGCACGTCGGGGCCATGCCGCAATACGGCGCTACAGCCATAGCCGGCATCGGCCAGCACCACACCGAAGCGGACGCCCTCGGCCCGCAAGCGGTGGAGTTCCCGGAGCGCAATCTCGTCCTTGCTCTGTGGTACCGCCGCCTCGGGCACGCCCACCCGCTCGCACCGCTTCGGGTCGGCGAGCCATTCCTCCAGTAGGAACCAAAAGGTCTACGATCCCGACGTACGACTCGGTGAGCCGGGCGGGGGTGATTGAGGCGTCGCGTGTTCTGAATGCGTGCCGGGAGACAGCGGTCGCGGCCCGGCGCATCGCCCTGCAGATAATCCACAACACCATCGTGCGCGCCCGACGGCCTGCGCGAGACATTGCGCCGGATGACCGGGATGCAACTCGTCCGTACCCTGGCGGCGTGGCGGCCCGATCTGAGAGCCTACCGCGACGTCGAGGCTGCCTACTGGATCGGCCTGAAGTTCCTGGCGCAGCGCTACCTAGAGCTGCATGGCGAGATCGCCGATCTCGATGCCAGGATTGGCGACATCGTCGACGAGCTTGCACCAGACCTCGTGGCCCACGACTCCATCGGCCGCAATGGCGCCGCCCAGCTGGCCACCTCCAAAAACCTCGCAGTTTGAGGGGTTTCGTGGTTTGATGGGGTCGTCGATCGGTGAGGTTCTGCGTTGCGCGGTCAGCCCGGTTTTTCGACGTCGATGAGCGTCTGAAGGATCTCCCGACCAAGGACGACGTGCTGAAGCGGTTAAGCCGCATTGTCGAGTCGAGCTGTTCCAAGACGACCTCGCCCGTGCCCCGCCCGGACGGATCGAAGGGCGGTCGCCCGCCGTTCGACTTCGTTTTCATGTTCAAGGTGCTGATCCTGCAGGCCAGCCACTCGCTCTCGGACGAGCGTAACGAGTTCCTGACCAAGGATCGGCTCAAGTTCATGCACTTCCTCGTGCTCGGGCTGTCCGACCCGATGCCGGATGCCAACACGATCTGGACCTTCCGCGAGGCGCTCACCCAAGCCGAGATCGAGGGCAAGCCGGCCGTCGAGCATGTCTTCGCCCGGCAGAAGGTCCCGATGAGGCTCGTCGTGCGCACCATCGGCATGACGCTAGCCAGGGTGAAGATCGGGCTGGCCAACCTCGCCTACACCAGGAATCGGGCGGTCTGGCTGACCGCCTCCCGGACGAGGACGGCCTAAGGATCGCAATCGAAGCTCTCCGGCGCGGCTCCAGCCGGCAATGGGGCCACCTCAGATTCCCATTCCGCTCAGACGCCCACCGCACCCTTTCAAAAGCGGCCGTCAAACCTGTATCTGGAGGTGTCCAGATGGTTCGCGCCAAATACCGCAGGGCATCGACATCAAAATCCTGATGCAAGCCCCCTTCGGCATGGCAAATCTCCTGGCTTGCCACATCGAGTCACGCCATTCACCCGCTCGTAAACCCGTGTGTCCTCAACGGCACCGTTTGATACGAGAACCACCGGGATTTGGTGGTGGATAGCGGAATTCATCTTCAATAGTGCTGTTCAAAGCCATACGCGCTAGTAAGTCCTGCAAAGTGATGGGTGAAAAATCCCACGCGTCTACACCTGCATCTTCGGAATGCTGTGTGCCAGGAATTGTACCGTGAGTGTGGCCATACAAATGTACAGATCCATCACGAATCCTGCGCCAGCTGCGGAGAGCAAAGTGACAAAGAACAACGCGTTGTTGATCAATAACAATTTCCTGTATCTGCTTTGGCTTCGAAGCCCAGGGCAAGCGTAGTGTCTCACAGTTATCGTGGTTACCTACGACGAGATTCTTGCGCCCATTTAAACGTTCGAACAAGTATAGCAATGATTTTTCATCAACGTCGAGAGCAAAATCACCGAGGTGCCACACTTCGTCTTGCCGCTTAACCCGTGCGTTCCAATTGGAGACGAGCGCCTCGTCGTGCTGTTGGATATCTGCAAAAGGCCGCCGTGAAAGTCGCAAAATGTTAGTGTGCCCGAAGTGTGTATCTGACGTGAACCAGACGGTCATATCTTTCTCCAAAAGCCGTGCAGGCGGCCTGCCCCCATTCGGTGGCCCAGGAACAAAGTTGGTGCATCGTCGGTCGCATGACGATGGCGGGGCGAGCGGACGGCGCTGAAGCGCCTGGCTCCGCGGACCACGTGAGAACCTCTGGCGCAGGCTGCTAGTAGCCCAACGACGAGTGTGGCCGGATCCTGTTGTAATGCGTCCGCCACCGATCGATTACGACGTTGGCCTCCTTGAGGGTATAGAACACTGGATTTGACCCTGTTTGTGGTCCACGGCCTATGCAAGTTCTCGGGCTGTACCAGCTTGGTTGGCGAAGGCTCGGGGAGTCAAGCCACCTAGGGCTGTGTGGGGCCGATCGTCGTTATAGTGGCACCTCCATTCCTCGTTGCGTTCGCGGGACTCGGCCAGCGACAGGAAGCACGAGGCGTTCGGACATTCGGCCCGTAATCGGCCGTTGAACGACTCGATGTAGGCGTTGTCGGTCCGCTTGCCCGGCCGGGAGAAGTCGATCTCGTTCAGGTAGGCCCATCGGTCGAGCATGCGCCCAGCGAACTCCGGTCCCTTATCGACCCGTAGGCTCTTGGGCCGCCCCCGCGGCCGGACCAAGGCGCCCAGGGCCTCGGTCACCTGGAAGGCGCGGACGTTGGCTCTCGGTATGGGTGAGAGCGCCTCTCGCGTATGGCAATCGACGACCGTCAGGATCCGGAACGGATGCCCATCGAACGAGCGATCGGACATGAAGTCCATTGCCCAGACCTCATTGGGCTCGCCGTCTGCGGGCCGCCATTGCCGGTAGCGCCAGGCCCGTTTGCGTTTGGGCAGCTTGGGCCGGATCGACAGGCCCTCGTCACGGTAGATCCTGTAGGTGCGCTTGTGGTTTACGGCCCAGCCCTCCCGCCGCAACAGGATGTGTAGCCGTCGGTAGCCGTAGCGCACCCGTGCCGCGGCTAGTTCCTTCAGCCGCATACGCCTCAATGCGCTTGGAGGTGTGATCGCCGCGCATCGACTTGGGCGCGACATGGCCCTCTTGGTACGAGCGCTGCGACCAGCGGCTGGTGCTCGACACTCTGACCCCGAAACGAGCTGCCGCTCGGTGGAACGAGGCACCTCCCGCCACGACACGCTCGCGTAAGTCAACGGACAGAGGTGGCGCATCGGCATGCTCCTTCAACTGTCAACGCGCCACCCGCTCACCCGTCGCAGTCAGCCCGGGACCGGCTCTAAGTCTTAGCCGGCGCCGCAGCCACGACACTAGCTCGATCAGCTCCGCGCGGCTCGGCTGCTCAAAAAAGCTTCGGCACATCCCATGAGGAACCAGCCAAACCCAACCCGAGCAAGGGGGCCGGCAACTACGATGCTTTTATAATATTCAAACTATCGCTATGAAATCGACCAAAAATTCATAGCAAGTGGGACATCCGGTCAAATAAAACTATCAACAATACAATATCCCCGAGCTTGAAAAGCCTGACCAATCTATACTATCGCCCATAAACGTCTTCAATTCTAATAATGTCGTCTTCTCCCGTATAGGATCCAACCTGCACCTCGATCAGTTCGAGCGGGATCTTTCCGGGATTGGTCAGCCGGTGCATCGAGCCGATCGGCAGGTACACCGCCTCGTTCTCGTGCACGAAGATGATCTGGTCGTTCACCGTAACCTCGGCCGTGCCCTTCACCACCACCCAATGCTCGGCCCGGTGGAAGTGCTTCTGCAGCGAGAGCCGCCCACCCGGCGTCACCATAATTCGCTTCACTTGAAAGCGCTCTCCGATATCGATGCGCTGATACCAGCCCCAGGGGCGGTACATCCGGCGGTGGGCATCCGCCTCCGGATGCGCCTTCTCGCGCAGCACGGCCACGAGATCCTTGACCTTGCCCGATTTCGCCTTGGAGGCGACTAGCACCGCGTCGGGGGTCGCGACCACCACCACATCGTCGAGCCCGACGACGGTCGTGAGCCCTTCGCCCTCGCTGTGGACGAGGCTGCCCGTGGTTTCCACCAATTCGACGCGGCCGCGCACGGCGTTGCCCTGCGCGTCGTGTTCCAGCACCTGCCACACCGCGTCCCAGGTGCCGACATCCGACCACGCAAAGAAGACGGCGAGCACCCCGGCCCGCGTCGTACGCTCCATCACCGCGTAGTCGATTGAGGTCTTCGGCGCCCGCGCGAAGGACTCGGCCTCAAGGCGGACGAAGTCGAGATCGGTGGAGGCATTGGCCAGCGCGCCGCGGGCGGCTTCCAGCACCTCCGGTGCGTGCGCTTCCAGCTCGGCGATCATTACGTCGGCGCGAAACAGGAAGTAGCCCGAGTTCCACAGGGCGCCCTCTCCAATTAGACGTTCGGCACCGGCCGTGTCCGGCTTCTCAACGAAGCGTTCGACCCGGCAAAGGCCGGGCGCGTCTGAGAAGGTCGCGCCGGCGAGGATGTAGCCGTACTCGGTCGCCGGCCGGTTCGGGGTGATGCCCAACGTCATGATCCGGCCAAGCAGAGCGCCGACAGCCGCCTCCTGTGCAGCTCGGGCGAACGCCGCGGCATCTTCAATCATGTGGTCGGCGGCCATCACCAGCACCATCGTCTCCGCCCCGCGTCGAGCAGCGTGGAGCGCCGCGACCGCGACGGCGGCGGCGGAGTCGCGTTGCTCGGGTTCGAGCAGGATGTCGGCACTGATACCCGCCTGCGCGAGCTGTTCGGCGACGATGAAGCGAGTCTCGGCAGAGGCGATAACCGTAGGCCTGGCGAACACGGCCGCGTCGGCGACGCGCCTGACGGTGGCCTGGAAGGTCGACAACGCTGGATCGACCAGCGGCGTGAACTGTTTCGGCATGCACTCACGCGAGGCCGGCCAGAGCCGCGTGCCTGAGCCACCGCACAGGATCAATGGAACGATTTGTCCGTTATCCAACACAGATGTCACCGCCAATTCCCTCATCTTACCGAATGAACGCAAATATTATTTGACTGGTATTGAGCAAGCCAGCATTTAATCGCAGCAGACAAAAGTCATAAAGAATACCGTACTATTTCACGAATCAGAATTCAATCAGTGTCACGAAAGAATTCGAACCTCTACCTACCCAAATTTATATAACCATCTGGACCATCTCGATTAATCACATCTGTAATAGCTTGATGAAGATCGTATCGGGGCCGCCAATTTATCTTCTCAACAGAAGATCTATCTAAATCGGTAGTCATCGGCTCGCCAGGTCTGTAAGGTAAAGCGCCAAATTCCAGCACAGTCTTAGATTGCAAAATCGCTTTTGCAGTTAGTGCGAATTCCCGAATTGTTGAAGGAATATCAGACCCAAGTCCCACAACGCTCTGCCCATACGAGAAAGAGCTAATATTCTCAAGAACGGACACTACGGCATCAGCGACGTCATCAACGTGAAGAAAATATCGACGCTGCTCCCCCGGCGAGAGCGAAATACTTGGGACCTGCGCTTTGAGTTCCCTTATAAGTCGGATTGGTAATTTACTTGAGTCCTTCTCGCCCGGGCCGAAAAATATATCCGGTTTCACAAGTATGAGCCTACATGATTGTTGGGCAAGGACGCTGAGCAGCTCATCGCCGAAATGCTTTGTTTGCGCATAAAGACCAACACTTTTGTCCAGGACTGTACCGATATTTATAAAATTATAAATTCCATTGCGAGCGGCAGCGGATATAAGCATCAAGGGCAAACCAACATTCACAGCATAAAGCTGATCGATGCTTTCATTTGATCGTCCATAACAAGTCGCCATATTTATCACAATCGAGGCCTGGGATAAAATAGCTTCATCCTCGGCAAATTTATTGAGATGTATAGCCGGCGCATCCGATAACGCGGGAGGTAATCGCCCACGGCCACCTTCATTGCGAATAATTGGAATGATGCGAACGCCACGAGAAAGAGCGCGATCAACAAAGCGACCGCCCAAATAACTAGTGGCTCCAGACAAAGCCACAACAACATCGCCCGGCGATTTCTTTTGTGATATCATACTTATATAATATCCTTTTCAATGCACTAACTACGTTCGAGGAGAGGATAACTATATCTTATTGAATTTCTTCCGGTTGCAAGAGCAGTTGGCGTTGCAGATGTGAAGCTCGGCCAACTACTTTATCGATATCTACGACCCATTCGGTATTGTGACCAAGGCCCGATCTCAAAAATGCCTCGCCGAAGATGTAGCCATAGTCGAGGGATAAGAAATCCATGACAAATGACAAAATTCGCCAATTAGTTGAGTTCGGCTGCAGCACAATAACTTTCGCGCCCGGAGAACAAAATAGAATATTTGCCATCCCCGAACCGAATGGTCCGATCACTATCTTTGCACGACTGAAAATCCACATTTCTTCTTCTAAAGAGTAATCCCCCGGATAGATTTCAATAAAACCAAGTTGGGACAATCTATCAACAAGCTTGTCTTCATTGGCAAGCCGACGTCGGTCAAGAGTATCGCGCCTACTGACGTAGATAAAATCAGGTCTTTGAAGTCGTGCATCCGCTGGCGAGCGCGCTTTCGATAGGCCAGCTCGAGGAATGGTAACAACCTCGGGAGCAGCCCAAAAATCGCTTACAAGCGTTGGCGTTACTATAAGCTGCTTAAATAAGGTGGCGTAATTCCGTGTGGGGTATACAACGATTTTTTCTCTCGGAATTCCATACACATTGATAAGCGCCTGATACTGATAGTTCTTGATGATATCGGGAACTGCTACTGATACATCCGCAAAAGGTCCCTTCCTAAAAATAAGACGAGGCAAAAAATCGAACAAGAAATGATAGTGCATTGGCAGCCCAGGGTCTGCTATGAGTAGACAAGGCTCCTCAACAACATAAGACTTTCCGGCGACCCGTGCACTCCACCCAAGACCGTCATCATCGAAAGTAGTGTCTGAGTTATGCACGACTGACCACCAGCGAAATTGTTCAGCTGTCATCGGATGCAGGGAGCATTCGACGACATGACCAGACTCTAGGAATACTGGTCCGGTTCCCACAACACTGGCATTCTGGAACTTGAAGGTTTGAAGCTTTGGACAAGGCAGCGATTTTGGATCCATCCAATCCAAAGGGGAAATACCGAACTGTGCGATCCAAGTTTTATCCGAACCATCTGGCCCGTCGAGAAACATGGGACTTCGAACAACGACATCTCTAATATAATCGACCTGAGTTTCAACTGAACTCGCTAAATCGGGAACTCTATCATTCTCTACATATTCATAAGGTCCCTTCGGCATTTTACTTGCAGAAAGATCCTTTTCACTGAAAGAGCTTACAATAAAATCTGGTTTGGGAGGACCAGATAGATAGAAAGGATCAGGAAGCGTTAGCGCGACGAAATGTACATGCCGCTCTTTATCCCCGTCAGTAAAATCGTGTATCTCACATCGAGCATCAATATCTAGCTTTCCGGATTGGGCGGTTAGGGCCAACAGCCTATCAACCGCAGTTTTTCCCCCGTAGAATACGATTGTTGAATTATTCGTGAGAATTGAAACTAGATGAGGCAAAACTTCAATCGCATCCTGCGTGTTAGTAGGAGCTTCGAAGATCAGGTTGCTTATGGAATGGGGTCGCAGCAAAGATTTAAGAGCGGGTGCATTCACGCTCATTAAAATTACGTCCGCTAGATTTCTACTTATTACTTTAGTGCTAAGAACTGGATTGCAAAGAATCAGTTTTGGATCCGGCTTACTATCCCCTCCAAACAGTAGATCAAATTTTCCGTAGGCGCCTATAAAAAGAGTATGAGTTCCATACAGAGTATCTCTAGCCATGAAGCTAACTATCGCGCCACGCACGATCTCAGACGGAATCACTCGATCTACGTTCGGCTCACGGAATCTATGAAGCATGTCGTCAAATATCCACGAATCGAACTCCCTAGATCCAAAGGTCAATCCGTGCTCATCAAGATCGACTTTTGGCGAACTGCCTAAAGTCGTCATGGTTGATGTTTGTCGAATTCCACTGACAAAATCCGCTAGGCGCATAGCATTCCCAGTCTACCGTTGAACCAAAGCGCGTTGGCCTGCTGAGTTTTGAATGTGTTAGGCACTTACAACTAAAGCATCGAACCTAGTACGACGTTGGCTCCAATGCTCCAACACAATGTGAGCGAGTTGTCGAATCAGAAGTTTCACTCAATGCCATTTTAGCGACATTGAACTAACACTTACCAAAGCTTCCAGGGTGCCCGGCCCTGCGTCCACATTTCCTCAAGGTGAGTTTTATCCCGAAGGGTATCCATTGCTTCCCAGAAGCCGTCATGAACATAGGCTTGCAATTCTCCACGCTGAGCTAGAATCTCCATCGGCTCTCGTTCCCAAGTAGTCGAATCGCCGTCAATGTAGTCCAAAGCAGACGGGGACATAAGAAAAAAGCCGCCGTTGATGCGACCGCCTTCATCCGTTGGCTTTTCTTGAAATGAATCAACTCTATCGCCTTGGAGACCAAGGTAGCCAAAACGTTTCGCAGGCCTTACAGCTGCAACGGTTACGAGCTTTCCGTGAGACTTATGAAAAGCGATTTCCGCATTAATATCGATATCCGATACGCCGTCGCCGTATGTCATTGCAAAGACTTGTTCTGTCGCGATATGAGGGTGTATTCGCTTCAGTCGTCCCCCGGTCATTGTTCCTTCGCCTGTGTCTACGAGTGTAATACGCCACGGTTCGGCATTTTTGCGATGTACCTCTACTCTGTTCTCCAAGATGTGGAAGGTGACATCACTCATATGCAGAAAATAGTTCGCGAAATACTCCTTAATCATATATCCTTTATAACCTAAGCAGATTACAAAATCATTGATGCCGTAAGTGCTATATATTTTCATTATGTGCCAAAGAATTGGCCGGCCGCCGATTTCAACCATCGGCTTGGGCCGAAGCGAGGTTTCCTCTGACAGCCGGGTGCCGTATCCACCAGCTAAGATGACAGCTTTCATGTTACTACTCCTGCATTAAACCAGCTTCGTTTATTGTTACTAGCTTAAGCTGCCTTGATATCGCGCTATGTCGCGTTTCATCAAGTCGTAGGCCGAGTCCATTTTTTTTATATAATCCTTGTACCAATGCATAGTGAAATCCAAGGTTTGATCCCAGCTCAATTTTGGGCGCCACCCTAATTCACTTTCAGCCTTCGAACTGTCAAGCTTCAAAAATCCCGCTTCAAATATAGATGAGGGCTCTAATGTTATCTTAGTTGTCGTATTGCCCCATCGTTTGAGCATTCCTTCAGCTAAATTCAAAACGTTGACTTCATTTTCTCGGCCCGGTCCAAAGTTATATGCAGATGCGGTGGTTCGATCACCTTTAAGTAGACGATCACCAAGAATGAGGTATCCCCGTACAAGCTCGAGAACATGTTGCCACGGACGAATCGCGTTAGGATAACGCACAATAAGATTATCCCCCCTGCGAAGCGCTTCCACTAAATCTGGGACAAGCCGGTCTATAGACCAGTCGCCGCCTCCAACAACATTTCCTCCCCGAGCTGTTGCAAGCAAGTAATCTTCTTCTCTCAAAAGTGACTGTCGATAAGATGCCGCAATAATTTCGGCTGCAGCTTTGCTTGCGCTATACGGATCTTTCCCACCCAGACGGTCATTCTCACGATAGCCCCAACACCATTCATTATTATGATAGCACTTGTCCGTTGTTATACATACGACAGCCTTGACGCTTGATACTGAACGGCATGCCTCAAGCACATTTGCCGTGCCCATGATATTGCTGCCAAATGTCTCGATTGGCTCGCGGTATGACGCCCTAACTAGGGGTTGGGCAGCAAGATGAAATACAATGTCAGGGTTGAAATCACGAATGGCGCTTTCAACCGCGAGCAGGTCTTTGATATCGCCATATTTTGAATTCATCCGAGTGCTAATCTCGGCGTCCAGAAACAGGGAAGGCCGGCCTTCTGGAGGCGGCAACGAAAGCCCTGCAACATCGGCACCACTTTCGACCAGCCAAGTTGCAAGCCAACTGCCCTTAAAGCCGGAATGCCCCGTCACAAATACCTTGACACCCTTATAATCTGGTAACATGGCGTTATGCCCTTTTCCCCTCGCCGCCTTCCAGAGGACCTACCGGATGCTGCGGTGAAAAGAAAGATGAGGTACGCAAGGCTCTTGCGGCCGTCGCATCGCGATGCAGCCTGCGTCTCCTACACGGAATTGTTTCGGAACTATGCGTCAATTGGCTAAAGGAAGTTTGCATGTCCAATATCGAGAGAAGTGAAATTCTGAAGCTCGCTCACGCTTATTATTCTCAGCGTCCGGCTGAAATTTTTAAGCCAGGTGAAACTTATATCCCGCCGTCTGGTAAAATGATGGACGCTGATGATTGTCAGACACTTATCGATGCTTCTCTGGATATGTGGCTTACTGCGGGGCGATACGCCGATCAATTCGAAACAGAGCTGGCTGAAAAGTTTGGGCGCAAATTCTCCAAGCTTACCGTATCGGGCTCGGCGGCCAATTTGCTTGCTTTCGCAGCATTGACGTCGCCTAAAAGACGCGAAAGGCGAATAGTTCCGGGTGATGAAGTTATCACAGTTGCTGCAGGCTTTCCCACGACTGTAGCACCAATCATTCAGCACGGCTGCGTTCCGGTCTTCGTTGATGTTGATTTGACTACCCATAATGTTGATGTTCGGCAACTCGAAGCCGCAATCAGTCCTCGAACTAGAGCTGTGATGATTGCGCATTCACTTGGCAATCCTTTCGATGCGCCTCGTATTGCAGACCTTTGCAGAAAGCATGATCTCGTTTTAATCGAAGACTGCTGTGATGCATTTGGCGCAACAATAGGTGGCCTTGGTGTTGGAACTTTTGGCGAGATAGCGACCCTGAGCTTCTACCCAGCCCACCATATCACTATGGGCGAAGGCGGAGCTGTTCTGATGGACCATCCCGCTCTAGCAAAGATAACTGAGTCGTTTCGCGATTGGGGACGCGATTGTTACTGCAAGCCTGGAAAAGATAACACTTGTGGAAACAGATTCGGCTGGAAGCTGGGAGAGCTGCCGCGCGGTTACGACCATAAGTATACTTACTCTCACATAGGCTATAACCTGAAAGTAAGTGATATGCAGGCTGCATTGGGGGTTAGCCAATTAAAAAAGCTGGACTACTTCGTTCAGAAGCGACGTGAAAATTTCGCGGGCCTCGAAGCACGCCTTCGTGATCGTGGATTGGACCAATTCTTTCATCTTCCTGAAGCAACACCAGGTTCAGATCCAAGCTGGTTCGGTTACCTTCTAACCGTTCGTGATGGTACTAATATCGTTCGCAACGAAGTTGTCAAAGCGATGGAAGACCTTAGAGTTGGTACTCGCCTCCTATTTGCGGGCAACTTGACACGGCAGCCAGCTTTCAAAGAGGTTAAGTATCGCAGTGATTTTGAATTGTTAAACACCGATAAAATCATGTCTGATAGTTTTTGGCTTGGAGTGTGGCCAGGTATTGATGAGCAGCGCCTCGACTATATGGTCGCCTCGCTGGAAAAGGTAGTTAAACGTGTCGGAAGGTAAATTGCATTCAATTTGATCGGAGTTGGCTTGGGCCGCGCCCGCTCACGCAGCAAGGGCAAATTCGGTGTGTCCTGCGCTCGGCATCCGGGTTGAGCCCGACATCACCGCGATGCTCGCCGCCCGTCTCGGCGCGCCGCTCGGCGGCGATTTCTACGCGATCTCGGTCGCCGACAACCTCAGGCCCGGGGGGCGTGCCCCCCAGCTTGAGGCGGTGCTGTGGGCCGGGCTCAGCGTCGCCCTTTACAACCCGATCTACTCTGCGCGGCCGTGGCAGCTCGACCGGGCGTTGGCGCGCGCCGCCGAGATCCTGGACCCCACGACCCCCGTCATCTTCCCTCGCGCCGTGACCCGGGCGGATGAAGCACTGCGGGTGCTGGCTTTTACTGATGCCGGCACCGCGCCGGCCGACATGGCGACCATGGTCATCATCGGAGCACCGACGACCCGGCTGATCGCGCGGGAAGAGCGACCGCCCTTCGTCTACACGCCGCGTTGTGTTACGCTTTGATGCGAATTTCTCCGCAGCGCGGTCCTCAGTCAAAGGGTGGCCTGATTCGGCCCTTTCTGCCCGCCGGGTGCGGTCATTAATCGCCGGCGGACCGGGTCGGTGCGAACCTGGTCCAGCAGCATATTATGCAGCTTGGCCAGTTGGGTCCGGAGCGCGGAGCGCGCCTCCGACAGTGGCAGGACCACGGCCGCGACCAACGGCAGATCGAGCACGAGGTTGCGCACGCGCTGCTCGAACCCGGTAGGCGCGCACGAACAGCATGCGCGAGTGACAGAGCCGGACGTGGGTGACCTTGACCGTCGTGGTCACGCCGCCGATCAGCACGTTCTCGTGGCTTCGGTCGAACTGGTAGGCCTCGCCCGGCGCGAAGACGAGCGGCACGAAGGCCAGCGCCGTGATGGCCGTGCGCTCCCGCTGCCAGCTTTTGGCGTAGCGGCGCACTGCGTCGTCGCCGCCCTCGTAGCCGAGATCCCGCAGCGCCTCGAACACCTGGCCGGCGAGCGGCAGGTCGGCGGCACGGCGCCGGTAGCAGCTTTCGATGCGACGCTAAGGCGTTCCACATTCTAGGCAGGTCACCGCCGCGGCTCCCGATCTCACGACGAGACCGAACCGGTCGGCGTCGCTATCGAGATGATCGACGACGAAACCAGCGGGTACGAGGCTCGACGACCGGAAGCGGGGCGCATGCTGCGGCTCCATCGTGGATGTCCGCAAACTCAACGCCGCCGGTACCAGCGAGAGTGAGTCAGAGCCGAAGTTGCACGCCGAAACACAGTCATACCCTCCTCGGCCACCGGGCCTACGACAGCGACGAACGGCGATACCGTCTGGCCAGGCAGGGGGCGTGGGCCAAGGTCCGGCCAATGCCCAACCGCAAGAATGCCCCGGCCTTCAGCCCGTTCCTTTACCGCTACCGCAAACTTGTCGAGCGCTTCTTCAACGAGATCAAGCACTTCAGGGCCGTGGCAACACGCTACGGCAAGGACCCGGCCAATTATCTCGCCAGCGTCAAACTCGCAGCTGTCCGTATCTGGCTGCGGTCTTATGAGTCTAAGACCTAGTGTCCTGACTCCTTAGTCTGTTCGGCCTGAAGGGGTCGGCGACAGAAGCGATGGACAGCGGCGAGGATGTCGTCAGCGGACTTTGTCCAGCGGAAGGGCTCGGGATCAGAGTTGTGTGCGTCGATGAGCGCTCGGATGTCGCGTTCGAGAGCGTCGGTCGAGCGATGGACACCACGACGGATCTGCTTGTCGGCGAGCACGGCGAAGAACCGTTCGACCTGATTGATCCAAGAGGCGCCGGCTGGGATGAAGTGAACGCGCCAGCGTGGACGCTTGACCAGCCAGTCGCGGATCGGTTGGGTCTTGTGAGTGGCGTAGTTGTCCATGACGAGGTGAACGTCGAGTTCGACGGGCACATTGGCCTCGATCTGATCGAGGAACTTGGCGAACTCGCTGCATCGATGCCTCGGGTAGCAGCGGCCGAGCACGGCGCCCGTGGCTACGTCGAGGGCAGCGCACAAGCTGGTGGTGCCGTGGCGCGTGTCATCGTAGCTGCGGTGCTCGACCTGACCGGGCCGCATCGGCGGCACGGAATGGGTGCGGTCGATGCGGCCCGGATCTGGGACTTCTCGTTCACGCACATGACGAGCGCCAGGTCGGGCGGGCTTAGATAGAGCCTGAGGATGTCGCGCACTTTCTCGACGAACAAGCGGGTCGGTGGAGCTTGAAGGTCTTGCTCCAGTGCGGCTGCAGGCCGAAGGCGCGCCAGATGCGGTGGCCGGTGGAGGGGGCGTAGACCACCGCCTCGGCCATCGAGCGCGGCGACCAGTGCGTGGCACCGGGCGGTGTCGCCTCCAGCGTCAGCCGGATGGTCTCGGCGATGGCCTCGTCGCCAATCGTGCGCGGCGCACCCGGATACGGTTCGTCCAAGAACCCGTCGAGGCGGCGTTCGGCAAAGCGCCGTCGCCACTTCGAGACCGTCTTGGCCTCCGCGCCGACCGCGACGCAGATCACCTTGTTCTCCAGCCCTGCAGCCGCCGCCAGCACGATCCGCGCCTGCCGCGCCAGCGCCTGTCCGGTCTTCTGAGCCCGTGCCAACGACCCAAGCTCGCGCCGCTCAGCCTCTATCAGATCAATGCCAATGGCAGGCTTGCCCATCGCGCAGGCCCTTCGACCATACGCGTGATCGTAGAAATTTCTCGATCAGCACACTAGCATCGATTCGCGTGCTATCGCCGTCCCCTCTGGCGCGAGGACGGCGATGATGCGCAGCAAAGTTTATGCTGGAGTTTTCTATATTTCCAAGCAAATGCCTTGGGTCACTGTAGTTCAACACCTTCCTCTAAACGATTTTGTGTCTTAATAGCTGAAGCAAGATCCGCCTTTAATGAGTCCTCGCGATCGTAAAAAACGTTGTAAATTAACTCGAGGCCCGTTGCACTATAGTACCGTCCGTCGTGATGAGTTGAAATGCTTTCACGAATATTTTCCTCCTCTTGCCATTCGTTTACCTGGCTTTCGTTTATGGTCGAACGTTTACTTTTGCAAATTGAAAAAGTAAATAGATTAGTTTCAGGATGATTTTTCAAAAAATTGCAGTCTTCTTCAATTAGAAAATGCAAAGCCTCGCGACCTTCAGGTGTATCTTGGTCTTGAAAGAGGCGTTTGTTTCCATAAAGAATAGGATATAGTAGTGCGCCCCCAAGCCTTGTCGACTTTATCCTCGAGAAATAACGGTCCTGCACTTCTTCCTCAAGTTCTGAATGTACTGCTTCGCTCGGATCCGACGAGAGCATCGTCCTGATATGTGGATAACGAAGAATTGTGCGGTACTTTTCGGGAAGAGAGAGTCTGGTCTTCTCGCACGCGAACCACGCTTCAGTCGAGTATTGATTGCGATGAGGACCAACATAGTCGTACGATACGTAGTGCCCATTGGTCCCCGTGGCACGTGACAGAATTTCCATCGTTCTATTAATAAATGCAACATGATGCATTGCAGCAAAATTAACTACTAGACCAAATGTATCATCCGGAGCATCCATTGTATTTACATCTACACAAAAATATTCGGCATCAAGACCTATTGCATTTGCTTCGTTTTTTGCCAGGTCAAGTAGCTGCTGATTGATATCACATCCGGCTGCTGATTTTATGACACCTGCCTTAAACAGGTCGCGCTCGACCCACCCATTTCCACAATTCAATAAAAACGCTCTTTCGTCCTTTAGGCGGTTCCTTAAGTCCCAAATCCAACTTTTATCTTTTTGCCCTGTGATAATCCTGTTGTGATGCTCGTTCACAATATTAAAATTATTCCAGTATATTTCGCCTCGGTAATATTCAAAAGACGCATCGGGAGCTATAGGACTTTCGTTCATAGCCATCTCCTCAAATATAATGCTCGCAGTGCAGTATTTACGAAAAACGCATCGACCAATGTGATCGCGGTTGTTTCGACTACATGCAGACGTTTTGCGATTACCATTCCAGCCGTGCATATGATCTCGTTTGAGCGACGTAGACCATCTGGCAGCACACCCAGCTCTCCTGATAGTAACGCACTTACCACCTCTTTCTCAACCGCGAAACCACCTAGGTCGTGAACTCGTAACGGGTTTTGGATCAGGAGGAGGATCATTGGGGGTCCCTTTTTGAAGGGAGATGCCGATGGACCGGTTTGATCTGACGGATGCGGAATGGGCGGTGATCGAGCCGGTCCTGCCCACGGACACACGCAGTGTCGAGCGGGTGGACGACCGGCGTGTGCTCAACGTGTTTGGTCCCGTCATATGGTGGAGCGGGTTTGACCTGAAGCGGCCGGGCTCGGTCGACCATGCTTTGCAGATGGCCTCAGAGGGCGTAAGTCCGCGTAGGGTCTGGAGGCGGCGGGCAAAGTTGTAGGCGCTGACGAAGTCGGCCAAGTGCGCACGGAGTTGCACGTCGCTGTCGTAATGGTAGCGCTTGACCGTCGCGTCCTTGATCGTGCGGTTCATCCGCTCGACCTGACCGTTAGTCCAGGGGGTGGCGCGGTTTGGTCAGCCGATGATCGATATCGTTGCAGGCGCAGGCAAGTTCGAAGCTGTGGGCTCGGAAGGTCTCGCCGGCTGCGATCGCCTCCTTGATTATGGAAGCGGCCGAGGCGACGTTGCCGGGTGTCGTGAAGTGAGTGCCGTTGTCAGTAAGCACCGTGTGCACCTTGTAAGGCACGGCCTCGATGAGATGGCGGGGGAACTCGCCTGCGACCCGCCGCTTGGCCTTCTCGTGAAGCTCGACGAAGGCGAACTTGGTCGTGCGGTCGATGGCGACGAGCAGGTAGAGCCGCCCTTCGGCTGTGTGGACCTCGGCCAGATCGATGTGGAAGTAGCCGAGCGGGCAGGACTCGAAGCGTGACGGCTTGGGCTTGTCACCGGCCCCCCCCGGGCATCCGGCTGATGCCGTGGCGCTGCAGGCACCCATGCAGCGACGAACGTGTCAGGTGCGGGATCGCCGCCTGGAATGCGTAGAGGCAGACGTCCAGTTGCAGGAGCGTATGTCGGCGAAAGGCGACGAAGACCGCCTCGTTCTCGGGTGACAGCACCGTCGAGCGGGGATCCTTCGGACCTTTGCTTTGATCGGCGACCGAGGTCCGCTGCCGCCACTTGGCGACCGTCTTGTGGTTGATCCCGTAGCGCTTCGAGAGCGCCCTTAAGCTCGCTTGACTATGCTGGATCGCTCGACGGACTGCCTCCGTCTTAGTGACGCTGCCGTAAAGAACCTGGCCCATAGCGCGTCCCTCCACTCCAACGTGAAAGCGCACCATCAAACCCTGGGATCAAAGATCTAGAGCGCCTCCTAATGCGCAAGGCGGAGTTGGCGGTCGCGCAGGCTGAGTTCCACCAAGCCAAGGCGTGACAGACCAGCGCCGAGGCGACGATCCTACATCTGCGGCTCGCAGTTTCAAAGCGTCGTGGCATGGCGCGAGTTCGCGTAGCCGTCGAGCGCGAGCTCGCCGTCATCCTGCACGGTGTGTGGAGCGACGAGACCCAGCGCAGTCGGGATAGAGATAAGAACGGCTTCGCAGACGGCGCCGGGCTACGGCACCACCTTCACGACATTCTCATTGGCTGCATCGCGCCACAGACCACCACTCGGGAGACCGGTGGGGGAGGTCGGCATGTTCACGACCCCGACGCCGCCCGTCCGGAAGAAGCGCAGCCGCTCCTGCCCGTTCATCATGATCACGCAGCCACCGATCTGGGTCTGCTCTCCGTCGCGGCAGTCGAGAGCAGGCGTGGTGCCCGTAAGGCTCCGGACAAGGAAGGCGGCATCAAACCCGGCGGCGTTCTGGGCGAGACCAAACCGGGCGACGACGTTCGAGGCCCCTAACTCGGTGGCATTGCCGTAAGCGGCCAGTGGGGCGGTGGAGCTGTAGCCGAACGCGCCGTTGTCGACGATCACCTGCCGGTTCTTCAGGACATCATCGATCAGGATAGTGTCCCCCGGCATGTTTACATACTTCACCGGGGTGGGGTTGAAGGTACCGCTGAAGCTGTTGGGACCGACCTTCCAACCCTTCGTCCCGGTGGTGCTCCACACGATAGCCCCATCGCCGGACGCTGCGACCTCCGCGAAGGTGTTGACCCAGATCGATCCCTGTGTGTTGTTGGCGCCGATGGAGATGGCGCGCTTCCTCGCGTCGTTGAAATTGTTGGCCGCGATAGTGTGGGAGGAGCGGAAGCCCGCAACAGGGGCGTCGGGAATCTCGATCGCCGTCCCGTGCGAGATAAAGTTGTTCCCGGTGACGAGGAAGCTCGCGAATTTGTCGTTGGCCCCCGTCGCGGTGTTGATCAACCGCAGGCCGACCCCGGTGTAATTGCCGCTAGCATCCGGCCCGCCGGAGTTCTCGACCTGATTGCCGGAAAAGACGATAGCACCCGTCGAGTTCAGGATCACATCGACGCGGTTGCCCGACAGGTAGTTTTCCGTGACCCAACTGTCCGACCCGTTGTAGTCGACTCCGGTTCCAAAGCCCCCCACCCGGTTCCGCGAGACGTAGTTGATCCAGCCAAAGCCGCCTGACGGAGTGCGCTGCCTGATGCCCGTCGTCGCCGAGGTGTAGCCGGGCCCCTGGAGCGTGTTGTCCGTGATGTGCGAGGAGATCATCGCAACGTCGACGGCCGCACCCGTCACGTTCGTCGAAGCGTTGAGCGTCAGCCCGCGGATGCAGGCGTTCCGGACCGAGAAGGTCAGGTCGGCCTGCGTTATTAGCGAGGCCATCGGCACGGCTGCCCTGATCGTGCTCCCGATCAGCCCGACGCCGGTATCGGGGACATTCTCCTCACCCCGCAGGCAGACACCGCTCTTCATGAGCAGGGGGGCGGTCAGGGATAGCGTGTAGCCGGCCGGGACCACGACGTTCCGCCCCGTCCTCGCAGAGGCGTCGATCGCGGCCTGCGGGCTTGCGAACGCGGTGATGTACGACATCTGCCGCGCCACGAAGTCAATGGAGGCAGGGGAGTTAGCGGCCTCGAAGAGTGGGCGCGTGGAGAGTGTGAGATCCGACTCGTCGCTGCGCATCTTCAAGGCGGTGCCATTCCTCTGACCGAGCAGGACCGGACCGAGCCTCACGTTGCCGGCGCTGTTGATTTGGGCTGGCGGCAGGACCTGCTGAGAGAGAGCCGGGGACCCGACCAGCAGGACGGTGAAGGTCGCGAGGGCCGCGGAAACGAGACGGTTCATCATCACGCGAAGGTTCACAGGTTCGAGCCGTTGGAATGGAAGGCGAGCTTCTGGAAGGGCTGCGCAATGTAGAGGGAGTGATCGGCCCCCCTCCGCAGTGGTCCAAGTTCTAAGTTAGTGCAGGGTCGGCCTTTGCTCCACGGGTAGCTTGGCCGGCGGAGCCGGTCGGGTGAGCGCAGCCGGCCAAGCGGATGGGCCGGCACGAACACCTCCGGGGCTGGCGGCCGGTAGCCGAGTGAAGCGTGCGGACGCACGCCGTTGTAGTGTCGTCGCCAACTCTCATTCACAATCTGCGCCTCCTTGAGCGTGTAAAAGATCTCACTGTTCAACAACTCGTCCCGTAGCCGCGCGTTGAAGCTGTCAACGTAACCGTTCTCCCATGGTGAAACGGGTGCGATATATGCAGTCTTCGCGCCGACGCCGGTGATCCAGGCCTGTACCGACTTGACGATGAACTCCGGACCGTTGTCCGAGCGGATGTAGCCGGGCACACCGCGCAGGATGAACAGGTCGGACAGCACGTCGATGATGTCCGCCGCCTTGAGCTTGCGTGCGACGCGGATCGCCAGGCACTC
>Ga0308157_10004167_pt1 | contig 19584 bp, 16 predicted proteins | sample PhyBR1_FD_201035 | JGI IMG/M metagenome (GOLD analysis project Ga0308157, IMG submission 201035) | Phyllosphere microbial communities from UC Gill Tract Community Farm, Albany, California, United States - DLSLB.R1 | ecosystem: Host-associated > Plants > Phyllosphere > Unclassified | place: USA...
AACGCTGCGCCAGCTTCGCCGCTGTTGGCAAAGCTCAGTGCAAACTGATGGGGACCGGCTACGCGGCCGCTGACCGATAATTCGTATGGGAGCGGGCAGGCGATGCGCGTGCCTGCTTCCTGGCGGGGCAGCGATTGCGTTGCCGGCGGCTGAGGGTAGGGCTTGCCCGATACGCGGGCATACGCGGCGGTGGGCGGAACGCTGGCGGGCCAGCCGTTGTTGGGCGCGCTGAAGTCGAAGGCGGAGGTGAGGTCGCCGCAGACGGCACGGCGCCATGGCGATATCAGATCGCAGCTCACGCTGGCGCGTTGCTTGCCGAGGCCTTGCACCAGCCACTCTTCGAGGAAGCGCAGTTGCGAGGTGTGGTCGAACAATTGCGAGCAGACTTTGCCGCCACGGCTCCACGGCGAAATCACCAGCATCGGCACGCGCGGCCCGAGGCCGACGGCTTCGCCCTGGTAGGTTTCATGCGCGCCGATATCGGCCAAGGTGGTCTTGCCCATCGATGGGTTCAGCGGCGCCAGGTTGGGCGGCATGTGGTCGAAGAAGCCGTCGTTCTCGTCGTACATCAACAGCAGCACGGTTTTCGACCAGACTTCCGGATTGGCCACCAGCGCGGCCAGCAGGCGCGCGGTGATCTGCTCGCCGGCATTGGGGGAGTTCGGCGAGTGCTCTGTGTAATCGTTCGGCGAGCAGATCCACGACACTTGCGGCAGGCGGTTGTTGCGGACATCTTCGGCGAAGTCGTTGATGAGCCAGTCGGCGGTGCTGCTGCGCGCATTGTCGGCATTCGAGCCTGGCGCCAAGGTGCGCGCCTTGCGGTACAGCGGCGCTTCCGGCGAGAGCCGGGTGCCATCCGCATTGACGCGATAGTTGCGGAAGTAGGCGAGATAGTTGTCGCCGTAGTTGTCCCATTCCTGGTAGACCTTCCAGCTGACCTGATTCGCTTCCAGCACTTCGGCGTAAGTGCGCCAGTTGGGCGCGGTGGCGGTGACTTCGTGCGCGATATTGTCCAGCGCCGGATCGCCGTTGAAGAAGCCGCCAGCGTCCATGTTGTACAGCTTGCCCATGGTGCCGATCCAGCCCTGGTTGCTGCCGGTCAGCGCGTACAGGCGGTTCGGATCGGTCGCACCGAAGATCGAGCAGTGATAGGCGTCGCAGATGGTGAAGGCGTCCGCCAGCGCGTAGTAGAACGGCAGGTCGCCACGGTCGAAATAGCCCATCGACTGCGCTGTCTTCTTCGGTATCCAGGCGTCCCAGCCTTGCCAGGTGGCTTGTGCGCCTTTCCACGTGTGATCGGTGCCGAGTGAGAGGGCGCTGGTGTTTTTTGCGTCAAAGTGGAACGGCAGCACGTAGCCGCCGGCACCGTCCGGCTGATACCACACCGGCAATCCGGTCGGCAGCCGGATCGCGCGTGGATCATCGAAGCCACGCACGCCGGACAGGGTGCCGAAGTAATGGTCGAACGAGCGGTTCTCCTGCATGAAGATGACGACATGCTCGACGTCCGCCAGCGTGCCGGTGCGGTTGTTGGCGGGCACCGCCAGCGCATCGCGGATCAGGTTCGGGAACAGGGCGGCACCGCCCGTATAGCGGAGAAATTGGCGGCGGTTGATCGACATCGGCAGGGATCTTCAGGGCAGAGAAGCTGTTGATGTTAGCCGGTCAATGTGACAAGAGAATGTAAAACGGCCACCAGATCGCTCTGGTGGCCGTTGTCATTCAGACCGGAACCGGATTAACGGTCGCCGTAGCTACGACGCTGGCCGTCGGCGCTGCGTGGGTTGCTGCCTTTGTAGCCGCCGCCGGTGCTGCTGCCTTCACGGCGTGGTGCGCCGCTGCTGCTGCCTGGCTTGCTGAACGAACGCTGGCCTGGCTTGGCGCCGCCACGGTTGTCACCTGGTTTCCAGCCGCCTGGACGGGCCGACGAGCGTGGCGCCGAACCGGTTTTCTTCGGCTCGTAACCTTCGACCACGTTCACCGGAATCAGCTGCTTGGTGAAGCGTTCGATGCGCTTGACGTTCATGCCTTCAGCGTGGTTCACCAGCGAGATCGCGTGACCGTTGCGGCCGGCGCGGCCGGTACGGCCGATGCGGTGTACATAGTCTTCCGGGAACTTCGGCAGATCGTAGTTGAACACGTGGGTGATGGTCGGCACGTCGATACCGCGAGCGGCAACGTCGGTGGCGATCAGGATCTTCACCGAGCCGCGACGCAGGCTGTCCAGCGTGCGGTTACGCGCGCCCTGGTGCATGTCGCCGTGCAGCGCGGCAGCCGAGAAACCGGCGATGTTCAGACGGTCGGCGATGGTGTCGGCGTCACGCTTGGTGGCGGTGAACACGACGGCCTGGTCCAGCGACTCGTCACGCAGCAGGTGGTCCAGCAGGCGGTTCTTGTGCGACAGGTCGTCGACGAAGTGCACGCGCTGGGTGATGTTTTCATGCTTGTTGGCGGCCGACATGATCTGGATGACCTGCGGATCCTTGGTGATGCGGCGCGCCATGTTGCCGACTACGCCGTCCAGCGTGGCCGAGAACAGCATGGTCTGGCGGTTGTCCGGGGTGGCGGCAACGATTTTTTCGATGTCGTCGATGAAGCCCATGTCCAGCATGCGGTCGGCTTCGTCCAGCACCAGGATTTCCAGTTGCGAGAAGTCGATCTTGCCCGATTCCATGTGGTCGATCAGACGGCCAGGCGTAGCGACCAGGATCTCAGGATTCTTGGCCAGCAGTTGCATCTGCTTAGGGTAAGGCATACCGCCCAGGATCGACACGGCCTTGATGCGGCGCAGGTTGACGCTGTATTTGTCGGTATTGGTGGTGACTTGCAGGGCCAGTTCGCGGGTTGGGGTCAACACCAGCATTTTTGGCTGTGCAGCTTTGAAACGCGGGCGCTCGTTGCGGGCACGGGCGGCTTGCATTTCTTGATTCGGGGTTTTACCGGCAGGGGCCGGCTCGATAGCGAACAGACGGTGCAGCGACGGCAGCATGAAGGCTGCAGTTTTGCCGGAACCGGTCTGGGAGGAAACCAACAAGTCCTTGCCTGCGATCGCTGCAGGGATTGCCTGCTGCTGAACTGGGGTCGGCGCGGTGTAGCCGGCGTCGGTCAGGGCTTTGATGATGGACGTGTTGAGACCAAGTGCTTCAAATGTCATGCTTTTCTTTCGTAAAAACCAGCGGCCCGCACACGCGGAACGCGAAATAGCAACGCCTACCAAAACGAAATGACTCAATCAAAATCGAAAGAAATTTCGGCACAAAAGCTTTGCGCCGGGACGGTGTCAAGGAACAACACCTGAGGCGGGAGGGCTTTATAAGGGCATCCGAATGATGCCGCTGTGAGGCTTGCGAAGCTGCTAAAAATATCACTGGCTGAATAGTCGGTATCGATTTGCTATGCTTCGATACATGGACTCTAGCGCAAGGCAGCTATTATGCCTTAGTTTGTTTCCTTTGTCACGACCTTTAACTGGCCATGCGGCGCAGCAGGCGATCAAAGCGCAGACTGGCCAGATGGGCTTTGCCCAGCAGCTCCTCGCTGATCTGGTCGAGCTGCGTCTCGACTGGCTGGTTGGGCTGGCCGTAGCCGAGACGGCGCGTGGTTTCGCGCATGCGCGCCGCCAGGAAAACCGACAGCGCGCGGTAGAAGCGGGCGGCAAACGGGGCGTCGGCGGCCAGCTTGTCGCGCAGGCGGTGGTGCGACAGGCGCAGCACCGACGCGCCTTCGTTGGCACGTACGGCGGCGGTGGTGCGGGCCGGGTCGACCAGCGACATTTCGCCGACGATTTCGCCAGTGTGCAGCTCGACGATCAGTTCGCCGTTTTGGTTGAGCACGGAGAAGCTGCCGTCCAGGACAAAGTAGACGCAATCAGGCTGTGAGTCATAGCCAATGATCTCGGCGCCGACCGGATAGCGCAGGCGGTCGCCAGCATTGGCGATCCATTCGACATCTTCATCCTCCAGCTCGCTGAGGATGAAGAGCACTTTGCGCATGCGCGTCTGATCCGGCGCGATCAGTTGTTCCGCCTTGGAGGTTCTGTTCACTTGCTACCCTAGCTTGAATATTGTAATTAACTATAGAAAGTATAACTACTTTTCAATTTTGGCGAAATGAAAAAACGTTTTCCGTCAGGCTTGTTCAGCGCGCAGGGCAGGCGGCCTGATCCTTGCCGCCGCACAGCGTGGCGGCCTTGATCGATTCCAGGTAGCGCAGGCTGGCGGCCGGCGTGATGCGCCATGGCAGGTGGCTTTTCTGTTCCTCGGGCGTCGCGGGACGCCAGCCATAGTGGATGCGGAACAGGTAGTCCTTGCCTTGGACAAATGCCACAAATGCACCTTCTCCCAGCGGTGCGGCTGGGCCGTAGAGGTCGCAAAAACCGCCGCCCACGGCAAAGCGGACATTGTTGAAGGTGAGGGCGTGTTGCGGCATGGCCTGGTATTTGCCGCCGCATCCTTTGGCGGCATCGCGGGTGTTCTGGGCCAGCGCGACATCGGTGATGTTGGCCTTGGCCTGCTCCAGTTGGGCCAGCAGTTCGGGAGCGGGATAGGCGGAGCGCGAGATTTGCAGATAGCCGCCGCGCCAACTCTTGATGTCTTCGTCCTGGGGAATGTATTCAAGCACATTGGCGCCATCCGGCGTGCCTTCCATCCACGCCAGTTTCCAGAACTTGGGCAGCGGCAGGGTTACTTGTTCGCCGCTGATGGTGAAGGGTTTGCCGGCTTCGGGCTGTTCCTGGGCGGCGGCGTTCGCGCTCAGCAGGGCGCACAGCGCCACGATCGTCAGTATTCTCATACCGCAAGTTTACATTATTTCCAATGGGAAATGTTATTGACATATGGGCGAAAAAAAACGCCCCGCAGGGCGTTTGGTCGCTGAGGGCGGCAAGACTTATTGATAGTCTTCCGCGTTCAGGCCCATGACGTGCGAGAAGCCGCCGTCGACGTAGGTGATTTCACCGGTGATGCCCGACGCCAGGTCCGACAGCAGGAAGGCGGCGGTGTTGCCGACTTCTTCGATGGTGACGTTGCGGCGCAGCGGCGCGTGCGAGGCGGCAAAGCCCAGCAGTTTGCCGAAGTCCTTGATGCCCGAGGCGGCCAGCGTCTTGATCGGGCCAGCCGAGATGCCGTTCGAACGGATGCCTTGCTTGCCCAGGTTTTCCGCCAGGTAGCGCACCGACGCTTCCAGCGAGGCTTTCGCCAGGCCCATGGTGTTGTAGTAAGGAATAGCGCGGATGGCGCCCAGGTAGGACAGGGTCAGCACCGACGAACCTTCTTTCAGCAGCGGCAGCGCAGCCTTGGTCAGCGCCGGGAAGCTGTAGGCCGAGATGTCGTGGGCGACGCGGAAGTTTTCGCGGGTCAGGCCGTCCAGGAAGTCGCCGGCGATGGCTTCGCGCGGCGCAAAGCCGATCGCGTGCACCAGGCCGTCCAGGCGATCCCAGCTCTTGGCCAGATCGGTGAACAGCGCTTCAATCTGTTCGTCGCTGCCGACGTCGCAGTCGAAGACCAGCTTGCTGCCGAATTCGGCAGCGAATTCAGTGATGCGGTCTTTGAAGCGCTCACCGACATAGGTGAACGCCAGCTCCGCGCCTTCGCGTTTGCAGGCCTGGGCGATGCCGTAGGCGATGGAACGGTTCGACAGCAAACCAGTGATGAGGATTTTTTTGCCTTGCAAGAACGCCATAGGGACTCCGATTGCAACTGCGTGCCCAGGCTAGCCCATCGAGCTGGCTGGCGACGTCAGTGGTGGTTATGTTTTTTTAGTGTCCGAGACTTGCCCGACACGCAAGACCAAGATTGTAGGACGTGTAAGCCGCATCCGCAACCTCTGAATCGCTGCGACAGGCCCGCCGTAGCGGGCCTGGACCGGGTTTTAGTTGGCTTTGCGGTGTTTCTTGTTCTTGGCGGCGTCGCGCGGAACGCGCGCCTTGACCAGCGACACCGGGGCCGACTTGTTCGATTTGGTGGCTTTAGCCAGCTTGTAGCCCGACTTGCCGGTGGTGGCGCGTTCGGTTTCGAAGTCTACCGTGGCCTTGTCGGCGATGTCCGCACCGATATTGGTGTCGGCCGAGGCGGAAATCTTCGGCACCAGGATGGTGGAGCCGGCTTTCAGCACCGAGTTCTGCGGGATGTTGTTGGCCTGGCGGATCACCTCGGGCGAGGTGTGGAAACGCGAGGCCAGCGAACGGATCGATTCGCGTGCGCTGGTGATCTTGTGCGTGCTCCAGGTCGACAGTTCCTTCGACCATTGCGCCAGGTTGAGGTGGAACTTCTCCGCGTTTTCCTTCGGCAGCAGGATCTTGGTGTCCTCGCCGCCAACGATGACCGGGCGCTTGAACTGTGGGTTCAGCGCCTTGAACTCGTCCACCGACAGCTCGGCCAGGTGGGCGGCGACGGTCAGGTCGATATCGCTGGTCTTGTCGACTGCGGTGAAGTACGGCGTGTTGTCGATCAGCGGCAGGCTCAGGCCGAATTGCTGCGGATTGGCAACGATATTCTTCACCGCTTGCAGCTTGGGCACGTAGTTGCGGGTTTCGGCCGGCATCAGGTCGGCCAGGCTTTCGAAGTCGGTCGGCTTGCCGGCAGCCTGGTTGCGTTTGATGGCTTTCTGCACCGAGCCTTCGCCCCAGTTGTAGGCGGCCAGCGCCAGTTGCCAGTCACCAAACATATCGTACAGGCGTTGCAGATAGGTCAGGGCGGCATCGGTCGAGGCCAGGATGCCACGGCGCTCATCCTTGAAGGCGTCCTGCTTCAGGTTGAAGTCGCGGCCGGTGCCCGGCACAAACTGCCACATGCCGGCGGCGTTGGCGCTCGACAGTGCATTCGGGTTGAAGGCGGATTCGATGAACGGCAGCAGCGCCAGTTCGGTCGGCATGCCGCGCTTTTCCAGTTCGGAGACAACGTGGAACAGGTACAGCGAGGCGCGCGCGGTGGTGCGGGCGATGTAGTCCGGGCGGGTGGCGTACCAGTTGGCGTGCTTGGCGACCAGGTCGTTATTCACATCCGGAATGGCATAGCCGCTGCGGATGCGGCCCCAGACGTCTTTCTCGCGAAACGCATCTTCCTCGGCCAGTTTGGCCGGCTTGGCGATTTTCAGGGAGGAAAAGTCGGGAATGGGATTTTTCGGCAGCGGGGACAGCGCGGTGGAGGTCGGCGCGTGATCCATGTCGTGATCGTAGGCCTGGACCATTGCCGGCGCGAGTAACGCTGCCAGGGCGGCCAGGACTGCGGTATTCAGAATGCGTGTTTGCATAGTTTTCCGTGAGTTGGCGAAAAGAAACATCGCGTGGACTATGAATAAACGTGGAGTGTACGAAGGTCATCCGGGTGAGTCAAGAAATATGTCGGCCTTATGACAAATTCTTATAAGCAATAATTCCAGTGAAATAAGTGCGAGATCGGCGCAGATGGGTGGAAGTAGGCGGCGCGGCCAAGAGTGCGTACAATTCTGCTTTTGTAGCAGTGATTAAGGAAGCGCAATATGAGTACCCCCGCCATCAACCGCGATGTGGTCATCGCCGACACCGTGCATTGGCTGGAAAAAGCCGTCATCGGCCTGAACCTGTGCCCATTCGCCAAGTCGGTGCATGTGAAGAAACAGGTGCGCTACGTGGTCAGCGAGGCTGAAACGCCGGAAGAGTTGCTGGAAAAGCTGATGGAAGAGCTGCAACACCTGGCCGATGCCGATCCGGAAAAGCTGGACACCACGCTGCTGATCCATCCGCAGGTGCTCACCGATTTCTTCGATTACAACGAATTCCTCGATGTGGCCGACGCCGCGCTGGAAGACCTGGGCCTGGACGGTTTCCTGCAGGTGGCCAGCTTCCACCCGCAATACCAGTTCGCCGACACCGACGCCAACGATATCAGCAACTACACCAACCGCTCGCCGTATCCCACCCTGCACCTGCTGCGCGAGGACAGCATCGACCGCGCGGTCGAGGCTTTCCCTGAGGCTGCGGATATTTTTGACAAGAATATCGAGACGCTGGAGAAACTTGGCCGCGACGGTTGGGACAAGTTGATGGAGAAGCCATGAGCGATTTGCCGGTCCGCCCGGATACCCCGTGCGTGGCGGTATGCTCGACCACCTTTGATGAAGTCTGCCGCGGCTGTGGCCGCACGGTGGTCGAGGTGGCGCACTGGGTGTCGATGACGCCGGAGGCCAAGGAACTGGTGTGGCAGCGCATCCTGGCGCAGGGCTACCCGCGCCGGAACAGCTGAACGATCAGTACGAACCGATAAAGTCTTTCTTGCCGATTTCCAGGCCGTTGTGGCGCAGGATGTCGTAGGCGGTGGTGGCGTGGAAGTAGAAGTGCGGCAGCGCGTAGTGGAACAGATAGGTCTGGCCGACGAAGTGCTTGGTCTTCTCGCCGCTGCCGGTGGTGATGGCGCGGCCTTCGCTGCCTTCGATCGACGCCTGCGGCACGCTGTCGATGTAGGCCAGCGTCTTGACGATGCGCGCTTTCAGGTCGGCAAACGTCACTTCCTTGTCTTCGTACGATGGCACTTCCTGGCCGCCCAGGCGCGCGGCCGCACCCTTGGCGAAATCGCAGGCGATCTGGATCTGGCGGGTGAACGGCAGCATGTCCGGGAACAGGCGGTAATTCAGCAGCGCGGCCGGATCGATTTTCTTGTCGGCGGCATGCGCTTCGGCCTTGTCCAGGATGGCGTGCAGGCTGTTCAGGATCTGCTTGAACACAGGAATAGAGGCGGTGTACATCGAGAAAGTGGTCATGGCGAATTCCTATGTGTGGGAAAAGAGCCGCGATCATAGCGTGCCTGTGGGATTTTTGCTCGATGCGTAACTTTTTGCAGATGTTTACGGGCATAATTCCTATCAAGTAACAACCTCAGACCGATAATGCAATATAAACACTACGCTGTGCCGGTGCATGACTAGCACGATTTACCAGAAACTGCGCGCCCGCCTCAGTGCGTTGTACGGTCTGTCCATCTATGGGGCCTTGTTATTGGTGGTCTTTGGCGGCCTGGTGATCCCGGCCATCATCGGCAGCTATTTGCTGATCGGCGTGCACGAGCAGCAGTCGGCGCGCGTCGCCCTGAATGAATCGCTGCAGCGCAATGCCGACATCCTGGCGCTGGGCATGCAGGAATCCCTGTGGAATATGAATGCCGAATCGGCCCATTCGCTGGTCGAATCGGTGATGCGCGACCGTTCGGTGTTGCAGGTGCAGGTGGTCGGCCAGGCCGATACCCAGTTCATGCACGTGCGTTCGCCGCGCGTGGCCAGTGGTAACGTGTATCGTGCCGAGCGCGAGATCCTGGTGCGCGGTGAGCGTATCGGCCGCATCATGGTCGAAATGGATGACGCCCGCAGCCAGCAGGAGCTGCGCGAGAAGCAGCTGTCGTATGTGTTCGTGCTGGCGGCGCAGCTGATGGTGTCGCTGCTGCTGATCGTGCTGTTCCTGAATTCGCGGTTGATCAAACCGCTGCGCAAGCTGATGCGCTTCTCCGACCGCCTGTCGCACGGCGACTTTGAAACGCGGCTGGACGTCAAGGGCACGGATGAACTGGGCCGCCTGGCGCAGCAGCTGGAGCAGATGCGGGTGGCGATCAAGCGCCTGTTCGAGGACATCGGCCAGCGCGAGGAGCGCTTCCGCACCATCGTCACACAGGTGCCGGGCGCGGTGTTCCGCTTCCGCCCGGATGGCCCGATCGATTTTGTCTCCGATGCGATCGAGGACATTTCCGGCTATTCGGCGACGCAGTTCATGCGCAGCACCACCCACTCGTGGACCAACCTGATTGCGCCGGAAGACCGCAAGAAGCAGCGCCGCGTGGTGACGCAGGCGATCCGCGACGGCCAGTCGTATGAAGTTGAATACCGCATCCAGGACGCCGGCGGCGGCGAGCGCTGGGTGCAGGAGAACGGCCAGCCGCAGCCGCCGGACGGCGAGCGCAACGCGCCGTGGGTGGATGGCATCATCTCCGACATCAGCCAGCGCAAGCACAATGAAATGCGCATCGAAGCCTTGCTGGCCGAGCAGAGCGCGATTCTGGACAACGTGATGTTTGGCGTGATGTTCGTGCGTAACCGCAGCATCGTGTCGGTCAACCGCCGTTGCGAGGAATTGTTTGGCTATGAACCAGGCGAAATGTCCGGCGCCTCGACCGCCATCATGTTCCTCGATACCTTCGACTTTGAATCGTCTGGCGCGCGCCAGTATCCGTCGCTGTCGGGCGGCGAGTACTTCAATGAAGAGCGGCTGTACCGCCGCAAGGACGGCAGCGTGTTCTGGTGCCTGGTCAGCGGCTATGCGCTCGACCACAGCCGCGCCAACGAGGGCAGCATCTGGGTGTTTGCCGACATCACCGCGCGCAAGGAAGCGGAAGAAAAGCTGCGCCTGTCGGCCACCGTCATCGAGCACATTGCCGATGGCGTGGTGGTGCTGGACGCCAGCGGCACCATCGTTGCCGTCAACCCGGCCTTCACGCAGATCACCGGCTACACCGAGGCCGAGGCGCTGGGCAAGGACCGCACCTTGACGCGCTCCGGCCGCCACGAACCATTGTTCTACGAAGCGATGTGGCAGGAGCAGCTGGACCAGGGCTTCTGGCGCGGCGAGCTGTGGAGCCTGCGCAAGAACGGCGAACTGTATCTGGAATTCCTGACGGTCAGCGCGGTGCGCGACCCGCGCGGCAAGGCCACGCACTACGTCGGCGTATTCAGCGACATCACCAAGGTCAAGGAATCGCAGGAGAAGCTGGACCATCTGGCGCACCACGATCCATTGACTGCGCTGCCGAACCGCTTGCTGTTCAACGACCGCCTGCAACACGCGCTGCAACGCTCCTCGCGCGAAGGCGAGCAGCTGGCGCTGCTGTTCATTGACCTGGACCGCTTCAAGAACGTCAACGACACGCTCGGCCACCATATCGGCGACGAGCTGCTGAAGCAGGTGGCCAAGGCGCTGCAGGACCGCCTGCGCGAAGGCGATACGCTGGCGCGCCTCGGTGGCGACGAATTCATCGTGCTGCTGGAGAATATCGAAAACCAGTACGGCGCCAGCCAGGTCGCCGAAAAACTGGTGCAGATGTTCGAGCAGCCATTCATGGTGGCCGGCCACGAATTGTTCGTCACCTGTAGCGTTGGCATCTCGCTGTTCCCGGATGATGCGACCGACCTGAATATGTTGATCCGTAACGCCGACGTGGCCATGTACCAGGCCAAGGCGCGCGGCCGCAACGGCTTCAGTTTCTACGCGCCGTTCATGATGGGCGAGGGCGTCGAGCGCCTGCGATTGGAAACCTATTTGCGCCGCTCGATCGAGAAGGAAGAAATCTTCCTTAATTATCAGCCGCAGGTGGAAATCGACACCGGCCGCCTCGTGGGCGTGGAGGCGCTGGTGCGCTGGAACCATCCGGAGCTGGGCCTGATCCCGCCGATCCGTTTCATCCCGCTGGCCGAGGACACAGGCTTCATCAACCAGCTGGGCAAGTGGGTGCTGCACGAAGCCTGCCGCCAGATGGTGCGCTGGCAGGAGGCCGGCCTGCATGTGCCGAAGATTGCAGTCAACCTGTCGGCCAAGCAGTTCGAGCGTGGCTCCATCGTCAACATGGTGGCCGATATCCTGCGCGACACCGGCCTGGAGCCGCAACGCCTGCAACTGGAAGTGACCGAGTCGGTGATCATGAATACCGGCGACGCCATGGTCTTCATCAATGACCTGCACTCGATCGGCGTGGCGCTGGCGATTGACGATTTCGGTACCGGCTATTCGTCGCTGGCTTACTTGAAGCAGTTGCCGGTGCAGACGCTGAAGATTGACCGCTCCTTCATCAAGGACATCTCCACGGATGTCAATGACGAGGCGATCGCCATCGCGATTATCCAGCTGGGCAAGAGCATGAATCTGTCGGTGATTGCGGAAGGCGTGGAGACCGAGGAGCAGGCGGCGTTCCTGCTGCGCCATGGCTGCAACCTGGCACAAGGCTATTTCTATAGCCGTCCGCTGCTGGCGGACGATATATTCAGCCGCTGGCAGAAATAAAAATAGCAGGAGACGCGTATGCAAAGAGCGAAGAGCACATCGCGCCGCCGCTTTATCTTGGGCGGCCTGGCGGTGACGGGGGCGCTGGTGGTCGGCTGGGGCGTGATGCCGCCGCGCCAGCGCCTGAATTCATCCGAGCCGTTGCCGCTCAGCGGCGGCAGTGTCGCGCTGAATGGCTGGGTGGGACTGGCGCCGGATGGCACGGTCACCGTTGCTGTGCCGCGCAGCGAAATGGGGCAGGGCGTCTACACCGCCTTGCCGATGCTGGTGGCGGAAGAGATGGATGTGCCGCTGTCCGCTGTGCGCGTGATGCAGGCGCCGATCGACAAAATCTTCGGCAATATCGCCATGCTCAAGGACGGGCTACCGTTCCACCCTGATGATACGGGACGCTTGAAAGCCACGGTCAGCTGGATCGTCGGCAAGGTCGCGCGCGAACTGGGATTGATTATTACTGGCGGCTCGTCCAGCGTGAAGGATGCGTGGGAGCCGATGCGCGAAGCCGGCGCCACTGCGCGTGCCATGCTGGTTGCTGCTGCTGCCGCCGAATGGTCGGCACGTCCGGCCGATTGCCGCACCGAAGCGGGATTCGTGGTGCATGCCGATGGCCGCAGGCTGGCTTATGGCGCGCTGGCCGCGCGTGCGGTCGACGCCAGGCCGGACGCGGTGCGCCTCAAGACGCCGCAGGAATTCCGCCTGATCGGCCAGCCGCAGCCGCGCCGCGATACGCCGTCCAAGGTGAATGGCTCGGCCATCTTCGGCATCGATGTGCGGCCGCCGGGCATGCTGTATGCGGCGCTGCGCATGTCGCCGGTGATCGGCGGCACGGTCGCCAGTGTCAACAGCGTGACGGCCTTGAAAATGCCGGGCGTGGTCAAGGTGGTCGATTATTCGCATGCGTTGCCGGCGCAGACTGGCGCCGGTGCTGGCGTCGCGGTGATCGCGCACAGCTACTGGCAGGCGAAGCAGGCCGCGCTGGCGCTGGAGATCCAATGGCATGACGGCCCGCTGGCCGGTTTGTCGAATGACGCCATTTATACGGATTTCGCCGCGAAGCTGGATCGGGAAGACGGCTACGCCTACTACAAGGCGGGCGATATGGATGCGGTGGAAGGCCGAGCGTCTGGTGTCGCCAAAAGCGTGAAGGCCGAATACCGCGCACCTTATCTGGCGCATGCGGCGATGGAGCCGGTCAACTGCACCGCACAAGTCAAGGATGGCAAGGTGCGCGTGTGGGCGCCGACGCAATCGCCGGGCTTCGCGGTGGATGTGGCGGCCAAGGTCGGCGGTGTGGCGGCAAAAGACGTTGAACTACAGGTCACGCTGCTGGGCGGCGGCTTCGGGCGGCGGCTGGATGTCGACATGGTCGCGCAGGCGGTGGCGATTGCTAAGCAGGCGGATGGTCATCCGGTGCAGATGATCTGGTCGCGCGAGGACGACACCACGCATGACGTGTATCGCCCGGCGGCACTGGCGCGCTTCAGCGCCACGCTGGATGCGACGGGCAATGTGCTTGGCTACGACAACAAGTCGGCCAGCGGTTCGATCTCGCACCAGTTCTTCAAGCGCAACCTCGGCCTGCCCGCCGGCGGGCCGGACAAGACCACGGCCGAGGGCGAGTTCGACATGCAGTACCACTTCGCCAACCAGCGCATCCGCCATGTGATTGTGGATAGCGCGGTGCCGCTGGGGTATTGGCGTTCGGTCGGGCACTCGCACAATGCCTTCTTCAAGGAGAGCTTCATCGACGAGCTGGCGCATGCGGCGGGCAAGGACAGCGTAGCGTTTCGCCGCGAACTGCTGCGCCAGCATCCGCGCCATCAGGCCGTGCTGGATGCGGCAGTGAAGCAAGCCGGTGTCGCGCCGGCAGGCCGGGCGCACGGCGTGGCGCTGCACCAGTCGTTCGGCACGATTGTCGCGCAGGTGGCGGAAGTGTCGGTAGAGGGCAAGGAAATCCGCGTACACCGTGTGGTGTGTGCGGTGGATTGCGGGCTGGCGGTGAATCCCAACATCATCGCGCAGCAGGCCGAATCGGGCGTGATCTTTGGCCTGTCGGCAGCGCTGTACGGCGCCGCCACGATCAAGGATGGCAAGATCGAGCAGAGCAACTTCCACGACTACCCGGTGGTGCGCCTGAACCAGGCGCCGGAAGTAGAAACCATCATCATCGCCAGCACCGCGCACCCCGAAGGCATGGGCGAACCGGCGACGCCGCCAATCGCCCCGGCGGTGGCCAACGCCGTCTTCAAACTCACCGGCAAGCGCCTGCGCAGCCTGCCGCTAAAACTTTAGCGGAGCAGGGTGCGCAGGTTGCTGGTGCGCTGCCAGGCGGCGCGCTCGGCGTTGTTGGCGGTGAGTTGTTGCAGTTCGTCGTCGCTTTGCGCGCATGTCGATTGCAGCAGGCGGTGGGCGACGCCGGCGTCCGGCAGCATGGTGCCGAAGAAGGCTACCAGCTCGTAGTGCTGAATCAGCAAGGTCGGGAAGTTTTCCACGTCCAGGTCGCCCACCACGTCGGCCTGGTCTTCGATGTCGATCCAGAGGAAGAATTTGTCCGGGTGGCGCGCCGCCAGTTCGTCGAAGGTGGCGCGGTAGGTGGCGCAGGTGCCGCACCAGGCAGCGCACAGGCAGGCTACGATCCAGCGGTCGCCAGCCAGGGCGGCAGCCACTTCTTCGTGGTTTTCGGAGTTCAGGGTCAAACTGGCCATAGGTGAGGTCAAATAGCGCGCTCAGCGTCAAAGCGCGTATTCTACCCCTCCCCGCAGACTCGCGCCTGTTAGCGCGCCGGGTTAAAATACGGGATGCCTATTATTCTTGCCATTGAAACCTCGTCCGAAACCGCCTCCTGCGCCTTGCTGCGGGGCGATGCCGTCATTAGCCGTGTCTCCAGCGGCGTCCGTACCCATTCCCAGGCCGTGCTGCCGATGATTCAGGAACTGCTGGCCGAAGCCGGCATTGCACTGGCCGATTGCGATGCAGTCGCGTTTGGTTCTGGCCCCGGCTCGTTCACCGGCGTGCGCACGGCTTGCGGCGTGGCGCAGGGGCTGGCGTTTGGCGGCAAGCTGCCGGCGGTGCCGGTGATGACCCTGGATGCGATGGCGCTGGCTTGCCATCAGCAGCACGGCGCCAGCGAGGTGCTGGTGGTGCTGGATGCGCGCATGAGCGAAGTCTATTGGGCGCAGTATCGCTTTGAAAATGGCGCGCCGGTGGCGGTGCTGCCGGCGGTCCTGACCGCACCGGCCGACGTCAAGCCGCAAGGCGCGCCGGTGCTGTGCGGGAATGGTTTGTCGGCCTATGCAGAAGCTTTCCCGGCCGGCGGCTTTGCCGAGGTGATGCCGCATGCGGAGCAGATCGCGCAACTGGCGGCGATCGATTTTGCCGCCGGCCGCACGGTGACGGCGGCCGAGGCGCAGCCCTTGTATCTGCGTAACAAGGTGGCGTACACGCAGGCCGAGCGCCGCGACATGGCCGCCGCCAAGGATGGTGGCGCATGACGGCTCCGGTGTGGGATCTGGCCAGGCTCAATTACGAGCCGATGCAGGCGTCGGATCTGGAGGATGTGTTTGCGCTGGAGCAGAGCGTGTATCCGCACCCGTGGAGCATGGCCAATTTTGTCGATTCGCTCAGCAGCAATTACGAGGCCTGGGTGCTGCGCGACCGCGATGGCGCGCTGCTCGGCTATTTCCTGCTGATGGCGGTGGTGGATGAGTCGCACCTGCTGAATGTCGCCGTGTCGGCGGAGAAGCAGGGGCAGGGGCTCGGACGCTTCCTGCTGAATCAGGCGGTGGCTTGTTCGCGCGGCCTGGGCATGGAGTCGGTGTTGCTGGAAGTGCGTCCGTCGAATACGCGGGCGCTGCAGATTTATGAGCGCTATGGATTCAAACAGATAGGCCGGCGCAAGGGTTATTACCCGGCGGCTGACCAGCAACGCGAGGACGCAATCGTTATGCGGTTTGGGATATGAGTCAGTCGTCGGCACGTAGTGCGCTGTTTCTGCAGGAGATGGGGGTAGGCGTGCAATGGAAGTTGCGCAATGCGCCAGAGTCCGATGGTTTTGCTGAGGCGGTTCAGGCGCTGGCCGATGGCGATGTGGTTGAGGCGCCAGCGCCCATAGTGATGGCGCCGCAGCCTGTCGTCTCGGAACCAGGCGTCTTCCAGCCCAACGTCTCGCAGACGGAGCGTCTGCCAGTGGCGCCGGTTGCAGAGCGGCCAGCGCCTCCCGCGTCGCCGGCCGCTGCGCCGACGGATGATGATTCGACCGCGTGGTTCGACGATGCGCCCGCACCGGCGCCCGCTGCCGCGCCTGCGTCACGTCCGGCGCCACCTCGCCCAGCGCCGGCACCTGTCTCACGCACGGCGTCCGAGGCACCTGCGCCGGAAGAGGATACCGCCTGGTTTGACGACGCGCCGATGCCGCCGCCAACCGCCGCCGCCGCACAGCGACCAGCCGCCGAGCCGGCACATGCGGACCCGGCCCGTGCCCACCGCCCAGTTGCCGAACCGGCGCTGCCGGCCGGCCCGGTTAGCGACGAAGCGATCGCCCAGATGGATTGGCCGGCGCTGCGCGCTGCCGTTTCGTCCTGCACGCGCTGTACGCTGTGCGAAACGCGGATCGCCGCCGTCAACGGCCGTGGCGCGGAAAACGCCACCTGGATCGCCTTCGCCGCTGCACCCTCATCAGCCGATGAGCAGGACGTGCAAGCCGTCACCGGCGAAGCTGGTCAGCTGCTGCACAATATGCTGAAGGCCATCGAACTGACGCCGGAGTCCGACGTCTACGTGACCAATGTGGTCAAGTGCCGTCCGCCCGAGCGCAATCCGAGCGGCGAGGAAGTCGTCGCCTGTCGTCCATACCTGGACCGCGAGCTGGCGCTGACCGGCGCCACCATGGCCATGACCTTCGGCCAGTTCGCCGCCAAGGGCCTGATGATGGGCCCGGCCGCGCGCGGCCAGGTGATGCGCTACAAGCAGTTGCAGGTGGTGGCCACGTATCATCCCGACGACCTGCTGCGCAAGCCGGAAGACAAGGCCAAGGCCTGGGCTGATCTGTGCCTGGCGAAAGCCAGTCATGCCTGACCAGCCGCCCGGCGCACCCGCCGAGGTGCTGCCAGGCGCCGCCGGGCCGACTGCCACCGCCACCGCCGCAGCCCGCATCAGCAATTATCAGGCGCTGTTTGAAAGCCGCTGGCCGCAGCTGAGCAATCCGCACGTCCGCGCGCTGGCATGGCTGCTGGATGCGCCGGATCTGCTCGATCCGCAAGCGCCACACTGGCAAGGCCGCATCGCCTCGCTGGGCGCGCTGTCAACGGCCACCGCCGACTGGCTGACCGCGCTGGAACTCGATCCGTCGCCGCTGCAAGCCGCGCTCGGCGATAAGCACTACTCGCGCCTGGGCCTGTACGCTGAAAAGCTGATGGCCTTCTACTTCGCCGAGCAAGGCCAGCTCTACGCCCACGGCCTGCAAGTGCGCGCAGACCGCACCGACACCATCGGCGAATTCGACTTCCTGCTGCGCGAGGACGCGCACCTGGTCCACATCGAATTCGCCACCAAGTTCTATCTGCTGGATAACGCCGATGGCTTCAACGGCCTGATCGGCCCCAACCTCGCCGACACATTGGGCGTCAAGATGCGCAAGATCTTCGACAAGCAACTATCGCTGTCGCAGCATCCCGCTGCGCAAGCGCTGGTGCCGCACGAAATCGCGCGGGCACAAGCACTGGTCAAAGGCTGGCTGTTCTACCCGGACGGCGTACAGCCGATGCCTGGCATCTCGCAGCAGCATTGTCATGGCTTCTGGATCACGCAGACGCAGGCGCAAAGCCTGCCGGCGCAGCAGTACGCCATCATGCCGCGCCTGCAATGGCTGGCGCCACTCAAGCTGGCGGCCGGCGCAGGCATCAGCCATGAGGCGCTGCTGACCACGCTGCAGGCGCACAGCGCGCCCGTCATGATCGCGGCATTGAACGAAAAGGGAGATTGGCTGGTGGAAGAGAGCAGGGGCTTCGTCGTGCCCGACGACTGGCGCCAGCAAGCCAGGCAGCGCCGCCAGGACGGGGCGCTGCCGGCTTAAGCATTAATGCTTGGCTTCGCCGATCAGCGAAACCGAATCGAACTCGCGCTGATTCTGTTGGTGACGGCGCAGGATGTACAGCATGGTGCCTGCCAGGAACAAGCCGAACAGCAGAATGATGATGTCCAGGTTCAGGTGCATGCGCAGCATCAGCGAGTACATCGCCAACATCGTCAGGATGGACAGGTTCTCATTGAAGTTCTGCACCGCGATCGAGTGACCGGCGCTCATCAGCACGTGGCCGCGGTGTTGCAGCAGCGCGTTCATCGGTACCAGGAAGAAGCCGCCCAGCAGGCCGACCAGGATCAGCAGCGGATAGGCCAGCTTGACCGAATCCACCAGCGTCATCAGCATGACGATGACGCCCATCGCAATCCCAACAGGAATCACTGACAGCGACTTGCGCAAGGTGATGCTGCGCGCGGAAATAATTGCACCCACCGCCACGCCTATCGCCACCACGCCAACCAGGCTGGTCGACTGTTCATAGGTCAGGTGCAGCTTGCGATTGGCCCATTCCAGCACGATGAATTGCAGCGTCTGTGCAGCGCCCCAGAACAGCGTGGTGACGCCCAGCGAGATCTGGCCCAGCTTGTCTTTCCAAAGCATGCTGAAGCAGTTGGCGAAATCGGAAATCAGCTTGATCGGATTGCGTTCCTGGTGGCCGTAGACGCAGCCGGTGTCAGGAATGCGCGTATTGAACAGTGCCGCCAGCATGTAGATGCCCACCACCACGCACAGCGCGGCCTGGGTCGGCGTCTCGATGCCGGTATCGATCAGCGGCAGGTCGAAGCCCAGCAGCACCGACGACAGGCGATCGCCCACCAGCGCACCGCCCATGACGGTGCCGAAGATGATCGACAGCACGGTCAGGCCTTCAACCCAGCCATTGGCGGCGACGAGTTTTTCGGCAGGCAGCAGTTCGGTCAGGATGCCGTATTTGGCTGGCGAGTACACCGCCGCGCCAAAGCCGACGATGGCATAGGCCAGCAGGGGATGAACGTGGGCAAAAATCAGTAGGCATCCACCAACCTTGATCAGGTTGGAGATGAACATAACCTTGCCTTTAGGCATCGAATCCGCAAAGGCGCCGACAAATGCCGCCAACAGCACATAAAAGAGGGTAAATGACAGCTTCAGGAGTGGCGTAATCCACCCTGGAGATTGCATGTTTACCAGCAGGTCAATCGCAACAAAGAGCAGCGCGTTGTCCGCGAGGGACGAAAAGAACTGCGCTGCCATGATGGTATAGAAACCACGATTCATTCTGGGATAGCCTGGAAAACTTATCTGGCTTGCTTTATACCATGCTTTGATCGTATCCCCAAGAATTGAGCCGTGCGCTTCAGCCCCGTTTCAGCGCCCAGGCGTTAAAATAACGCCTTCGTTGAACCAGCTGAAATGACACGTATGCCGAGGCCGATATTAGCAACTATTCACGTTGATTCCATGAAGCAAAACTTGGCCCTCGCCAAGTCCAGATCGCCCGGCGCCAGAGCCTGGG
>Ga0308157_10004168_pt1 | contig 19580 bp, 13 predicted proteins | sample PhyBR1_FD_201035 | JGI IMG/M metagenome (GOLD analysis project Ga0308157, IMG submission 201035) | Phyllosphere microbial communities from UC Gill Tract Community Farm, Albany, California, United States - DLSLB.R1 | ecosystem: Host-associated > Plants > Phyllosphere > Unclassified | place: USA...
CATAGAGCTCCGGAGCCACCGCGAGCGCTCGGTGGCCGAGCGCCGCGAGCGGTTCGGGCCGCGCCGCACTCGCCCTCATGACCGCGTCCGCACGCGCTGGGTGATGACACCGGCGAGCGCCGTCACGGCGAGCCCCGCGGACACCAGGATCGTGATCTTCTTCTTCGACATGCCGACTCCGTTTCTCAGGCGCTCGCGCCCAGGGCCATGGATCCCGCACGCGCCGCAAGGCGTCGCACGCCGCGTGCGGCGGCGACGACTCCGAAGCCGACGAACCACACGGCGCAGAGGATCCAGCTGATCGGCAGCAGGATGGCGGCCGCGATGACACCGGCGATGTCGTACTGGGTGTTCATGGGGATCCCTATCGTTGTTCCGACGCCGCTTTGGCGTCTGAATCAAGGTTCCCGTTTTCACGCCCTGCAATCATCGTCCGAAAGGACCGTTCGCCCTACGACGATCGAAGTAGATGCTGCTCGCCCCGTGGCCCGGTGTGACGCCCGGCAAATTCAACCGGCCAGGTCGAGACCGAACGCCCGCGCGCCCGGATCCACGTCGAGCTCGACGAAGCCGAGCCTCGGGTAGAACGCGGCCGCGCCGGCGTTGTCCGCCGAGGCGACGGCGTGCAGGCCGGAGACGCCCCTCGCCGCGAGCGCGTCAGCGAGGCGGGAGATGAGAGCGCGCCCCATGCCCTTCCCCTGTGTCTCGGGCAGCAGGTCGATGTGCAGGTGCGCGGGGTATGCGACCGCGAGCGCCGACCCCGCCCTTCGCGCGTCGGCGGAGGCGACGAGATCCCGCTGTCGCGGGTTCGCGGATCCGGCATATGCCGCGCGGCGCGGCGGCCACCAGGCGCCCGCGAACCACGCGTCGAAGGCGTCGGTGTCATTCGTGCTGATGACGTATCCGATCGCCCGCCCGGCATCGTTCTCGGCAACGAAGGCGAGATCGGGGTGCCGCTCGAGGTAGGGCAGCAGGTAGATCTCCGCCCATAGCCGGTCGTCGTCGAGCATGCCGGTGGCGTCGCCGCCGACATCGGCGGTGCGGATGCACACCTCGACGAGGTCTTCGAGGTCGCGCGGTTCGTATCCCCTGATGCTCACCGTGTCACTCTAGAACGCCGGGGCGGGGCGAGGAAGCTCCCCACCCCGCCCCAGCGCACTGCTTAGCTTGCGAGCACCATCACCTCGCTCTTCTCGAGCGCACTTCCCTCGACGTCGACATCCGGCAAGATCCGGTCGAGCCACTTCGGCATCCACCACGCGGCCCTGCCGAGCAGCGACAGCACGGCCGGCATCAGCACCATGCGCACGATGAAAGCATCTGCGGCGACTCCGACCATCAGGCCGAACGCGATGCCGGCTCCGATCGCGAACTCGGCGAGCGCGAAGCCCGCGAAAACGACGATCATGATGCTCGCGGCCGCGACGAGCACGGGAGCCGACCGGGCGAAGCCCTCGCGGATCGCGAGCTTCGGATCCATGCCCCGGTGGTGCATCTCCTGGACCCGCGAGACGAGGAACACCTGGTAGTCCATCGCGAGACCAAAGAGCACTCCGACGAGGATCATCGGCAGCAGGCTCATCATCGGGTCGCCCTGGGGCGCGGGTAGGAAGTCGAGCCACCCCCACTGGAAGACGGCAACGCTGGCGCCGAAGGACGCGGCGAGCGAGAGCAGATAGCCGAGCGTTGCGATCACGGGGATGAGCAGCGAGCGGAACAGCACGATCATCAGTATCAGCGAGATCACCACGATCACGACGATGTACTTCACGAGCGCGCGCATCATGTTCTGGTCGCTATCGATGCCGATCGCAGTCTCGCCGGTCACCTCGACATCGACACCGTCGTAGTGTTCGCCGCGGATCTCGTGGACAAGGTCCTTCGTCTGCGGGTCGATCGGGCCGCCCTCGGGGATCACGACGATGCGAGCCATGTCGCCGGCCTCGCTGATCTCGGCAGGCGCGACCGTCTGGGCACCGTCGAGACTCGCAAGATCCGCCTCGATCTCGGCCGCACGATCGGCGACGTCGTCGCCCTCGGCGAGCACGATCAGCGGGCTCTGCGTGCCGCCGAACTCGTCGAGGATCAGGCTGTAGGCGGCACGCTCGGTCGACTCCGGATCCGAGCCGCCCGGCACATTGGCGGCGATCTTCATGTCGAAGACGGGGAGTGCGACGACGACGAGCAGCATGAGGCCGCCGATGATTGAGGTGATCGGCTTCTTCACCACGACGCTCGACCACCCGCGGAGGATCCCGCGCTTGAGCTCGCCGCCCTCGGTCACGAACTCACCGCGGCGCACGGCCAAGCGCTGATTCTTCGACAGGGCGCGCAGGCCCATGACCCCCATGAGCGCGGGGAGGAGCGTGAGCGAGAGGATCACGGCGATGGCGACGGCGAAGGCCGCGGCGACGCCCATCTCGGTGATCGCCGTCATGCCGGCGACCATCAGCGCGACGAGTGCGACGATCACGGTGAGGCCTGCGAAGACAACCGCGGTGCCGGCCGTGCCGGTGGCGCGACCGGCTGCCTGCTCGACGGAGCGGCCCGCGCGTAGTTCGGTGCGGAAGCGCGACAGGATGAACAGCGAGTAGTCGATGCCGACGGCCAGGCCCAGCATGGCGGCGAGGATGATCGAGTTGTCGCCGATCGGGGTGAGAGCGCCGTATGCGAGCACGCCGACGAGCCCGACGCCGACGCCGAAGACCGCGATCAGCAGGTTCACGCCCGCCGCGATGAGGGATCCGAAGGTCACGGCGAGCACGATGAGGGCGAGGACCACGCCGACCCCCTCACCGGGGCCGGGCGCCGGGGCGCCGAGCGGCACGAGGTTGCCGCCGAGCTCGACGCCGAGGTGTGCCGGGGCGCCCTCCTGCAGCTCGAGCGCCGCGTCGTAGAACGCCTGCTGATCACTCTCCGCGACCTGTCCGTAGTCGAGGCTCGCGACCGCGACCTCGCGGTCGGGCGAGACATAGGGCGTCTCGGGCGAGAGCGGATCCGACACGGCCGGAGCGCCGGGGAGCTCTGCCGCGTCGGCGAGCACGCCCCGGATCTCTTCGGCCTCCGCCGTCACGTCGCCGCCCGACGGTGCGAACACGAGCTGAAGGCTGTCGCCACTGTCACCCGCCGACGGGAACTCCTCGTTCATCCGCTCCAGCGCCTGGCCGGCGACGGTGTCGGGCATCTCCTGTGGGGCGGCGTCGTGCGAGACGAGCTTGCCGCCGAGGACGTAGACGCCGATGAGCGCGGCGAAGATGAGCACCCAGACGACGAGGACGCCCCATCGGTGTCGAGCGCTGAAGCGCCCCAGGCGGGCGAGTAATGAAGACATGCGGGTTCCTTTTCCACAGATGACCGGATCGTCTTCCACGATTCCGAACCCGGCGGATCCGCACGTCGTCCGAACGAACCGGGGGCACTACTTCATGTGAAGTAGTGCCCCCGGAAGGCAGGGACCGATCAGCCCGTGATCTCGAACTCGGCGTGGGCGGTCGCGGCCGAGGATCCGCCGATCCACACGTCGAACGTGCTCGCCTCGTTCACATATCCGCGGGTGACGTCGCTCCAGTAACGGCGCGTGTCGGGCGTGATGTCGAACGTCACGGTGCGCGTCTGCTGCGCCGGGATCGCGAGGCGCTCGAACGCCTTCAACTCCCGAGCGGGGCGTGAGGAGGTGCCGTAGCGCTGGTGCAGGTACAGCTGCACCACCTCGTCCGCGTCGGTGTCCGAGGTGTTCGTGACGTCGACCGACACGCGCACGGTGTCATCGATCCCCGCAAAGGCCCGGTCGACGGCAATCTCGCCATACGAGAACTCCGCGTACGTCAGGCCATGCCCGAACGGATACAGCGGCGTCGACGGGTCGTCCCAGTACCGCTCGTCCTGCTTCTCAGGCTGGAAGGTGCGGTTGTGGGAGTGGATCACGGGGATCTGACCGACGTGCCGCGGCCACGAGAACGGCAGGCGTCCCGCGGGCGAGACATCACCGAACAGGGCGCGGGCGATCGCGTCGCCGCCGCGCACACCCGGATACCAGACCTGGACGATCGCGGGAACGTTGTCGTCGGCCCAGCGCAGGTCGAGCGGCCGGCCCGACATCACCAGAAGCACGACGGGCGTACCGGTCTCGGAGATGCGCTGCAGTTGCTCGAGCTGGCGACCGGGAAGGTCGAGCGTCGATCGCGACGAGTACTCGCCGATCTGGTTCTGGCGCTCGCCGACGACGACGATCGCGACATCGGCGGCGTGTGCCGCCTCCACCGCGCGAGCGATCTCGGCGTCATCGTCGTAATCAGCGGGAGTCGCCTCGACGGTCGGATCCATGCGATCGAACATCGACGCGTAGAGGCGCTCGGGGATGCCGGCGCCGGGAGCATAGGTCACACCGATGCCGCTCCGGCGACGGATGCCGTCGAGAATGGTCACGGTCTCGTCCGTGTGGTGATCGAAGCACCACGGTCCGAGGGTGTCACGCTTGCTGTCCGCGAGCTGACCGATCACGGCGATCGAGCCGAGTGCCGTCGCGTCGAGCGGTAGGGCGGCGGCATCGTTCTTCAGGAGGACGAGCGTGTCCTCGGCGGCGTGCTGTGCGGCATCGCGGCTGGCCGGGTCGGCGAGCACCCGCGCGGCACGCTCCTCGTCGACGTACGGGTTCTCGAACAGGCCGAGACGGAACTTCTCCGTCAGCACCCGCGTGACGGCGCGATCGAGGATCGCCTCGTCGAGCACTCCGTCGGCGACGGCCTGCGCGAGCCGGTCGTAGGCGGGATCGAACATGCACATCTCCATGTCGAGCCCGGCCGACACCGCGCGAACCGCGGCGTCGGAGAGGTCCTTCGCGAAGTGCTGGGTCTCCAGCGAACGCACCGCGTTGGCGTCCGACACCGTGAAGCCGTCGAAACCGAGCTCGCCGCGCAGGATGTCGTTCAGGAGCCGTGAGTTACCCGACGCCGGCACGCCGTTGAGATCCATATAGGCGCTCATGACGTTGCGCGCGCCGGCCGCGATCGCATCGCGGAACGGCGGCAGGTAGACGTTCCACAGCTCCGATTCGGAGACCTCAACATCCTCGTAATCGCGGCCGCCGCGGCTGGCGCCGTAGCCGGCGAGGTGCTTTGGGCCGGCGAGGATGTTCTCCTCGCCGAGATCGCCCTGGAACCCGCGCACCTGTGCCGCGGCGATCACGCCGCCGAGCACCGGATCCTCGCCCGCGCCCTCGAAGATCCGTCCCCAGCGCGGGTCACGGGCGATGTCGACCATCGGCGCGAAGGTCCAGGCGATCCCCACGGCGCGCGCCTCGCGCGCCGCCACCCGCTGGGCGGCCTCCGCCGCTTCCGGCTTCCACGACGCGGCCATGGCAATGGGTGCGGGGAAGATGGTGCGGAGACCATGGATCACGTCGAAGCCGAAGAGCAGCGGGATCCCGTGGGACGTCTCCTCGACGGCGATTTTCTGGAGACGGTTCGTCTCGGCGGGGTCCGTCACGAACAGCGTCGATCCGGCGTGGCCCGAGCGCACGGCCTGCTCGACCATCCTGGGCTGATTCAGGAAGATGCGGTGCTCTTCGGGAACCTGCTCGATGTCGAAGTCTGCGGGCATGTTCGCGGGCACGCCGAGGTAGAAGTACTGGGTCAGCTGTCCGGCCTTCTCCGCGGTCGTCATGCGGGCGAGGAGCTCCGCCACGCGCTCCTCGATGGGGAGGGAAGGATCGCGGTAGGGAGAGTTCATGGTCATGACGGATCAGTCCTGTTCTGTGAGAAGGGCGGCACCACTCGTACGGGCGACGTCGCCGAGCCACGCAAGGCTCGGCTTCGGGGTGCGGACGAAGGTCTGGCGGTCCACGGCGACGAGACCGAAGGTCGGGCCCCAGTGTCCCCACTCGAAGTTGTCGAGCAGCGACCAGTGCAGGTACCCGCGCACGTCGGCGCCGTCGTCCATCGCTGCGCGAAGGCCCGCGAGAGCCTCGCGGGTGTACGCGATGCGGCGCGAGTCGTCAGCCGTCGCGATGCCGTTCTCGGTGACGAGGATCGGGAGGCCCGTCACGGCGTACGCGTGCCGCACCGCCATGCCGAGCGCATCGGGGCGGTACGCGGCACCCGTCAGCGTGTTGTCGGGATGATCCGGGTGCGGGATGAGGCCATCTGGCCCGACCTGTTGCGACGAGTACGACTGCACGCCGACGAAGTCATCGCCCGCCGAGGCCTCGAGATAGACGTCTTCATAGCGACGACGCACTTCGCGGAGCTTTTCTTCGAACTCGGGCGCGGCGGCGGTGAAGGCGCCGTTCGCGATCGACCAACCGATCTCCGCATCGGTGCGCTCGCGAAGAACCGCTCGAGCCGCGTGGTGCGCTGCGATGATCGGCTGTGCGTGTTCCAAGGTGGGCACGGGCAGGTTTGCGGCGATCCGCTCCCGCTCGGCATCCCCATCAACGGTGGGGCTCTGCCACTTCTCCAGCTGGCCGCTACGCGCGGCTTCCTCGAGCATGACCATCATGGCCAGCATGTTGGGTTCGTTGATCGTGACGATGCGCGTCACGCCCTCGAGGATCGTCGAGACGCGCTCGACGTATGCGGCGAAGCGATCCGTCGCCCCGTCGCCGAGCCAGCCGCCCTCGGCCGCGAACCAGGCAGGGCTCGAGAAGTGGTGCAGCGTGACGAGCGGAGTGATCCCCAGTTCGAGGGCCGTGTCGATCATGCGTCGGTAGTGGGCGAGCGCAGCGTTCGAGTACTCCCCCGGACGAGGCTCGATGCGCGCCCACTCGATGCCGAAGCGGTAAGCGTTAAGCCCTGCGTCGGCGAGCAGCCTCATGTCTTCGCGATAGCGGTGGTAGCTGTCGCAGGCATCGCCTGACGGCTCCATTCCCGGCATCATGCTCTCTCGTTGCCACCAATCGCTGAGCGTGTTGCCACCCTCGGTCTGGTGCGCCGAGGTGGAGGCACCCCAGAGGAACGTCTTCGGGAAGGTCGTCATGATTCTCCGTTCTGAAGAGCAGTAGTGATTCGGGCGGCAATGCCCTCGGCAGGAATCTGCGCGATGAGCGCCGAGAGGGGCTGGTCGCCTATGTGGGCGAGGCCGGCCTCGATCGGTATGCCCGGCATCGCGCCCTGCAGCACGGCGAGAACCCGCTGCCAGGCCTCGTGGTCCACGACGATCTCGTTGAGCGTCGAGTCGATCGTGAGGGTGCCCCTGGCCGCGTCGGCGGGATCGATCTCATACGTCCAGCGGTGCGTACCCGCCTCAACCTCGTGGCTCTCACCGGTGAAGGGCAGCGCGATCTCGGCCGTCGATCCCTCGGGGATCACGGCCTCAACCGTGAGCGTCGCTCCGTCGAGCCGCCAGGCGGACGACGCCGTGCCCCGTACCGTCTCGAGCTCGGCCCGGGCGTGGGCGAGTCCGCCGCCGGGTTGCGGCGCGATGCGGATCCGCGACCACCCCGGCGCGACCCGCTGTAGGCCGGCGATCTCGCGGTGCATCCAATCGGCGACCGCCCCGAGGGCGTAATGGTTGAGCGAGGTCATGCCTGTCTTGTTCACCGTGCCGTCCGGTAGCACCGAGTCCCAGCGCTCCCAGATGGTCGTCGCGCCCTGCGTGACCGGATAGAGGAACGACGGACACGTCGTCTGCAGCAGCAGTCGGTAGGCGGGGTCGATGTGGCCCGTCTTCGTGAGGGCGTCCGTGACGAGCGGGGTGCCGGCGAAGCCGGTGCGGATCGTGAACTTGGACTTCGCGATGATCGCCGCGAGCCGGTTCCCCGCGTGGGCGAGCTGATCATCGTCGAGGATGTCGAACACGATCGCGAGCGCGTACGCCGTCGCGGATTCGTTCGTCACGCGCCCGCGCGGAGACACGTATTCCTCGCGGAACGCGCGTCGAACGCGCTCCGAGAGCGCGTCGTAGCGATCTGCGTCCGCGCGGTGCCCGAGGATCCGGGCGGTCGCGGCGAGTTCGCGGGTCGTCTTGCACAGGTATGCCTGCGCGACCAGGTGCGCCTCCGTCTTGCCGCCGGCGGGGTTGTCGGCGGGCGCATCGGGGTCGAGCCAGTCGCCCAGCTGGAAGCCGCGCGACCATAGGCCGCCGTCGTCGAGGCGCTGCTCGATCTGATCCATGAGTGCGACCATCGACGCGTACGACTCGTCGAGGATCCGCTCGTCGCCGTACTGCTGATACAGCTGCCAGGGAAGGCTGATCGCCGCATCGCTCCACAGCGCCGTCGGGTCGGGCATCACCTGCGTCAGGATGTTGGGCACGGTATCGGGGACGCGGCCCGTCTCCGCCTGTTCGGCGCGCAGATCCGCCAGCCAGGAGCGCAACAGCGGACGGACGTCGTACAGGTAGCTCGCCGTCGGAGCGAAGGCGTTGAGGTCACCCGTCCAGCCGAGCCGCTCATCGCGCTGAGGGCAGTCGGTCGGCAACCCTACGAAGTTGCCGCGCATGGACCAGACCGTGTTCTCGTGCAGCCGGTTCAGGAGCGCGTGCGAGGTGTCAAAGGATCCGGTGCGCGCCATCTCCGTGTGGATCACGATCGCGCGCAGAGCGTCCGGATCGAGCTCGCCGGGCCAACCCGAGATCTCGACGTAGCGGAAACCGTGGAAGGTGAACGCTGGCTCCCATGTCTCGGAGCGGCCGCCGCGGAGCACATAGGTGTCGATCGACTCGGCCTTGCGCAGCGTCTCGCGCTCCAGTTCGCCGTCCGAGGTGAGCAGCTCGGCGTGCCGCAGCACGATCTCGCGGCCCGCCTCGCCCTTGACCGTGAACCGCACCCACCCCGACACCACCTGCCCGAAGTCGACGATCACGCGGCTCGGCTCGCGCCGGTCGATCGAGACGGGTGCAAGCTCCTGCTGGCGGCGAATCGGCGGGACCTCGCCCTCGACGAGCGCGTCGAGGTCCCACTCGAGCCGCTGGGCGGGGGCCCAGTCGCGCGTGTCGAAGCCCGGTTCGCTCCACGCCGACTCGAGGCGGGCGTCGTAGTGCTCGCCCAGGTAGATGCCGTTCTCGCGCACGGGCCCCTCGCCGACGAGGAACGTCTCGTCCGAACCGACGATTTCGGTCCGGTCCGGGTACTCGAGCGTCAGCTCCGCGTAGAGCGCGGGGCGGTCGGAGTAGTTCTCACGCACCATGTCCCACGACAGCGGGCCGACCGCCCACCCCTCGCCGACAGCCGCACCCAGCACGTTCTCCCCCGCCGCGAGCGCGGCCGTGACGTCGTGGGTCGTGACGTGCAGGCGGTGTCGGTAGGAGGTCCAGGTCGGAGCGAGGACATCCTCGCCGAGGCGGGATCCGTTGAGGTAGGCCTTGAAGACGCCGAGCGCGGTGACGCGCAGGCTCGCGCGGACGAGCCCGTCTGCCACATCGAACGAGCGCCGGAAGTAGGTCGCCGGCCCGCCCTGCGACGGGTGCGCGGCGCTGATGAAGGTTGCTTCGGCCATAAGTCTCTCCTGTGTCAGTTCGTGGCGACGCGAACGGTCGCGGCGGGCAGCTCGTCGGCTGTCACGGTGACGGTGATGTCGCCGGTGCCCGTCGGCCGCACGATCGCGAGGGCACGGCCCTCGAAGGTCGTGATCTCGTCTCCCGCGAAGTTCTCCGTCGGATCCGGTTTGGCCGTGCCGAGCGCGGCGAGCTCTCCCGCGCCCTCGACGACCACGCGGATCCGGCGATCGCGGCGCACATGGCTGATCCCGTGCGCGTCGCGCAGCTCGATGGGCACGTAGACGAGGTCGGTTCCGTCAGCGCGCACCTCGTCGCTCTCGCTCCGGACGGAGAGCACCACGTCGTCGCCCGCGCTCGTGAGAGACGTGCGGCCCACCTCCGTGCCATCGCGGTATGCGACGGCTTCGATCGTTCCTGGCCGGTACGTCACGTCGAGCGAAGCGAGCAGCGGGAACTCCGCGCCGACCGCCACGCGTCCGAGGCTCTCCCCGTCGAGGAGGAACTCCACCTCGTCGGCGTCGGCGTACGCCTCCACCGTGACGGTCTTGCCCTCGGCACCGGGCCACGACCACGACGCGACGGCGTCACTCCAGGCCCACGGCGTCCGCAGTTGCTGCTCGCCGTGGTGCGCGGGATCCTGCACCGCGAGGAACGGTTCGCGGCGGAGCCCGAAGACGATCTCGCGATAGTAGGAGACGGGGCGCCGATGACCGGTGATGTCGATGTCGCCGGTGTGCGACAGCAGCCATGGGAACGCCTTCGAGACGCTCGCCATGCCGTCCCCGCCCTCGGCGCGGTAGCCCACGCCGCCAATACCGACCTCGCCGAGGTAGTCCCAACCGGTCCAGGTGAAGTCTCCGATGACGTTGTCGAGCCGCGTCACGAGGTTCCAGTTGTTCGCGATCCGGGTGGGGAAGGTCTCGGTGCCGACGATGACGCGGTGCGGGAAGGCTGTGGCGTCGAGCTCGTAACGTCCGTCGCCGTAGTTCATTCCGGCAACGTCGAGGGCGGCGAACGCCTCCTCGGTCCGCGCCGTGACGGGCGGCGCCGAGGAGATCATGTTCATCTGGTCGGCGATCTGGGTCATGAGCCCGTTGACTCCGCCGGCGGGAGCATCGGCGAGCTCGGCGCGCTGCTGGCGCATTCCCTCGATGACCATGTCGATGGCCGCGACGAAGCCGTTGACCCCATTAGTGACGAGGCGAGTCGGGTCGAGCTCACGCATCTTGTTGGCGAGCAAGCGGCTCCATCGGCCGCCTTCGGCGATTCCGAGTTCGGGGATCTCGTTGCCGATCGAGTACATGATCACGCTGGGGTGGTTGCGGTCCTTGCGGGCGAGCGCGGCGAGTTCGCGTTCCCACCACTCGGGGAATGCGGAGGAGGCGTCGAAGTCGGTCTTCCCCCACGTCCACATGTCGAAGGTCTCATCCATGACGAGCATCCCGAGCCGGTCGCAGGCCTCGAGAAGGGCGGGGCTGGCGGGGTGGTGAGACATGCGGATCGCGTTGAAACCGGCTTCTTTGAGTCCGCGCACCCGACGCTCCTCCGCGGCGTAGGTCGAGATCGCGCCGAGGGGGCCGTTGTCGCCGTGGATGCACGCACCCCGCAGCAGCGTCGGCTCACCGTTGATCCGCAGACCGCGCTTGGCATCGACGCGCACATCGCGGATGCCGAAGACCTCGCCGTCGCGGTCGATCTCGTCGCCGCCGTCGCTCAGCACGACATCGGCGGTGTAGAGCGCGGGGGCGTCGACGCTCCAGCGCTGCGGGTTCTCGACCGGGATGCGGACCAGCTGGGTGCCGGACTCGCCCGGGCGCAGCGTGACCGGGGCGGACGCCTCGCCGACGACGGATCCGGATCCGTTACGGAGCGCCACGGCGACCCGCGGTGTGCGGGAGAGCGCGGATCCGTTGACGATCTCGACGGCGACCTCGACGAGCGCGTAGTCGTCACCGATCTCCGGCGTACGGACCGCGATCCCGTCGGGCGCGATGTGCACGGCGGGAAGCGTCAGCAGACGCACGTCGCGGTGGATGCCCGCGCCCGCGTACCAGCGGCTGTCGAGGTGCGTGCGGCATTCGACCCGGATCTCGTTCTGCTCGCCGAAGCGGAGGAAGGGATCGATGCGTACGTCGAAGCGGGTGTACCCATAGGGCCACTGGCCCGCCAGGGCGCCGTTGACGAACACCGCGGCGTCGCGGTACACACCGTCGAAGCGCACGAGCATGCGCCCGCCCGCCGCGCCGTCTGGCACCTCGAAGCGCTTGCGGTACTCGAATGCGCCCCCGCCGTGGAACCCGTTCGTGTCACCGCCCGGCACCCGCGGGCCACGATCGGTGCGGATGAGCGCGTCGTGCGGCAGCGTGACTGCCTCCCATTCGCCGGATCCGCCGCTCAGCTCCTGGAAAGCGGTCACTCTGCGGCGCTGCTCCCAGCCGTCGTTCCAGAGCACGGTGCGTGCGGTCAGATCCATCGAACATCCTCCTTGATGCGAAAACGTGAGTATCGCGCGTTACCTGACCTTATCCGGGCGGTCGACACGCGTCAACTAGACTGGGCTCGGAAACGAGGTGCACCATGTCGGTACGAAGCGAGGATGTGGCCCGCGAGGTCGGCGTCAGCCGCGCGACCGTGAGCCAGATCCTGAACGGGCGAGGCGAGAGATTCGCTGAAACGACGCGACAGAAGGTCCTCGCGACGGCCCAGCGCTTGGGGTACCGTCCCTCGGTGGCCGCCCGCACACTCGCCACCGGAACAAGCGACATCGTCGTCGTCCTGCTGCCCTTTACTCACCTCAGCGGCAACCTCCAGGCGGTGCTCGAACGAGCCACGATCGCACTCGCAGAACACGGCATCACTCTGGTCCTGCGCCAGCACGCGCCTGGCACGACGACGCTGGCGCAAGCCGTCCAGTCACTGCGCCCTCGTGCCGTCTTCTCGCTTGAAGCCCTCACGCCCGACCAGATAAGCGTGCTCGAGAAGGCTGGGGTGCCACACTCCGGCCCGACGGTCTCCGACGAGGTTGACTTCGGGTTCGACAGAATGATCGGCCGCGCACAGGCGAACCACCTTGCCTCCCGCGGGTTCACTCGCCTCGCCTTCATTCAGCTCGATGACGAGCGCTTCGAGACCTGGGCGCCTCCCCGCGAACAGGGTGTGCGTGAGGTGGCCGCCGACCTGGGCCTCGCCGAGCCGCTCAGCTTGCGCGCGAGGCTCGAGCAGTCATCCCTCTCCGCCACGATCACGGCGATTCCGCCCCACACGGGCGTGGCCTGCTACAACGACGATCTCGCCCTCGCCCTGATGGGCGCTGCGCGCATTGCTGGACGAGAAATCCCCCGCGATCTCGGCTTCATCGGGATGGATGCCTCACCGCTCGGTGCGTGCTTCTTTCCCGCGCTCACCTCGATCCGAATCGACATCGCCGCGGCTGCGGCAAACATGATCGAAGGCCTCCTCGCCACCGCGCGCGCCGACGGCGCGCCTGCCCCGCGCCCGGTCGCACTCACGGTCGTGGAGCGAGCCTCGAGCTGATCCGCGCTCCCGCTCCCATCACATCGGCGGCTTGTTGACGCGCGATACCTGTGTCATACTCTCTTCACGTAACGCGCGATACTCGCGCATCATCCCTCGATGGAGAGGCGACATGTCCCGTTCCCGTCAATCAGAGCTGTCCACTCAGGCACTTCCGCAGAAGGTCTCCCGCGACAGCTCTCTTCCTCCCTTCTTCTCCCTGCGCTTCGCCACTCGCGGCATCGGCCTCGCCGCGCAGGCGATCGTCATCGCGCAGCTCACTTTCTTCTCGACCGACGTTCTCGGCCTTCCCGCCGCGGCAATCGGCGCGCTGTTCCTCGTCGCCCGGATCTTCGACGCGGTCACCGACCTGTTCATCAACTTCATCATCGACAAGACCCGCACCCGCTGGGGCAAGGCTCGTCCGTATGAACTGTTCATCATCCCCATCTGGTTGCTGACGATCGCGATCTTCGCGACGCCGACGATGTCGGCCGGATGGCAGATGACCTACATCTTCGTGTGTTTCTGGCTCATCACAGCCGTCTGCCAGACGGCGCTCAACGCCTCCGAGGGCGTCTTCCTCAAACGGGCGATCGAGGGCGAGGAGCGCTACGCCAAGGTGCTTGGCCGCCAAGGCCTGTTCATCATCCTCGTGACGAGCGTTGCGAGCGTCGTGCTCCCCCAGCTCATCGCGGCGTGGGGAGACAAGCAGTCCGGCTGGATCCTGATCGCGGTTCTGTACGGCGTTCCCGCCATTGCGCTCGGCCTCGTGCGCTTCTTCACGATCAAGGAGATGCCGCTTCCCGACGTGGACCCGAACGTCGAGCGCCCGACGCTGAAGGACATGCTGCGCGCCATCGCCACGAACAAGTACGCGTTCTACCTCGCCGGCCTCGTCCTGCTCGGTTCGTGCCTCGTCAACATCGGGCAGACGATCTCGACGTACTACTTCAAGTACATCCTCGGTGACATCGGCCTGCAGAGTTACGGCGCTCTCGGCAGCATCATCTTGCCGTTCGTGTTCCTGCTGTTCCCGGTCGCGGTGCGCCGTATCGGCGGCATGGGATACATCCGCATCACGCTCGCAATCGCGATCGTCGGCTATATGGCGGTGTTCTTCGTCCCGCACTCGGTGCCGATCGTGATTGCGGGCACAATCCTCGGCGCGTTCGGATCGGCGCTGACAATGCTCATCGGCTTCTTCAACATTCAGGTGATGACATACGGTCAGTGGCGCAGCGGTGCGACGATCGAAGCAGCGCCCCAGGCAGTCACCGGCTTCGCAAGCAAGCTCGGCACCGGTCTCGGCCCGGCCATCACTGGCGGTCTCCTCGCGATCGCCGGCTACAACGGAGCGCTCGATGTGCAGCCCGACGGCGTCAACACCATGATCATCGCGGTCTTCGCGCTTATTCCGGCGGTGCTCTGCGCGGTGATGTTCGTCTTCAGCTTCGTGTGGAAGCTCGACAAGCGCATGGACGCTATCAACGCGGATATCGCGGCGGGTGTCGGTGCGACGACCAGTACCGCGAAGATCTGATACCGCTCCAGGAGGAGAGACGGGCGCATTCAGCACCAGGCTGGGTGCGCCCGTCTCGTCCCCGCTCGCACCGGCGCGGGGAGAACTAAACTGGATCCAGAATGCACACGACAGCCTCCTCCCCCGCACGAAACGCCCTGGGAGAGTGGCTGAACCGCTTCCTCGCCTCGGATCCCGGTCTCACGCGCCTGCGCACCGCCGCCCAGGCGGTCGTGTCGGTCGGTGTCGCGCTGCTCGCCGAGTGGATCTACGTGCAGACGATGCACCCGCTCGGCGTGCCGGTGGATGCCCCCGGCGCCGAGGCGATCAACCGGGCCGCCGGCGTGATGTGCATGATGGCGGGTGCGATGGTCGGCATGATCTCCACCTTCATCGGGCCGATGTATGCGACGGCGCGCGCGGGCATCGGGGCGCTCGTGCTTCTGCCCGCGTCGCTCCTCGTCGGCATCACGATCGGGCTCGGCCTCGCCCCCTACGGCACGATCGGGCTCGTCGTGATGGTGCTGGTGCTCGGCGCGACGGGCTTCCTGCGCCGTTTCGGCCCCAACGGGTTCACCGTGGGCCAGGGCCTGTTCATGGGCGACTTCCTCGGCATGTTCCTGGGCCGCCTCACCGACCTCTCGGGCCTCGGGTGGATCGCCGGCGCCCTCGCGATCGGTTGCGCCGTCGCGATCCTCGCCTATGTGACGATGTTCCTGCCGAGCCGGTCGACGGCCGTGAAGCGCCTGCGCCGCTCGTTCCTCGGCCGCGCCGACGTCGTGGCGTCCGCGACGCTCGACATGCTCGACCACCCCCGTTCCGATGCGCGCCGCAAGCGCCAGGTGGGGCAGTTGATCCGGCTCAACGAGACGGCGCTCATGATCGACGCGCAGCTCGCCGAATCGCCGCGGCTGCCCGCCGGCACGACCGCCGACGAGGTGCACCGCCTCGTGTTCGGCGCCGAGCTCTCGCTGGCGAACGCGGCCCGCTTCGCCCGCGCCATGACGCGGCTCGACATTCCCGCCGACGGCATCGCGCTTGCCCGCGAGCCGTTCCTCGCCATCCGGCGGCGGGATCCGCAGGGTGTCGCGGCATCCGGCGAGCGGGTGCTCGAGTGGATCCGGTCGTCGAGCATCGAGGGCGACGCGCGCGTCGTCATGCACCGCTTCGCGACGAGTGTGAGCGACTATGCCGAGGTCATCCAGGTCCTGAAGAGCCAGCGCTTCGACCGCACCGAGCGCCGCGTCGACGACGACTTCCTGCCGGCCGTGACGCTCGCGGGCGGCTGGCTTCCCGGATCCTCGAAGGTCAGCGCGACGGCGTCGGAGGAGGGCTCGGACCGGCGGCTCTCCGCGCGGCTTCACCCGTCGGTGCGGCTCGGCATCCAGATGACGATCGCCGGGGTGATCGCGATCCTCGTCGGCGCGATCGTGTCGCAGGATCGCTTCTACTGGGCCGTCATCGCGGCGTTCGTGACCTTCATGGGCGCGAACAATGCGGCGGAACAGGTGCGCAAGGGGGCGTTCCGCGTGATCGGCACCGTCATCGGCGTCGTGATCGGTGCGTTGCTCGCGCACCTCGTCGGCCCGCATCCCTACGTCGCGATCGCCGTCATTCTGGCCGCGCTGTTCGTCGGCATGTACATGATGCGCATCAGCTACGCGTTCTTCACGGCGGCGCTCACGATCCTCATCGCCCAGATGTACGTGCAGCTCGCCGAGTACTCGGAGCAGCTTCTGGGACTGCGCCTCTTCGAGACCGTCGTCGGCGCGGCGGCGGCCGTCGTGACGGTGATCTTCGTGCTGCCGCTGCGCACCGGCCGAGTCGTGCGCGTCGCCACGCGCGAACTCGTCGAGGCGCTGTCGAAGCTCGTGGGCCCCGCGATGCTGCGTATACGTGACTCGACATACGAGGCTCCGCTGCACGCCGCGGCCCGCGATCTCGACGCCAGCTTCCAGGCCCTGGCGTCCGCGACCGAGCCGAAGCGCGCGATGCTGCGGGTCCCCGGATCCCTCGGCGGCGTCGAACAGCAGTGGTGGTTCGCCGCCAACGCGGCCCACTCGTACGCGCGCGACCTCATCATCGACAGCGCGCACGTCGCGGTCGTCGACGGCCCGAAGGCCGACGAGATCGCCGAGGCCGGGCAGGTGCTCATCGCGTCGATGAACGAGCTCATGCGCGGCCTCGGCGAACATGCCACGAAGCGCATATACACGCGTTCCGCATCACGCTTCGAAAGCGTCGCAAAGGATCTCGACGACGCGGGCACCCTCAGCCCGCGCCAGCTCTCGCTCCGCGACCTCCAGCTCCTCGACGGATCCCTCGCCGCCCTCGCGACCGCCGCCGGCCTCGAGGTGCGGGCGCTCGATACGCCGGAGCACCTGCCGGCTTAGGCCGCGCCTCGCCGCATTAGGCCCAGGCCCACGACCCGTCGGGCCGCACGTGCAGGGCTCGGTTCCACACGATCGTGTCCGAGGCGCGCAGGGCGTCCTCATCGATCGTGACGCCCCAGCCCGGTCGGTCCTCGCGTAGTTCGAGGTGCCCGTCGACCGGGAGGTACGGGTCCGGGCACCAGGTGGTGTCGTCGAACTTGTACTCAAGCTTGAAGAAGTTGCTGCAGGCGGCCGCGAAGTGGAGGTTGTGCGCGGTCGCGAGCGGCCCCATGGGGTTGTGCGGGGCGACCATCACGTTGTGCGTCTCGGCGAGCGTGGCGATGCGCCGCATCTGTGAGATCCCGCCGACGACGGCGATGTCGGGCTGGGCGATGTCGACCCCGCCCGCCGTCAGCAGCGCGAGGAACTCGTGCGGGCTGTAGAGGCTCTCCCCGGTCGCGAGCGGCACCCGCAGTTGGGAGCGGACGTGCTGCCACGACGGGATGTGCTCGGGCCGCATCGGCTCCTCGAAGAACATGGGCTGGTAGGGCGCGAGGGCGTTGCCGAGCTCGATCGCGCGATAGGGCTCGAAGACCTGTGCGTGCGCATCGAAGGCGAAATCCCACCGCGGATCCGCGGCGGCGCGCACCTCGCCGAAGTAGTCGGCGATCTCGGTGACGACGAGCCCCCAGCGCTGGGCGTGGATGTCGCCCCGCCACGGGCTGAGCTTGAAGGCCGTGAGACCGTACGCCTCGTTGAGCTCGGCCGTGCGGTCGCGCGCGACATCGGCGTCGGGTGCGGTGTAGAGGCCGCAGTACACGGGCACGCGGTCGCGGACCCGACCGCCGAGAAGCTGATAGACGGGGACGTTCAGTGCGATCGCCGAAATGTCCCAGAGCGCGTGATCGATGGCCGAGAGCGCCGCGAGCCCGATGGCCCCCTGCGGGAACCGCGCGAGCCGGGTGATCTTCTGCGTCAGGTGCTCGATGCGCCGCGGATCCTCGCCGACGATCTGGGCGAACATGTACTCGAAGACGGGGAACAGCGCCTCGTCCGGGCCGTGGTTATAGGCCTCGCCCCAGCCCGAAATGCCCTCGTCGGTATCGACGCGCACGAGCACCCGGGGCCGGTCGCCGACGCGGGCGAGGAAGCCCTCGAATCCGGTGATCTTCATCGCGCCGCTCCCGTCGCCAGATCGAAGTCGCGCGCCCAATCGTCCAGGATCGCGCTCACGCGCTCGGCGGATGCGGCGGACACGGGCGAGCTCGGCGCTCGGACCTCGCGCGAGACGATGCCGAGCTGGGCGAGGGATTCCTTGACGATGCTGACGTTGTCGGCGCTGCCGTCGGCGGCGCGCAGGCTCTCGAACTCGGCGATGCGCGCCTCGAGGTCGCGCGCGGTGGCGAAGTCCCCCGCGCGGAGCGCGTCGAGGAGAGCGACCGAGAGATGCGGCACCGCGTTCACGAGCCCGGAGGTGAAGCCCGTCGCGCCGTGGGCGAAGTACGACAGCGCATACGGCTCGGCGAGACCCGCGATCCAGACGATCTCGGGCGCGTGCCTGCGAACGGCTGAGAAGAGCACCGGATCCGGAAGCGCATACTTCACGCCGACGACGTTCGGGCTGCGGTCGACGAGCTCGCGGATCATCGCGCCGTCGATCCGAGGGTTCTTCACGTAGAGCACGACGCCGAGATCGGGGACCGCATCGGCGATTGCCGCGTGGTATCGGATCCAGCCCTCGCGCGACACGTAGGGGTGCACGGGCTGGTGGATCATGATGAACTCGGCGCCGTGCGCGGCGGCGTGCTTCGCATCGTCGATCGCCGTGGCAGCGTCGAACCCCACGCCCGCGACGAGTACGGCGCGGCCGCGGGTGTGATCCGCGCAGGCCACCATCACGGCGCGGCGCTCCTCGGCGGTGAGGGCGTAGAACTCGCCGGTGTTCCCGTTGGGCGTGAGCGTCGTTACTCCCGCGTCGAGGATCCTGTCCAGGATGGTCCGATACGCGTCCTCGTCGATGCGTCCGTCGGCGAACGGCGTGATGGGAATGGCGACGATCCCCTCCAGCGCGGTCGTATTGCTACTCATCGTGCTCCTTCAGTCGTGTGACGACGTGGTCGGTGAATGAACGGATGTGATCCTCGTTGAGCTCGCGGGCGCGGTCGGCGTCGCCGTTCTCGATGGCGTCGAGGATCGCCTCGTGCTCATGCGCCTCGTGAATCCAGGTGATCCCGTATCGCCAGGCGTTCACGGTGATGAGGGCGGTTTGATCGCGCAGGTCGTCGAGCATCGTGACGAGCAGGGGGTTTCCGCAGGCCGAATAGGTGAGGCGGTGGAACTCGCGGTTGATCAGGCTCCGCTCGGCATCGTCGGCGGCCTCGGCCGCGCGCGCGAGCGTCGAACGGGCCGCCGCGACGTCGGTGCGGCCGGCCGTGACCGCCATCGCGACGGCTTGCGGCTCGAGAAGCAGACGGATCTCGAAAACGGCCCGCGCCATCTCGTAATCGACCGAGCGGACGACCGCACCGCGGTACTCGCTCATGGTGACCAGGCCGAGCCCGGAGAGGGTCTTGAGCGCCTCGCGCACGGGCGTCTTCGACACGTTGAACACCCGAGCCAGCTCGGCCTCGACGAGCGCCTGACCCGCATGCAGAGTGCCGTTCAGGATCTGCAGGCGAAGGGATTCGAGCACGTGGGCGGTGCGGGACATGGGTGCCGAGGCGGGCGGCTGGGGAGCGGCA
>Ga0308157_10004170_pt1 | contig 19574 bp, 18 predicted proteins | sample PhyBR1_FD_201035 | JGI IMG/M metagenome (GOLD analysis project Ga0308157, IMG submission 201035) | Phyllosphere microbial communities from UC Gill Tract Community Farm, Albany, California, United States - DLSLB.R1 | ecosystem: Host-associated > Plants > Phyllosphere > Unclassified | place: USA...
GATGAGCCCTAAATTCGACTCCGACCCTAGTTATCTGTCGAGCAATTGGCCAATAATTCTACTCTGACCCTATTTATTCGCCGACCGAATTTGAGAAATTGCTCAATAATTCTACTCTGACCCTAATTGATGGGTTATTGATTGGGAGTTAGAAGAATTGGCGCCAGTCGGCGAGCCAGGCGGGGAAGGCGGCGGCTTCCATGGGGTTGGCGATGTGGTAGCCCTGGGCGTAGGTGCAACCTAGGCTTTGGAGGAAGTCCCAGTCCTGGCGGGTTTCGACGCCGACGGCAACCGACATCCGGTCCAGGCTGTGGGCCAGGTTCAGGCAGCTGCGCAGGACCGTGCCCAAAGGGCGGCGCTTCGAGGCGCCGTCGACGAAGCTGCGGTCGATCTTCAGTTCGGTGAAGGGGATCCGGGCCAGCAGTTGCAGGTTCGAGCGGCCGGTGCCGTAGTCGTCGATCGCCAGGCCGAAGCCCATCATGCGCAGGCGCACCAGGCGCTCGATGACATCGGGATTCGTGTTCAGGACCGAGGATTCGGGAATCTCGAACGTGATGTAGTCGGGCTGGACCTTGTGGCGCTCCAGCGAGGCGACGATCTGGCGCACGAAGGCGGGATGGGCCAGGGTTTCGGGGGCGATGTTCAGCGAGATCGGGACCGGGATGCCCTGCTCCTGGAGCCAGCGGCAACGCTCTACCGACAGCTCGATCATGCTCCAGTCCAGGAAGTCGATGCGGCCGCTTTCTTCCAGCGCTTCCATGAAGGATGCCGGTCCCAGCACGCCGTGCTCGGGGTGGCGCCAGCGGGCGAAGGCTTCCAGGCCCTTCACCTGGCCGGTCGCCAGCTCGATCTTCGGCTGGAAGAACGGCTCGAACTGGCGCTTTTGCAGGCCGATGCCGATCTGCTGGAACGAGAAGCGCGGACCGCCCGGCCGGCGCGGCGGGCGCGCCAGCGGCGTGTAGTTGTCGAGCAGCGGCTTCAGTATGGCGGCGGTCACCGGCCTGGCAATCGCGCCCAGCAGCTCGACGCCCAGCGCCTGGGCCAGCGTCTCCACCGAGAACAGCAGGTCGGCCGGCTGGGCGCCAGTCACCACCAGGCGCGCCGGCGTCTGGATCTCGCCCAGCTTGCGGATCAGTTCCAGGCCGTCCATGCCCGGCAGGTCCAGGTCGACGATGGCGACATTGACCATCGGCGCCACGCCGGCCTCCAGGATCTGCAGCGCGAGATGGCCGTCCGCGACGTCGGTGACGCGGCTGGCGCCCAACTGGCCCAGCATGTCCACCAGCGCCCTGCGCTGGTCCGTGTCGGCTTGTGCCACCAAAAAATGCAAATGCGCGATGTCCATCGTTGCTCCAGTCTCCCAGCCGCCAGCCTACGCGAAGCGGTGGGAGCCGTCCATACCCAAGACTACATCTGCTGCTGGCGCAGCCCTTCGAAGAAGCACACGGCGGCGCAGGCCGCGACGTTCAGCGACTCCACCTGGCCCGCATGCGGCACCGCGACCCGGTGCGTCGCCAGCGACAGCAGCGCATCGGACACGCCCTGCCCTTCGTGGCCCAGCACCCAGGCCACCGGCTGGCGCAAGTCCATCGCATACAGCCGCTCGGCCGCGTAGCCGCTGGTGGCCAGCACCGGCACCGATGCTTCGCGCACCAGCGGCGCCAGCTCCACTTGCTCGAAAATCTCCAGCACGAAGTGCGCGCCCATCGCGGCGCGCAGCACCTTCGGCGACCAGCAGAAGGCGGTGCCGGGACTGCAATAGACTTGCTTGATGCCGGCCGCCGCGGCGCTGCGCAGGATCGAGCCGACGTTGCCCGGGTCTTGCACGCCGTCCAGCAGCACGCTGGGGCCATGCAGGCCCGGCGTGTTCGATGGGTGCGGCGAATCGATCACGAACAGCAGGTGCACGCCGTGCTCAACCTGGCTGACGGCGTTGAACAGCGCGTCGGGCAGCGCCGTCACCGGCGCGTTCACGGCGTCGCAGCGGGCGACGATGGCCTGCACTTCGGCGTTGCCGAGCGCGCCTTCGGACACCACGCAGTGGCGCGGCGCGCCGCGCAGCTCGAGCCAGCTCTGGCACAGGTGCACGCCGTCGAGCAGGCTTTGCCCCGCCTTGCGCCGCGCCTGCGAGCTGGTGGCCAGGCTTTTCAGGTCTTTATAAAACGCGTTATCGCGCGAGCTGATGGTTTTCATGCCGCTTCTGCTTCAGTCATTGGGCTGCCGATGTCGCCGAACAGGTCGACCTGCAGCAGGTTGCGCACCGGCGCGAACGAGCGGCGGTGCACCGGCGACGGGCCGTGCTCGCGCAGGCGTTCCAGGTGCAGCGGCGTGCCATAGCCCTTGTGCTGATCGAAGCCGTATTGCGGATACAGGCCGTGCAGGCGCACCAGGGCGGCGTCGCGCGCCGTCTTGGCCAGGATCGAGGCGGCCGAGATGGCGTTGACCTTGTCGTCGCCCTCCACGATCGCATGCGCGCGCACGTCCATCTGCGGGCAGCGGTTGCCATCGATCAGGGCCAGGGTCGGCACCGTGTGCAGCGCCTCCACCGCGCGCCGCATCGCCAGCATGGTCGCCTGCAGGATGTTGATGCTGTCGATCTCTTCGCACGAGCATTCGGCGATGGCCCAGGCCAGCGAATGCGCGCGGATCAAGGGAGCCAGTTCGTCGCGGCGCGCCTCGGTCAGCTTTTTTGAATCGCGCAAGCCCTCGATCGGACGACGCGGATCGAGAATCACGGCGGCCGCGAACACGGGGCCGGCCAGCGGACCGCGCCCGGCCTCGTCGACGCCGCACACGATGTCGAGCGCGGTGAATGGACGGCCGCGCGTCGGCAGGCCGGGATACAGGTTGACCTTCTTCTTGCTCATGCCATGTCGCGCGCGCCAAAGGCATCGCGGCCTATCAATTTCAATACCGCCTCGGCGCTCTCGCGCGCGCTGTCGCGCAGCAGGCTGTGGTGCATCTCGAGGAAGCGCGCGGCCAGCCGTTCGCGCCCCGCCGTATCCTGCAGCTGGGCCCAGACGGCGTCGGCCAGGGCCTCGGGCGTGGCCGCGTGCTGGATCAGCTCAGGCACCAGGAACTCGCGCGCCAGGATGTTCGGCAGGCCGATCCAGGGCTGGTAACCCATATGGCGCATGATCATATACGACGCCGCCATCACCTTATAGGCGATCACCATCGGCTTCTTGAACAGCGCGACTTCCAGCGTCGCGGTGCCGGAAGCGACCAGCACCGCGTCGGCGGCGGCGATCGCCGTGTGCGAACCGGCATCGGTCAGCTGCAGTTCGACGTCCTGCAAACCTGCCTTGACCACGATCTCGTCGAAATACGCGCGCTGGCGCTCGCCGACCATCGGCACCACGAAACTGAGGCCCGGGTCGCGCGCCGCCAGCAGCTTCACGGCGCGCACGAACGGCTCGGCCAGGTATTTCAGCTCGCCCATGCGGCTGCCCGGCATCACCGTCACCACGCGCGCATCCGCGGCAAGTCCAAGAGAGCGGCGCGCCGCGGCCACGTCGGGCGCCAGCGGAATCGTCTCGGCCAGCGGATGCCCGATATACGTCACCGGCACGCCGGCCTCGCGGTAGATCGCTTCCTCGAACGGGAAGATCACCAGCATATGCGAGACCGCACGCTGGATCTTCTTGATCCGTCCGCCGCGCCAGGCCCAGATCTGCGGCCCGATGAAGTGGACGGTCGGGATGCCGGCCGAGCGCAGCTGCTCTTCCAGGCCGAGGTTGAAGCCGGGGTAGTCGGCGCCAATGAAGGCAGCAGGCTTGTCAAGCACCAGACGATCGCGCAAGCGGTTCTGGATGCCCTTCAATTCGCGATAACGGGGAATGACTTCGAACAGGCCGCGCACCGTGAGCGTGTCCATCGGGACGTCGCTCACGAGCCCCTGCTCGATCATGCGCGGCCCGCCGATGCCGTGGAAGCGCGCATCGGGCAGCGCCGGACGCAGGCCAGCCAGCAGGCGTGCGGCAAGCATGTCGCCGGACGCCTCGCCGGCTACCAGGGCCAGGGAAATATCAGCGGACGATGCCACGGGTGGCAGTGCCGAGGAACTCGCGCAGCAGGCGGATATCGCCGGCGGCCGCAGGCAAGCGCTCTTCTTCCGCCTGCAGGGCGGCTTTCGCCTCCTCGAGTGTCAGGTTCGAGCGGTACAGCAGTTTATACGCGCTGCGGATCCCATCGAGCTGCTCGCGCGCGAACCCGCGGCGCTTGAGGCCCTCAAGGTTCACGCCGCGCGCGCCGGCCGGATTGCCCGACACCAGCACATACGGCGGCACGTCCTGGGTCAGGCTGGTGTACATGCCGATGAAGGCATGGGCGCCGATCTTGCAGAACTGGTGCACGCCGGCGTAGCCCGACAGGATCGCCCAGTCGCCCACCTGCACATGGCCGGCGAGCTGCGCATTGTTCGAGAAGATGGTGTTGCTGCCGACCTGGCAATCGTGGGCCACGTGGACGTAGGCCGAGATCCAGTTGTCGCTGCCCACGCGCGTGACGCCCTCGTCCTGGACCGTGCCCAGGTTGAAGGTGACGAATTCGCGCACCGTGTTGCGATCGCCCACTTCGAGGCGGGTCGGCTCGCCGTTCCACTTCTTGTCCTGCGGCGCGCCGCCGATCGAGCAGAACTGGAAAAACTTGTTGTCCTTCCCGATCGTGGTGTGGCCTTCGATGACCACGTGCGGGCCGACCACGGTGCCGGCGTCGATGCGCACATTCGGCCCGATGATCGAATACGGGCCGACTTCGACCGAGCTGTCCAGCTCCGCCTGGGGGTCGACGATCGCGGTCGAATGGATTTTGCTCATCTTGCGGTTCCTTCCTTTACTGCGCCGCGGCTTCCGGACCCTTCATGGTCGCTTCCGCCGCGCCGCGGATGGTGCACATCAATTCGCCCTCGACCGCCACCTTGCCGTCGACGGTCGCCACCGCCTTGTATTTCCAGATGCCGCGCGCCACGCGCAGGATCTCGACTTCCATGCGCAGCTGGTCGCCCGGCTCCACCGGACGCTTGAAGCGCGCATTGTCGATGCCGACGAAGTACACCACCGAGTTCTCGTCGGGCTTGACGTTCATGGTCATGAACGACAGGATGGCCGCGGTCTGCGCCATCGCTTCGATCATCAGGACGCCCGGCATCACCGGCTTGTGCGGGAAGTGGCCGTTGAAGAATTCTTCGTTGGCGGTGACGTTCTTGATCGCGACGATGCGCTTGCCCAGTTCGACGTCCAGCACGCGGTCGACCAGCAGCAGCGGATAGCGGTGCGGCAGGTATTCCTTGATCTGGGTGATGTCGAGGGTCTTGGTTTCCGGAGTAGTCATTTTTGTTCTGTGAGGTTTCTGATGTTTTTCTCGAGCGTGCGGATCTTGGCGCGCATCGAATCGAGGTTGCGCACGATCGCGGCGCTGCGCTCCCACTCGGCGTTCTTGGCCAGCGGGTAGAAGCCGGTGTACTGGCCCGGCTCGAGCACCGAGCGCGACACCATGCTGCCCGAGGAGATATGCACGTTGTCGGCGATCTCGAGATGGCCCAGCACCATGGCGGCGCCGCCGAAGGTGCAGCGGCTGCCGATCTTGGCGCTGCCGGCCACGCCGACGCAGCCGGCCATCGCCGTGTGCGCGCCGATATGGCAGTTGTGGCCGATCTGGATCTGGTTGTCGAGTTTTACGCCATCTTCGATCACGGTGTCGTCCAGCGCGCCGCGGTCGATCGTGGTGTTGGCGCCGATGTCGACGTCGTCGCCGATCAGCACGCGGCCGGTCTGCGGGATCTTGATGTACACGCCCGCCTCGACCGCGAAGCCGAAGCCGTCGGTGCCGATCACGGCGCCCGAATGCAGGATGCCGCGCTTGCCGATGCGGCAGCGCGCATGGAAGGTCACGTTCGCGAACAGGTGCGTGTATTCGCCGATCGCGGCCTCGCGCCCGACGAAGCAGCCCGAATCGATCACCGCGTGGGCGCCGATGACGGCGCCATCTTCGATCGTCACGTGCGGCCCGACGTGGGCGGTCGGATCGACCGTCGCGCCAGGCGCGACCACCGCGCTCGGATGGATGCCGGGCACGGGCGCGCTCTCGGTCAGCGACACCAGGTACTGCGCCGCGCGGGCGAAGTAGGCGTAGGGGTTGGTGGTGACGATGCGCGCGCCTTCATAGGTCGCGGCCACCGTCGGGTCGTCCAGCGGCGACAGGATCAGGGCCGCCGCCTGGCTCTGCGCGGCCAGTGCGCGCAGCTTGCTGTTGCTGAGGAAGCTGATGTGCGAAGCGCCGGCGCTGTCCAGGGGGGCGATGGCCTGGACCTCGAGGTCCGGGTCGCCCACCAGCTGTCCGCCGAAGCGCTCGACCAAATCGCCCAGTCGAATGCCCATCTCGGTCTTTCCAGTGTGAGTCAAAAAAACGGTACTGCCTTACTTGTCGAGCAGCTTGAGGATCTTGTCGGTGATGTCGACGCGCGGGCTCACCCACGCCGCCTCGACCAGCACCGCGTCGAGCTTTTCCTGCTCCGCGACCTGCTCGACCAGCTTGTAGGCCTTTTGCGCGATCGCGGCGCGCTCTTCGTTCTTGCGCTGTTGCAGGTCTTCCTGGAACTCGCGCTGCATGCGCTCGACGTCCTTCTGCATGTTGTACAGCTCGCGCGCGCGGCGCGTGCGGTCAAGTTCCGACAGGTTCGCCGCCTCGGCGTCGAATTTTTCGGAGGTCTGCTTGTACTTGCCGACCATCTCCTCGACCGCCTTCTGGCGCTTCGAGAATTCGGCGGCCAGCTTGGCGTCGGCCGACTTGGCCATCTTGGAGTCGGTCATCAGGCGCTCGGTATAGACGAAGCCGATGCGACTGTTCGTCGCCTGCGCCTGGGCCAGCGGCGCCGCGCACACGGCGGCCAGCGCCAGCGATGCGCCCAGCGCCGGCTTCACTTTACCGGGTAGCGAGTCAATCAGGTTATTCAGCATAAGTCTCTCGCAATCGTTCTTCAGGTCGCCGTGGGCCGCTTAGAAACCGGTGCCCATCTGGAACTGGAAGCGCTCCAGGCGGTCGCCCGGCAGCGAATTCAGCGGCTTAGCATAACTCAACTTGAGCGGGCCCACCGGGGAAATCCAGGACAGGCCGATACCGGCCGAGTAGCGGAACTCGTCGAAACGGATCTTCGCATCTTCCTGGAATACCTGGCCGCCGTCCACGAAGGTGAACCAGCGCAGGCTGCGGTCGGTGCCGCTGCCCGGGAACGGGAACTGCAGCTCGGCGTTGGCGATGATCCGCTTGGAGCCGCCGATCGCATCGTAGTAACGCGGATCGACCACGCCCAGCGACGAGCTCTCGTAGCCGCGCACCGAGCCGATGCCGCCGGCGTAGAAGTTCTTGAACACCGGGTAGGCGCTGCCGCCGATGCCCTTGCCGTAGTCGAATTCGCCGCGCAGGGCCAGCGTCATCCAGCGGGTCACCGGACGCCACCATTGATGCTCGTAGACTGCCCGGTAGTACTTGGCGTCGCCAATGGCGTCGATTTCGAGGTTGGCGCGCTGGTAGCGGCCGCGGGTCGGGGTCACGGCGCTGTCGCGGGTGTCGCGGCCCCAGGCTGCGGTCAGCGGGATCGCCACCGTGGTGGCCTTGCCGATACCGCTGGCCGGGCCGCCATTCTGGCGCACGAAGGTCTGGTAGATGGTCGGCGAAGTCTGGTCGGTTTCCAGCTCGGTGCGTTCCAGGCCGGCGCCGAAGAAGACGGTGTCGGATTCGGAGAACGGCACGCCGAAGGTCAGGTTGCCGCCCATCTGGCGCACGGTGTACGAACCGATGTTCAGCGCCGGCGGACGCGAGGTGCGCAGGTACAGCGAGAACGCGCGCGAGATGCCGTCATCGGTAAAGTACGGATTGGTCTGCGAGAACGCGATCGTGCGGTTGTACTTGCTGGTATTCAGTTCGATGCCGACCGTGTTGCCGCTGCCGGCGAAGTTGGCCTGCGAGATCGACGCGGTGAAGGTGAACTTCTCGGATTGCGAGAAGGCGCCGCCGATCATGAAGTTACCGGTCGGTTTTTCTTCGACCGCGATATTCACGTCGACCTGGTCGGAAGTGCCGGGCGACTCGGGCGTCTCGACCTTCACATCCTTGAAGTAGCCCAGGCGGTCGACGCGGTCGCGCGAGAGCTTCACGCGGTTGGCGTCGTACCACGAGCTTTCGAACTGGCGGAATTCGCGGCGGATCACTTCGTCGCGCGTGACCGTATTACCCGAAATATTCATGTGGCGCACATAGGCGCGCTTGCCCGGATCGACGAAGAAGGTGAACGCGACTTCGCGCTTCTCGCGGTCGAGCTCCGGATTGGCCGTCACGTTGGCGAAGGCATAGCCGAAGGTGCCCAGGCGGTCCGAGATCAGTTTATTCGTCGCTTCCTGCAGGTCGCCCACATAGGTCTTGCCCGGCTGGAGCACGATCAGCTGCTTGAGCTCTTCTTCGCGGCCGAACATCTCGCCTTCGAGCTTGACGCTCGAGACGGTGTACTGCTCGCCCTCGGTGATGTTGAGCGTCAGGTAGATGTCGCGCTTGTCGGGCGTGATCGACACTTGCGTCGATTCGACATTGGCTTCGAGGTAGCCGTGGTTCAGGTACCAGGATTTGATGGTCTCGAGGTCGCCGGTCAGCTTTTGCTTGGAATACTGGTCGGCCTTCGAGTACCAGGTGAACCAGCCCGACGGGCGCAGTTCGAGCAGCTGGCGCAGCTGCTTGTCGCTGAAGGCCTTGTTGCCGACGATATTGATGCCCTTGATCTTGGCGACATCGCCTTCGTCGATATTGAACATGACCGTCACGCGGTTGCGCTCGATCGGGGTCACGGTGGTGGTGATCTTGACGCCATACAGGCCGTGCGACAGGTACTGGCGTTTCAATTCCTGTTCGGCGCGGTCGACCGAGGCCTTGTCGAAGATGCGGGTCTGGGCCACGCCGATCTCGGATAGCGCCTTGACCAGCATGTCCTTCTCGAATTCCTTGGTGCCGGTGAAGTCGACCGACGAGATGGCCGGACGTTCCTCGACCAGCACCACCAGCACGCCATTTTCTTCCTCCAGGCGGATGTCCTTGAAGAAGCCGGTGGCGTACAGTGCCTTGATCGCGCTCGAGGCCTTGACGTCGTCGAAGGTCTCGCCCACGCGCACCGGCAGATAGCTGAACACGGTGCCTGCTTCCGTCCGCTGGATGCCTTCGACCCGGATATCCTTGACGACGAACGGGTTGGCGGCCAGCGCATTACTGGCGCACAGGGCCATCACGGCAGCGCCGATCAAGCTGCGACGAATGAACGGCAGGGCAAAACGATCTGGTTGTGATTTCATTGGCTGGATCAAAGGGTCAGTCATTTGGACAACGATTGCATATTATTTTGTGCCGGGGATTTCCGCGCTGGTAGCCGGGAGCGAATGCAGGCCGCTAGAGCAGCCGCACCAGGTCATTGAAGACGGCGAGCGCCATCAGCATGAACAGCAGGCCGACCCCGGTGCGCTGCGCGAACTCGCCGACGCGCGCAGGAAGGGGACGCCCGGTCAAAACTTCCAGCGAATAATACAGTAAATGGCCCCCATCCAGAACTGGAATTGGTAACAAATTCATTACGCCTAAGCTGATACTAATAAAGGCGATGAACTGTAAATAGCTCACGAGACCTATTCTTGCAGTCTGTCCGGCATAATCGGCGATGGTAATGGGACCGGTCACATTCTTCCAAGACGCTTCCCCGGTAATCATCTTCCAGATCATCTTGAGCGTCATCACACTGGTTTCCCAGGTGCGCTCGGCGCCGCGCGCGATCGCCTCGAACGGGCCGGAACTGACGGTCACCATCTCGGGTCGCTGCGCCACCATGGCCTTGATCACGCCGCGGCCATTCGCATCCGGCTCCGGGGTCAGGGTCAGGGCCACGGGACGCCCCGCCCGCTCCACCTCGATCGCCATCGGTTTGCCGGGCGAGGCGCGCACCGCCTCGATGAAGGCGATGCCGTCCCCGACCGGCTCGCCGTCGGCGCGCAGCACCAGGTCGCCGTCCTGCAGGCCGGCGCGCTGCCCTGCCCCATCCGGCATCACCTTCTCGATGCGCGGCTGCGGGCGCCACAAGTCCAGGCCCAGTTCGGCCATCACGTCGGTCTCGACATCGAGCCGGCCGATCACCGCCGCCGGCAGGATCGCGCTGTAGTTGCTGCCGTCCGTGCCGCCATTGGCGCTGCGCAGCTCGAGGCGCGCATCGGATTTGTCCACCGTCGCGTGCACGATCTGCCAGCGTAGCTCGGTCCACGAACGCACCGCGTTGCCGTTCACGGCCACCACGGTATCGCCGCCGCGCACGCCGGCCCTGGCCGCCTCGGACGCGGCCGGGGCCGCGCGCAGGCGCGCCGAGGGCTCGTCGACGCCATGCATATACAGCGCGGCCATCAGCCCGATCGCCAGCAGGAAGTTGGCCAGCGGGCCGGCGGCCACGATCGCGATCCGCTTCCAGACATTCTGGCGGGTGAACTCGCGAGCCAGCTCGGAATCGTCGGTCGGCGCGGTCTCGGGGTCGCGCGCGTCCAGCATCTTGACGTAGCCGCCCAGCGGCAGCGCGGACAGCGCCCATTCGGTCTGGTCCTTGCCGAAGCGGCGCGACCAGACCACGCGGCCCATGCCGACCGAGAAGCGCAGCACCTTGACGCCACAGGCGCGCGCGACCAGGTAGTGGCCCAGTTCGTGGATCACGATCAGGGGACCGAGCGCCAGCACGAAGGCCAGCACGGTGTAGAGCATCGTCATGGTTCGGTCCAGGGGGTCAGTGCGGCAGGCCTGCGATTGCGTCGATGGTGGCGGCGCGCGCGCGCGCGTCCTGGGCCAGCACCGCTTCGATCGACGAGGCCGGGCCGTGCGGCACGACATCCAGCGCGTGGCGAATCACGCGGTCGATGTCGCGGAAACCGATGCGGCGCTCCAGGAAAGCCTGCACCGCCACCTCGTTGGCCGCGTTCAGCAGGGCCGGGGCGGTGCCGCCCGCGCGCAAGGCGTCAAAAGCAAGCGCCAGGCAAGGGAAGCGCTCGAAGTCGGGCTGCAGGAACTGCAGCGCGGCCATCTGCGTCAAGTCGAGCTGGGCCACGCCCGAGTCGATCCGCTCCGGGTAGGCCAGCGCATTGGCGATCGGGGTGCGCATATCGGGATTGCCCAACTGGGCCAGCACCGAGCCGTCCACATACGAGACCATCGAGTGGATCACGCTTTGCGGATGAATCACCACCTCGATCTGGTCGGCGGTCGCGCCGAACAGCCAGTGGGCCTCGATCACCTCGAGACCCTTGTTCATCATGGTGCTTGAATCGACCGAGATCTTGCGGCCCATGACCCAGTTCGGGTGCTTGCAGGCTTCGTCCGGGGTGACATGCTCGAGCGTGTGCACCGCGCGGTTCAGGAACGGGCCGCCGGACGCCGTCAGCAGGATCTTGGCCACGCCCGCAGCGGCGGGCACACGGCCGTAGGACGGCGGCAGCGACTGGAAGATCGCATTGTGTTCGCTGTCGACCGGCAGCAGGGTCGCCTTGTGCTCGCGCACCGCATCCATGAACAGCTGGCCCGACATCACCAGCGCTTCCTTGTTCGCCAACAGGATCTTCTTGCCGGCGCGCGCCGCGGCCAATGTCGGCGCCAGGCCGGCGGCGCCGACGATGGCGGCCATCACGATATCGGTATCGGGGCTGGAGGCGATCTCGCACAGCGCCTGTTCGCCGTGTTCGACGCTGGTGGGCAGGTCGGCGACCAGGGCGGCCAGCTGCGCCGCCGCCTCGGGGCTGCCGACCACCGCGCGCTGCGGGCGGAATTGACGGCAGGCGGCAGCGAGCTCTTCCACGCGAGAGTGCGCGCTGAGGGCGTAGACGCGGTAGCGGTCCGGATGGCGCGCCACCACGTCGAGGGTCGAGGCGCCGATCGAACCGGTGGCGCCCAGGATGGTAATGCCTTGCATGGAAACTTCCTTCTAGAGCCGGGTGGCGATCAGGGCCGCCAGCGGCAGGACCGGCACGAGTGCGTCGATCCGGTCCAGCACGCCGCCGTGGCCGGGCAGCAAATTACTGCTGTCCTTCATGCCGGCGCGGCGCTTGAGCTGGGATTCGAACAGGTCGCCGACCACGCTGGCGACGACGATGAGAGCGATGACGGCCAGCATGCCGAGCCAGCCGAAGCTGGCCTGCACGCGCACCGCGAAGGTATTGGCGAGAAGCTCGCCGCCGAACAGGACGGTGAGCGAGGCCAGCAGCAGGGTCACGATGCCGCCGCCGATGGCGCCTTCCCACGATTTGCCGGGCGAGATCGACGGCGCGAGTTTGTTCTTGCCGAAGGTTTTGCCGCACACATAGGCGAAGATGTCGGCCGACCAGACGATGACGAGCACCGACAGCAGGAACAGCGCCGAATACTGGAACAGCATGACGATGGCGGCGAAGCAGGCCACCAGCGAGATCGCATAGAGCAAACTGAGCAGGGTGTTGGGCGTACTGGCCAGCGGCGGCAGGCCCAGCTTGAGCGTGGGTGCGAAGCGCAGCAGCCACAGCAGTGCGCCGATGGCGAACCAGAAGGTCGGATCGCCCTGCTCGCGCATGAAGAAGGCATAGGCGAAGGCCAGGGTCCAGGCCGCCGCAATCGCCAGCGCGCTCCTGGCGCCCGGATTGAACAGGCGGAAACACTCCCAGATCGCCGCCCCGAAGAAGACCGAGGCGACCACCGCGAACGCCGTGGGGTTGTTGGAATACAATACCGGCAGCAAGACTGCCAGCAGGACGAGCGCGGTGAGGATCCGGGTCTTGAGCATCAGTTCGTCTTCTTCGCTACTTGGGCGCTGGTCTGGCCGAATCGCCGTTCGCGCCGCTGGAACGAAGCAATCGCCTCGTCCAGCGCCTCGGGCGTGAAATCGGGCCAGAAGGTGCCTGTAAAATGCAGTTCGGAATACGCCAGCTGCCACAGCAGGAAGTTCGAGATGCGTTCCTCGCCGCCGGTACGGATGAACAGGTCGGGTTCGGGCGCATACGCCATCGCCAGGTGGGGAGCCAGCATTTCCTCCGTATATTCGGTCACGCCGGGGTTGGCCTGCACCATCTTCCCCGTTGCCTGCATGATATCCCAGCGGCCGCCATAGTTGGCGCACACGGTGACGGTCAGGCGCGAGTTACCGGCGGTGCGGCGCTCGGCATTGGCGATCATGTCCTGCAGCTTGGCGTCGAAGCGGCTCAGGTCGCCCACGACTTTCAGGCGAATATTGTTGGCGTGCATCTTCGAGACCTCACGCTCGAGCGCCGTCACGAACAGGCGCATCAGCAGCGACACCTCATCGGCCGGGCGGCGCCAGTTCTCGGACGAGAAGGCGAACAGGGTCAGGTATTCGACCCCGCGCAGCACGCAGGCTTCGACGATGCCGCGCACGGCTTCCACGCCCTTGACGTGGCCGGCCACGCGCGGCAGCAGGCGTTTGGTGGCCCAGCGGCCATTGCCATCCATGATGATGGCGATATGGCGCGGCACGGCGGGCGTGTCGGGTACGGCGGTGGTCGAACTTTTGAACATCTTTAATCCAGCAGGGTTGCGCCCGGACTTGCGTCCCGCATGCGCACATGGCCAATGGTGAATTGGACAATCATAAGGTAGGCGGACCGGCCGCGGCAAGTCGCCGGGGCCGGTCCGCAGGAAAGCCGGATGACTTTGCCCCACTGCGAGCCTTACACCGTCAGGATTTCTTTCTCTTTCTCGCCCAGCAGCTTGTCGATGTCGGCCACGGCCTTGTCGGTCAGCTTCTGGATTTCGTCCGACGCGCGGCGCTCGTCGTCTTCCGAGGCGGTCTTGTCCTTGACCATTTTCTTGAGCGCTTCGTTGGCATCGCGGCGGATATTGCGCACGGCAATCTTCGCATCTTCGCCTTCGGACTTGGTCAGCTTGACCATCTCCTTGCGGCGCTCTTCGGTCAGCGGCGGGGTCGGCACGCGGATCATGTCGCCCTGCGACGATGGATTCAGGCCCAGGTCGGCATCGCGGATGGCTTTCTCGATCGTGGCAGCCATTTTCTTTTCAAAAGGCTGGACGCCGATGGTGCGCGCATCGACCAGGGTCAGGTTGGCGACCATCGGCAGCGCGGTCGGGCTGCCGTAGTAGTCGACCATCACGTGGTCGAGGATGCCGGTGTGGGCGCGGCCGGTGCGGACCTTGGCCAGGTCGGCTTTCAGGGTCTCGATGGACTTGACCATGCGCTCTTGCGCGTTCTTTTTGACGTCAGCCAGGGACATGCTGCTCTCCTTATTGTTCAGTAAATATTAAACGTGTACCAGTGTACCTTCGTCTTCGCCCATGATCACGCGGGTGAGCGCGCCGGGTTTGACGATGGAGAACACCTTGATCGGCAGTTTCTGGTCGCGGCACAGCGCGAAGGCGGTGGCGTCCATCACCTGCAGGTGCTTGGCGATCGCTTCGTCGAAGGTAATGCTTTCGTAGCGAGTTGCGTGCGGGTCTTTCTTGGGGTCGGCGCTGTAGACGCCATCGACCTTGGTGGCCTTGAGGACGATTTCGGCCGAGATCTCGGCGCCGCGCAGGGCGGCGGCGGTATCGGTGGTGAAGAACGGGTTGCCGGTGCCGGCGGCGAACACGACCACCTTGCCTTCTTCCAGGTATTGCAGGGCCTTCGGGCGCACGTAAGGCTCGACCACCTGCTCGATGGCGATCGCCGACATGACGCGGGCGGTGATGCCGACGTGGCGCATGGCGTCGGCCAGGGCCAGGGCGTTCATGACGGTGGCCAGCATGCCCATGTAATCGGCGGTGGCGCGGTCCATGCCCTGGGCGCCAGGGGCGACACCGCGGAAGATATTGCCGCCACCAATCACCACCGCCACCTGCACGCCCAGCTTCGCCACTTCCGCCACGTCGGCCACCATGCGCTCGATGGTGGCGCGGTTGATGCCGAACTGGTCATCGCCCATCAGCGCTTCACCAGACAGTTTCAGGAGGACTCGTTGGTAGGCTGGTTTTGTCATGGAAGCGGCTCCTAATAAATGTTTCGAATTCGGGTCTGGCCGGCGCCTCGTGGGCGGGCCGCATCAGTCCGGGGACCGATGGATTGTACGGCGGGAGCGGGCCGCAGGTCGCGCTGCTGGACCGCGCTTGCATGCCGAGCTACAACATCATTGTAACCACGCACACAAACCGCCCTACCTTAAAAAAACGGACCTTGCGGCCCGTTCTTTTGATTACTGCTTGTTGGCAGCCATCTGTGCTGCGACTTCTGCTGCGAAGTCGTCGACCTTCTTCTCGATGCCCTCGCCCACCACGTACATGGTGAATGCCTTGACGCTGGTGTTCGATGCTTTCAGGTATTGCTCGATCGACTGCTTGTCGTTCTTCACGAATGCCTGGTTCAGCAGCGACACTTCTTTCAGGTACTTCTGCACCGAACCGTCGATACGCTTGGCGACGATTTCTTCCGATTGCGGCTGCTTGCCTTCGGCGACGGCTTTTTCAGCGTCTTCCTTGGCCTTCAGTTCGGCGACCGAACGCTCTTTTTCGATCATCTCAGCAGGCACTTGCTCCGACGACAGAGCGACTGGCTTCATGGCAGCGATGTGCATGGCCAGGTCCTTGCCGACTTGCTCGTCCGCGCCTTCGAAGTCGACGATGACGCCGATGCGGGTGCCGTGCAGGTACGACGCCAGCTTGCCGGTGGTTTCGAAACGCTGGAAGCGGCGCACGGTCATGTTCTCGCCGATCTTGCCGATCAGGGCGGTACGCACGTCGTCGAAGGTCTTGCCGTCGTGCGGCAGCGCTGCCAGGGCGGCGACGTCGGCTGGGTTGTTTTCGGCGACCAGCTTGGCGGCCAGGTTGACCATGGCCAGGAATTCTTCGTTCTTGGCGACGAAGTCGGTTTCGCTGTTGACTTCGACCAGCGCGCCGACGTTGCCGGCGATGTAGGTTGCCACGACGCCTTCGGCGGTGATGCGTGCCGATGCCTTCGATGCCTTGCCGCCCAGCTTGACGCGCAGGATCTCTTCAGCGCGACCCATGTCGCCTTCGGCTTCGGTCAGTGCTTTTTTGCATTCCATCATTGGCGCGTCGGTCTTCGCGCGCAGTTCGCCTACCATCGCTGCAGTAATCGCTGCCATGTTGATTCTCCTAAATGTTTTATCCGGTTGCAGGCCGCTATCGAGCGTCCCACGGGTATTCAGCTTAAAAAAAGGGGGGCTCGTGTGTGCGGCGCCCCCTTTGTTGTGTCAGCGAGTCATTGACCCGCCGTCACTTATGCCTGCTCGGAAACTTCGACGAAGTCGTCGCCGCCAGCCTTGACCATTTCAACGACTTCGTTGGTGGCGTTGGCACGGCCTTCCAGGATCGCATCGGCGACGCCGCGTGCGTACAGGGTGATGGCTTTCGACGAGTCGTCGTTGCCTGGGATGATGTGGGTCACGCCTTCTGGCGAGTGGTTGGTATCGACGATGCCGATGACCGGGATGCCCAGCTTGCCGGCTTCGGTGATGGTGCCCTTGTGGTAGCCGACGTCGACGACGAAGATCGCGTCAGGAACGCCGCCCAGGTCCTTGATGCCGCCGATCGACTTCTGCAGCTTTTCCATTTCGCGCGAGAACAGCAGCGCTTCTTTCTTCGACATCTTTTCGACCGAACCGTCTTCGACTTGGGCTTCCATGTCTTTCAGGCGCTTGATCGAGGTCTTGATGGTCTTGAAGTTGGTCAGCATGCCGCCCAGCCAGCGCTGGTCGACGTAAGGCACGCCAGCGCGCTGCGCTTCAGCGGCGATGATGTCGCGTGCCTGGCGCTTGGTGCCGACCATCAGGATGGTGCCGCGGTTGGCCGAGATCTGCTTGATGGTTTTCATCGCATCCTGGTACATCGCCATGGTTTTTTCCAGGTTGATGATGTGGATCTTGTTGCGATGACCGAAGATGAACGGCGCCATCTTTGGGTTCCAGAAACGGGTCTGGTGGCCGAAGTGGATACCGGCTTCCAGCATTTCACGCATAGTAACGGACATGTAATTCTCCAGGGTTGGGTCTTGAATGTGGCCAGTCACCAGTCAGGCACCCTTTTAGGGCCACATTCGCGATTTCAATAAATAAATTAAGATGCTTTTTACAACATTGCCCGATGCGAATCGGAGCAACCCGAGATTCTAGCGGGATTTGCCGTTTTATTCAAGCGTCACGTGGGACGGGCGGCCGGCCCGGCCCTGAGGCAGCAATGTTTCCTCTATAATGAACCCTTATTGCACAGACTATTGCAGGATAAGAATCCACCATGGCATCCACACCCAAGACTCCCGACGAAATCGAAGGCATGCGCGTCGCCTGCCGCCTCGGCTCGGAAGTGCTCGACTACATCACCCCTTTCGTCAAGCCCGGCGTCACCACCGGCGAACTCGACCGCCTGGCCTATGAATACATGGTCAACGTCCAGGGCACGACCCCGGCGACCCTGAATTATGCCCCGCCCGGCTACCCGCCCTTCCCCGGCTCGATCTGCACCTCGCTCAACGACGTGATCTGCCACGGCATCCCGGGCGACCGCGTGCTCAAGGCGGGCGATGCGCTCAACATCGACATCACCCCGATCACCAAGGACGGCTACCACGGCGACAACAGCCGCATGTTCCTGGTCGGCGAGCCGTCGATCATGGCGCGTCGCCTGTCCGAAATCACCTTCGAATGCATGTGGCTGGGCATCGCCGCCGTCAAGCCGGGCAAGCACCTGGGCGACATCGGCCATGCGATCCAGCAGCACGCCGAAAAGGCCGGCTACAGCGTGGTGCGCGAATTCTGCGGCCACGGCGTGGGCCGCGTGTTCCACGAAGAGCCGCAGGTGCTGCACTACGGCCGCCCCGGCACGCTCGAAGAACTGAAACCCGGCATGATCTTCACCATCGAGCCGATGATCAATGCCGGCCGCCGCGACATCAAGGAAATGCCGGACGGCTGGACCATCAAGACCAAGGACCGCAGCCTGTCGGCGCAGTGGGAACACACGGTGCTGGTCACCGAGACCGGGGTCGAGGTGCTGACCATGTCGGCCGGCAGCCCGCCGCCGCCCGCCATCGTGCTGCCGCTCTTGAGCCCGGGCGCGGTGCCGGCCCTGGCCGCGGCCTGAGGGACGGCCCATGGGACAGGCCGCCCTGCTCGACACCGCCCGCACCACCCTGCGCCAGCGCCTGAAGGCCGAACGCCAGCTGGCGTTCCAGGCCTTCGATGAAGACGGCAAGCCCGAAAAACTGCTGCGCGGCCTGCGCCAGATCGTCGACGGCGTCCTGCTCGACGCCTGGCAGGCGGCCGGGCTGCCTGCCGACACCGCCCTGGTGGGCGTGGGCGGCTACGGGCGCGGCGAACTGTTCCCCTATTCCGACGTCGACCTCCTGATCCTGTTGGGCCAGCCGGCCGACGCCATCACCCAGGCGCGCCTGGAAGGCCTGGTCCAGCTGTTGTGGGACCTGGGCCTGGAGATCGGCCATAGCATCCGCACCGTCGACGAGTGCCTGGTCGAGTCGGCCGCCGACATCACCGTGCAAACCAGCCTGCTGGAAGCGCGCCTGGTGACCGGCAGCACGCCGCTGTTCGAGGAGCTGCAACGGCGCTACCGCGACGCCCTCGATCCGCAAGCCTTCTTCCAGGCCAAGACCGCCGAGATGCGGCTGCGCCACGCCAAGCACGAATACACCGCCTTCGCGCTGGAACCCAACGTCAAGGAAAGCCCTGGCGCGCTGCGCGACCTGCAGGTGATCCTGTGGGTGGCCAAGGCCGCGGGCCTGGCCGACACCTTCGGCCAGCTCGCCACGCGCGGCCTGATCACGCGCATGGAAGCGCGCCAGCTGATGGAAAAGGAGCGCGCCTTCAAGGACATCCGCATCCGTCTGCACCTGCACACCAAACGGCGCGAGGACCGGCTGGTATTCGATGTCCAGACGGCGATCGCAGGCAATCTCGGGCTGCAGGCAAATGGCGAAGGCCCGAACGCGCGCCGCGCCAGCGAATTCTTGATGCAGCGCTACTACTGGGCCGCCAAGACAGTGACCCAGTTGAATACGATTTTGCTGCAGAACATCGAGGCCCAGCTGTTCGCGCAACCGGCGCTGGCGCACCCGATCAGCGCCCGCTTCACCCAGGTCGGCAGCCTGATCGACATCGCGGCCGACGACACCTTCGAGCAGACGCCATCCGCGATCCTCGAGATCTTCGTGGTGATGACCGAGCGCCGCGAACTGAAGGGCATGACGGCGCGCGCCACCCGCGCGCTGTGGCATGCGCGCACCTTGATCGACGAGCCGTTCCGCGCCGATCCGGCCAACAAGGCGCTGTTCCTGCGCGTGCTGCAGGCGCCGCGCGGCCTGGTGCACGCGCTGCGCCGCATGAACGAATTCGGCATCCTGGGGCGCTACCTGCCGGCCTTCCGCAAGATCGTCGGCCAGATGCAGCACGACCTGTTCCATGTATATACCGTGGACCAGCACATCATGATGGTGGTGCGTAACCTGCGCCGCTTCACGATGCCCGAGCACGCGCACGAATACCCGTTCTGCAGCCAGCTGATCGCCGATT
>Ga0308157_10004171_pt1 | contig 19572 bp, 18 predicted proteins | sample PhyBR1_FD_201035 | JGI IMG/M metagenome (GOLD analysis project Ga0308157, IMG submission 201035) | Phyllosphere microbial communities from UC Gill Tract Community Farm, Albany, California, United States - DLSLB.R1 | ecosystem: Host-associated > Plants > Phyllosphere > Unclassified | place: USA...
AACTACTAACATTTGGAATAAATCCTTTTACACTGTAATCACCGGTTTCTGTTACTATTAACTCAGGTCCTGTTTGACCGGGAATTTCAACACCGTCTTTAAACCATTCAAATGTAAATAAAAGAGGGTCTAAGCCAGATTTTAATGTATAACTATCGCCTACACACAATCCATCTCCATTTCCGATTAATTGTGGCGCTCCTAAATCTAAATCCCCAATATCAAAACTTCCTGCTTTGAAAAATACGGCACTAGTGTGATTTCCTGTATCACAAAAATCTATAATTGCTAATTTAATACGGTATTTTCTTCCTACTATAACATTTGCAGTTAATGACTGCATAGCTGTTGTGTGACCTGCTAAATTAACAGCTGCTGCAATCGCAGGAACTTGATTAACACCACCACCATGAGCATTACCAAAAAACTGAGGATTAGGTGAAGTAGCACAGCCTGTATTTAGCTTATTTCCGTCTCTAACTGTAGCAATAGAAATAGGACTATTTGTATTAGGTACTTGCGCTAAATTTTCACCCAATCCAGTAGTCATATCAATCAACCATGCACCAAACAATGCTGCGTTCTGACAGTTCCCCCAACATCCTTGATAACTATTACTTCCAAATAAATATTCAAAAGTTACCGTATTCTGCATTGGTACAAACTCAAAATCAATACTAGCAGATCTAATATCCTGCCTTGGAGCACCAGCTGGCCATCCTCCTGCATCATTAATTAAATCATTCAAATCTTGGTCACCAGTCCAACGAAATGCATTATTTAAAGGTGCAGAATTTTTAGTCCCAGTAAGAGGTCCTTCCATAAATTCTGAACGGTCTGTACTAATTACAATACCATCGTCAAATGGGAAAGTAGATCCGTTTTTTTGAAAATACCCTAATGGATAAATAGCTCTCGAAGCTGGACTTCCGTCACAATACTGATACCTAACATTAGATACCAGATCACATTTAGAGCCTACCAAGACATCTTTTACCAACTGTTCAGCAGTATAGGTATTGTCAATATCAACATAATTGTACTGTTGGCTAAATCCAAGAAAACTGGTTACTAAAAACAGTATTAATAAATATTTGTTTCTCATAGTTAGTTAATATAAATTTTTATGAGTTAAATAAAGCATAAAACGCTTTAAGTTTAAAAAGCGAAATTTACATAAAATTAAGAAACCATTAAGTTTTTTTTTATAAAAAAAAATAAACAACTTAAACTTTAACACATATAGGCTATACACACCTATATATAATAAGGACATATTTGCAATGAAATTACTAATAAAAACAGTTTATTTAGTGCATTTCATTATATTTGCAACTTACTATTTTTTAAAATAAATACTATTAAAATTATGTGTAAATCAGATGCGTTACACGAAGATATGGGCGACAACCATATAGGAACAAGCGATTATACGCCGTTAAAAGCGGATGCTTTTTCTATTTCTGACGATGAAAAAATCGAATTGATCAAAAAAGATGTCGAAAATATATTGAACACTTTGGGTATGGATTTAACAGACGACAGTTTAAAAGGTACTCCAAACCGTGTGGCTAAAATGTTTGTTAAGGAGATTTTTGGCGGATTAAATCCTGCTAAAAAACCTTCATCCTCAACTTTTGACAATAAATATAAGTATAACGAAATGTTGGTTGAAAAAAACATTGTGGTTTATTCAACTTGTGAACATCACTTATTACCTATAGTTGGTCGCGCACATGTGGCATATATATCAAACGGAAAAGTAGTTGGTTTATCTAAAATGAACCGAATCGTGGATTATTATGCAAAGCGTCCACAGGTACAAGAACGTTTAACTATTCAGATTGTTGACGAGTTAAAGCGCGTATTGGGAACCGATGACGTTGCCTGTGTGGTCGATGCCAAACATTTATGTGTAAATTCTCGTGGTATTCGCGATATTGAAAGCTCAACCGTTACTGCAGAGTTCAGTGGTGCTTTTAAAAACGATGTTACCCGCAGAGAATTTTTAGACTACATTAAATTAGATACACAGTTTTAGTTTAACGCGAATTTACTAATTCGCAATTGCGCAACAATTATGAAATCAAACCTAAAAATATACAATTCCTTAACGGGAGAGAAAGAGCTTTTTAAACCTTTACACGAAGATAAAGTTGGTATGTACGTTTGCGGACCTACTGTTTACAGCAACGTGCATTTGGGAAATGTGCGTACGTTTCTTTCGTTTGATTTTATTTTCAGAAGCCTTCAGTATTTAGGTTTCAAGGTGCGTTATGTTAGAAACATTACCGATGCTGGACATTTAACCGATGATGGCGATGTGAATAACGACCGTTTTGTGAAACAATCTCGTTTAGAGAAGTTGGAACCAATGGAAATTGTTCAGAAATATACGGTTGATTTTCATAACGTATTAAAGTTATTCAACCTGCTTCCTCCTACTATCGAACCTACTGCAACAGGGCATATTATCGAACAGTTAGAACTTACTCAAAGGCTGATTGATAAAGGTTTTGCTTATGAAAGTAACGGTTCTGTTTATTTTGATGTGTTGGAATACAATAAACGCGGTTTGAATTACGGTGAACTATCTCGAAGAAATATCGAAGAACTTTTTGAAAACACCCGTGATTTAGACGGACAAAACGAGAAGAAGAATCCGCAGGATTTTGCTTTGTGGAAAAAAGCTTCTCCGCAACACATCATGCGTTGGTCATCTCCGTGGGGCGATGGTTTTCCAGGCTGGCATTTAGAATGTACGGCAATGAGCACAAAGTATCTGGGCGATCAGTTTGATATTCACGGCGGTGGAATGGATTTAAAATTCCCACACCACGAATGTGAGATCGCACAAGGAAAAGCTTGCAACGGAACTTCGCCTGTTAAATATTGGATGCACGCAAATATGTTGACCATGAACGGGCAACGCATGAGCAAATCTACCGGAAACTACATATTACCTATGCAGTTAATCACAGGTGAGAACGATTTCTTTGAAAAACCTTTTACGCCGGGCGTATTGCGTTTTTGTTTTTTACAGGCACATTACCGCAGTGTTTTAGATATATCGAACGAAGCTATGCTGGCATCTGAAAAAGGTTTTGACCGTTTGATGGATGCGATAAAATCACTTACCGATTTAAACACGTCGGCAACATCTACCTTTAATGTATCTGAATGGAAACTGAAATGTTTAGATGCTTTATTGGATGATTTTAATAGCCCTATTTTAATTGCTACGATTTTTGAAGCAGTTAAATTCATTAATTCTGTTAAAGAAAACAAAGCAACAATTTCGGCAGCCGATTTAGATCTTTTAAAAGAAACATTAAACGATTTAGTGTTCGATGTTTTGGGATTATACGCAAGTGAAAACACCAACAACAACGCTAAATTAGAAGAAGTTGTAAATATGTTAATCAACATGCGCAATTTGGCTCGTGCAAACAAAGATTTCGCACAATCCGATTTAATTCGCGACCAGTTGGCAGCAATCGGTATCGAACTAAAAGACGCAAAAGACGGCACAACTTTTACCCTATAATTTTTTATAAAAAAAAGCTACTTAAACGGTAGCTTTTTTTATCTTTGATACTTATGGAACAACTCAAAAAAATCCTAATTTTTCCCTTTGTTGTACTAATACGTTTTTATCAGCTGGTAATTTCGCCCTTAACACCGCCATCGTGCAGGTTCACTCCTACATGCTCGCATTACACGTTAGAAGCGTTAAAAAAACACGGCTTGTTTAAAGGCAGTTGGTTAGGCATAAAACGCATTGCAAAATGTCATCCGTGGGGAAAATCGGGTTATGATCCTGTTCCTTAAAAACTAAAAATATTTTATATGATCTGGAATCCTTCCGAAGGAATTACCATTGCAGGTTTTACCTTACGTTTTTATAGCTTAATGTTTGTTATTGCATTTGCATTGGGCTACTATATTATGAAAAAAGTGTACGAGCGCGAAAACCGTTCGCAAGACGAATTAGACAAGCTTTTTTTCTACACTTTTATTGCAACCTTATTAGGTGCCCGTTTAGGTCACGTTTTCTTTTACGATTGGGATTATTATCAAAATCATTTATCGGAAATTTTATTACCGTTTAGATTAAATCCGTTTGAATTCACAGGTTTTGCAGGATTGGCAAGTCATGGTGCAGCTGTCGGAATTCTTTTAGCGATGTTCTATTACAGCAGAATGATCAAAAAGCCTTTTTTATGGATTTTAGACCGTGTGGTGTTATCGATAACGATTGGTGGTGTTTTTGTTCGATTCGGAAACTTTTTCAATTCGGAAATTTACGGGCATATTGCTGATAAATCGATGCCTTTCGGAGTGAAATTTATTCGTGAAGATGAATTTTGGCAATCAAACAATTTAATGGGAATAACGCAGGCCGCCAGCAAAAATGAAGCTTACAAACTGATAGAAACCGATCCTAGGTTTTCAACGATATTAGAAGCCATACCGTTTCGTCATCCAACACAATTGTACGAAGCATTCGGATACGTGATTTTATTCATCGTTTTAATGTTCATGTACTGGAAAACCGACGCTCGCAACTATTTAGGAAAAATTTTCGGAGTGTTTTTAGTCTTCTTATGGCTGATTCGTTTTGTAGTAGAATACGTTAAAGAAAGCCAAGGAGGATTTGAATCTTCATTGGGATTATTATCAACAGGTCAGTGGTTAAGTATTCCGTTCATCATTGCCGGAATTTACATTTGGGCAACTGCCAAAAACAGACCCGTAACAAACATATAACACAAAAAACTCCTGAAAAACCAGGAGTTTTTTTATTGAAATCCGTATCTTTATAGGAATTGTTAAAAAGATAAACTATGAGAAAAAGAATTTTAATTCCCGTAATTCTTTTAGGAACCATTGGTTTAACAAGTTGCGTTTCTAAAAAAAAGTATGAAGGTTTGCAAGCAAACTATACCAAACTTCAAGACGACTATAAAGGATTGGGACAACGTTTTCATCAATCCGAAGTTGATTTAAGTTCTAGCAATGCCCGCGTAAAAAGTTTGGAAGACATGCTGGCACAAGAACGTTCTTCTAACGATGCCCTAAAGAAAACATTAGAATCTTTACAAGGATCTTTAGATAAAAGTATCACACAAGGTAACGTGAATATTTCTAAATTGGTCGATGAGATCAACGCAAGTAACAAATACATTCAGCATTTGGTGAACACCAAAAACAAAAGCGATTCTTTAAATGTAGTGTTAACCAACAACCTAACCCGTTCATTAAGTCGCGAAGAATTACGTGATGTTGATGTACAGGTTTTAAAAGGTGTGGTTTACATTTCGTTGGCTGATAATATGTTGTACAAATCAGGAAGTTACGAAATATCCGACCGTGCAAGCGAAACGTTGAGCAAAGTTGCAAAAATAATTAATGATTATAGAGATTACGATGTATTAATTGAAGGTAACACCGATAACGTGCCAATTAAACGCGAAAACATTCGTAACAATTGGGATTTAAGTTCCTTAAGAGCTTCATCGGTTGTTCAGGCATTACAAAATCAGTACGGTGTAAATCCAAAACGTTTAACAGCGGGTGGTCGCGGTGAGTTTAATCCAATTGCAGACAACAGTACCGATGTCGGTAAAACCAAAAACCGTAGAACGCAGATTATCATTACTCCGAAATTAGATGAGTTTATGGATTTGATTGATCAGGCTCCAGAGAAATAAACAAAAAAGTCAAGTTTAAAGCTTGACTTTTTTAATTTTATTAACATTTGGTTTGATTTAATTTTTGCACATTCGCTTTATGAAAATAAAACGAAAAAAATTAATGACAGGTACGCTTATATTTATTGGGCTTATAATTGTAGGCACTCTTATTTTTCTGCAACATCCGCTGTTCGGAAAAGAGCCTTCGGGCGATCGTTTGGAACGAATTAAAAAATCAAAACACTATAAAGACGGTCAGTTTCATAATTTATCAAACACACCTGCTCTTTCAGAAGACACTAATTATTACAGTGTTATGAAAGAATTGCTATTTTCTAAAATTGAGCATACCAAACCTACCGACAGTATTCCATGTGTGAACACAAATTTATTAGAAAAAACCATTGAAGATGATGTTATGGTTTGGTTTGGACACTCGTCTTACTACATGAAAATCGACGGACAATCGTTTTTAATTGACCCTGTTTTAAGCAAAAATGCATCGCCTTTATATGGAACAAATACCGCTTTTATGGGTGCCGACCTATTTACTTGCGAAGCACTTCCTAAAATTGATGTTTTGGTTTTAACGCACGATCATTACGATCATTTAGATTATTCGTCGTTTAAGAATATTAAAGATAAAGTAAGTAAAATTGTTTGTCCGTTGGGTGTGGGCGAGCATTTGGAATATTGGGGATTTCCGAAAGAGAACATTACCGAATTAGATTGGTATGAAGATGCGTCTGTAACGAACTCTATCAAGATCACAGCTACACCAACACGACATTTTTCGGGAAGAAGTTTTAAACGAAACACCACTTTATGGGCATCGTACGTATTGCAGACAAAAAATTTGAAGTTGTATTTAGGTGGCGATAGTGGTTACGACACACACTTTAAAGAGATCGGAACAAAATACGGTCCGTTTGATTTAGCGGTTCTTGAAAACGGACAGTACGACAAAAAATGGAAATACATTCACATGATGCCCGAAGAAGTTGTACAAGCAAGTAACGATTTACAGGCAAAAAGATTTTTCCCGGTGCATAGTTCTAAATTTAAACTTGCAAACCATCCGTGGAAAGAACCTTTAGAACGCGTAAGTATTGCGAGTACAAAACAAATAGCATCGAAATTAATTACTCCTAAAATTGGTGAAGTAATTTACTTAAACCAGCAAGATCAGGTTTTTGAAAAATGGTGGGAACAGGTAAATTAAGATCATAAAAAAGTCGCTTTAAAAGCGACTTTTTTATTCATACTGCTGAACCAGTTCCATTATTTTCTTTTCTTTTTCTAACAAAATCAAACGGGTTCCTTCTAATTTATAATGGGTGACTTTTTCTAAAGCATCGGTAAAAACCTTTTCGTTTACACCATCACAAAACATTTTGGTAGATGTTATGTGGTTAAACTTCATAGTATTCTGAAACATCAATAATTGTCCGTTAATTGCATTACAAGCACTGTTTCCAGAAAATATCGGCTGATTTATATCAATCTTAATAAAAGGTTTTTTGTACGGATATAAATCGGCAGCTTTAATTTTTCCGACATAAATTTTATCCAAATACCAGTTTCCGTTTAAAGTTACCTTATGAAATTTCATTTCACCGGTTTCAGATTTTAAAATCAATACATTATTTTTCAATTCGTAAGATTTCACTTGCGTAAGACCACTTTTAAAATCTTCACTCTTCACTTTATTACAAGCCATCATGGTCGAAATAAAATCGGTAGGAAAACTAATTTCTTGATTTTTCTTCAATACCGCTTTTCCGTTAATTCGGTTACAGCCATCGTATCCGTAAACCGATAAATTTTCGGCACTTTCAAAAGTCAAAGTTGGCAAGCCCTCTTTAAAATCCTTCGACAAATCTTTACTAAAACTCGCACCGGCAAGTTCCCAGTTTCCGTTTAACAGCGTTTGATCTTCTTTAATTTCTTTCTTTGCAGCACACGAAACAATGAATGTTGTTGCAACTAAAAGTAAAAATATCTTTTTCATATACATTTTAATTTCGATAAAAATAAAAAAAGCTCCGCAAAACGCGAAGCTTTTAACTATTCGTTATGTAAAAAAGCTTGTCTTTCTAATAAAAGCTCTTCGCTTTCCACATGGTCATCGTCTGGCACACAACAATCAACCGGACAAACGGCTGCACATTGCGGCTCTTCGTGAAAACCTTTACATTCGGTACATTTTCCCGGAACAATGTAATAAATATCGTCAGAAATCGGTGTTTGCGCGTCATCAGAATCAATTTCCGTTCCATCTGGCAAAACAATTTTTCCGCTTAATTTTGTACCGTCTTTCCAGCGCCAGTCATCGGCACCTTCATAAATTGCTGTATTTGGGCATTCTGGTTCGCATGCGCCACAATTTATGCATTCATCGGTTATTATAATTGCCATAGCAAGTATTTTTATTTAATTAATGTAACTTTGTACAAAAGTACTGCATAAACAATTTACAAACAAATCTATATGATTTTAGAAGATAAAAAAGACGCATTTGTACAGTTAGGTGCGTTTTTAAAACAGTTTACCCAACAGCCTTACCAGCAAAACCCTAGTGTGTTGTTTAACGATGTGTTTTTTGAGCCTTTTGTGTCGATGATTGATCAGTTACACGAAAGCAACAGCTGGTTTAAGCGCGAACAGTTACATTTTGCTTTTAAATCGTGGAGCGATGCTTTAACTAACGATAATTTAACAAAATGGTTGTCTGCATACAATTTACCCGAAGATAAATTAAAAACCATAGGTTTGATATTAGCAGGAAACATACCAATGGTTGGTTTTCATGATATTTTATCGGTTTTACTATCGGGCAATAAAGCGTTGATAAAACTTTCATCGAACGATAAATTGCTGATTCCTGTTCTTTTAAACTACATCAGCACGGTTGAACCACAATTTAAAGATCGCTACGAAATCACAAAAGATAAATTGGAAAATTTTGATGCCGTAATTGCTACAGGAAGCGATAATACAGCGCGATATTTTGATTATTATTTTGGGAAATATCCAAACATTATCCGTAAAAACCGAAATTCGGTTGCTGTTTTAAATGGCAATGAATCAAAAGAAGATTTAATGGCTTTGGGCGAAGATATTTTTAGATATTACGGTTTGGGTTGCAGAAATGTATCGAAACTTTTTGTTCCGAAAGATTATAATTTCGATGATTTTTTTGGAGGTTTATTTCAGTTTAAAGATATTTTAGATGATGATAAATACACCAATAATTACGATTATAACAAGGCTGTTTTCTTAATGAGTAATTTTAAATTGTTAGACAACGGCTTCTTTACTATTAAAGAAGATGCATCATACGCTTCGCCAATTTCGTCTGCTTTTTATGAATATTATACGGATATAAATGAGGTTGATAAGAAATTAAAAACCGATGCTGACAAGATTCAATGTATTGTTTCTAATGATTTAGTTTTGAACAGCATTGCTTTTGGATCTACCCAGAAACCTGAACTTTGGGATTACGCAGATAATGTTGACACAATTGATTTTTTATTATCTTTATAAAAAATTTATAAAAAAATGATGGATCAAATTCAGCAGATTGTAAATCAGCTAACAGAGAAAGAAGTAGTGGGCAACAGCAACATTTCTAACAATTTGGCAGGTGATGTAGCTAAAGAAACAGGTAGTTCTTTAATGGAAGGATTACAAAATGCGGTTTCGGGCGGCAACATGGGCGAGTTGATGAATATGTTTGGCGGAAGCGATGCAAATTCGTTAACAAGCAACCCAATTGTGAAAAGCATTATTGAATCATTAACATCTAAATTAGGTGCAAACGTTGGTTTAGATGCAGGAACATCGGGCAGTTTCGCAAGCAGCATTATCCCACAGATTTTAAGCATGATTATGGGCAAAGCTAAAAGTGGCGATTTCAACATTACCGATATTTTAGGATCGTTAACTAGTGGAAACGCAACTTCAATGTTAGACCAAAACGGCGATGGTAAATTAGGTATCGATGATGCTTTAAGTGCAGTTAAAAACGGTAATCTTGGAGATCTTTTAGGCGGATTTTTTAAGAAGTAATATTCTTTAGATAAAAGAAAATAGATGAAAGACGAAAGACTTATGTTAACACTTTCTATCTAAAATTATAATAAAAAGCTCAACATAATGTTGAGCTTTTGTTTTTAGTATTAAACTCTGCCAAAGTTTAAAACTTTGGCAGAGTTTTTATTCAACACGCTTATACCAAGTACCGTCTGCAAATAATATAAATTCAATACCGTTTGTTTTACTATATAATATCTTATCAATGTTCCAAGTTCCGTCTTTATTAGTATTTTCTAAAACCAATACATTTTGAAATTCCATACCATAAATATTTATATTTTGTAAGCTATGATCTAAATTAATATCTATTTGATTCATTATTTTTAGATAGTTTTGCGAAACTCCATCATCAAGCATAATTTGTAAGTATGGATAATGGTGTAAGGAAATTGTCCCATTATAGTTTCCAACATCTATGTCTTGGTTACCATATTCTGTAGTACTATAGCTACAAGCATTCATACCTATATCACTTTGTTCTAAGTAAAATCGGGGATTCCAAAAATTCGCTGTTATTTCTACACCATTTTGATCAACATATTTAATTTCATTCATATAATTTATTAAATAAGCTTTGTCGCTACTATCAATTAAATACCTACCACTTTCATCGTGATTACATTGACAACTTAAAATAGAAAACATTGTAATAAAATAAAAAATCTTTTTCATAAACTATATTTTAGATTGTATCAAATATACATTTTTTGGAAATTTTTCTTACCCCGACATTTTTTCTCCATCACCTTTTTTAAGTTTGGTAAATGTTAAGCTTGACAATGCTGTTAAAACCGCCAATGTTATTAAGGTTAAATGAAAAGCCGTTACTAAATCGCCGTGGTAAAAATCCATTTTATCTTTAAAGAAAGCTAAAAACAATGCCGCAATAGATATTCCGAAACTTATAGATAATTGCTGCATAATTGCCAGCAAACTGTTTCCGCCACTTGCCTGATCGTCGTTTAAATCGGCTAACGAAATGGTGTTCATCGCTGTCATTTGTATCGATGTAAATGCGCCGTAAGCAATCATTAATAAAATATAATACATTAGCGGTGTGTCTTTTTGCATAAAACTAAATACAAAGATAATTACCGCTAAAAACAAAGTATTACTTATTAAAATGTTTCGGTAACCGAAATGCTTTACCAAACGCACAATCCATGGTTTTATAGCAATGGTTGTTAGTGCTGAAGGCAACAGCATCATTCCTGCTTTTGATGCCGAAAAGCCAAAGCCAACCTGCATCATTAATGGTAACAAAAATGGCAACCCACTGATTCCAAAACGAGTTATTAAACTACCCAATAGACCAATTCGCAATGTTCGAATTTTAAAAAGATTTAAGTCGATAATTGGTTTCGGTGTTTTTTTGAAATGTTTGTAATACAGCACAAACAAGAAAACTGCTGCTGCAACCAATCCTAAAACCAACGAATAATGATTAATCCCAACGCTACTTACTTCTAACGCAAATGTTACCAATACCAATGCCGTACTAAAATAGATCAAGCCTAAAACATCAAACTTACCAACGGTATTTTTAAAGTTCGGCATAATTTTAAAGGCTAAAATAATCCCTACAACACCCACCGGTAGATTTACTAAAAAGATCCAATGCCAAGAGAAATTATCTGATAAAAAACCACCTAAACTTGGGCCAACAACCAAACCTAATAATCCCGGAATGGTTATGTAATTCATGATTTTTAATAATTGATTTCTTGGATACTGATATAAAATCGCCAATCGGGCAATGGGAACCATCATAGATCCGCCGATAGCCTGAAGAATGCGTGATAAATTCAATGTAAGTAAATCGACAGATATCGCACAAAAGAAAGATCCTAACGTAAATAAAAACACCGCAAACATAAACATTCGTTTGGTTCCGAATTTATCCGAAAGCCAGCCCGAAAGCGGTATAAACAAAGCCAACGTAAGCGTATAACTCACAATTACCGACTGCATTTCTAACGGTGAATAATTCATATCGGCAGCAATGCTTGGTAACGATGTGTTAAGTATGGTACCGTCTAACGACTGCATAAACATGGCTACGGCTGCAACCAACGGCAGGTATTTTTCGTAAGGCGATGAATCTTCTTTTATCATCCTGATATATTTTCAGCAGATTTTGGCTCTATTAATAAACAAATCAGAACGGAAATAATTCCGTTCTGATTTACATGATATAAAGTTACTAAATATAATTCTAAATGTTTACATACTACTTCACACTTTCTACAAGTCTTACAAATTCGGCTTTGTATCCATCTTTATCATTCTGTATGCCTTGTTTGGCAAGATCAACAATGTGGCTAGTTTCTTTATCTGTTATCAGTTTAGAATCGCGCAGTTTTAAACCAAACCATGCTACAGAAGAAGCAAACTTAAAATCGGCAGATGCGTTTTTTAAGTCGGTTGATTTATTTTCGATCGTTTGTACGGTTTCGATACTTTTATCTTCTTTAGGATTTTTGTAGCGAAACTTAATCGTTGCCAATTCGTTCTGATACGTTTCGGCAGCTTTATTTTCGGTATATTTCAATTCAGTTGGTTGTTGATAAAAACCACTTTTTGCACCGGTTGGAATTACTTCGTAAAGTGCTGTAACCGTATGTCCGCTGCCTAACTCGCCAGCATCAATAGCATCGTTAGCAAAATCTTCGTTTCGTAACTTTCGCATTTCATAACCAACCAATCGGTACGCCTGAACGTGTGCCGGATTAAATTCAATCTGAATTTTCACGTCTTTGGCAATGGCATACATGCTGCCTTTAAATTCTTTTCCTAAAAATCGGTTTGCTTCCTGAATGTTATCGATATAAGCATAATTTCCGTTGCCTTTTTTAGAAAGCGTAATCATTTTGCTGTCTTTATAATTCCCCATTCCAAAACCAAGACAGGTTAAAAACACACCGCTTTTACGTTTTTCTTCGATCAGTTCCTGCATTTCCTTGTCAGACGATTTTCCGATGTTAAAATCACCGTCGGTAGCCAGAATAATACGGTTGTTTCCATCTTTAATAAAATGTTTGGCAGCCATTTCGTACGCCAGATCCAAACCAGCAGCACCAGATGTTCCTCCGCCAGCACGCATGTTATCAACTGCATTAATGATTTTGTTTTTTTCTGAAGCTTTCGTAGGTTCAAGCAAAACACCCGTTCCGCTTGCGTAATAGACAATAGAAACTCGGTCGTCATCTCGCAATTCATTCAACAAAACCTTTATTGACGCCTTTAAAAGCGGTAGTTTGTTTACATCTTCCATAGATCCAGAAACATCAACTAGAAAAACAAAATTAGATTTCGGTAATTTATCTGTCGGAATTTCTTTTCCCTGCAAGCCAATTTTTAACAGTTTATGATCTTTGTTCCAAGGCGAATCGCTGTATTCGGTATTGATTGAAAACGGATGACTGTCTGTTGGTTTTGGATAATCGTACTTAAAGAAATTGATCATTTCTTCGACACGCACGGCATCTTTCGGAACTTTTTGTCCGTTGTTAATCAGTCGGCGGATGTTGGTATACGCAGCGTTATCTACATCGATCGAAAAAGTAGACACCGGATTTACACTGCTGCTTTCAAACAGATTTTCCTGATACGACTCATACGATTCTGAATCAACTTCGATTGGTTGAATCGTTTTTAAAGCTTCCTGTATCTGCAACGCTTCTTTTTTACGTTGCTTTCTACTTTTTCTTTTTTTGGATTTATCGGTTTGCTGTGTATCAATTTTTATAACACCATTTGCACCTCGATTTCCGTAAATAGCAGTTGCACCTGAATCTTTTAAAACAGTCACACTTTCTATATCGTTCGGATTTAAAGCTCTGAATTGTGCTGAACTTGCATGAACTCCATCGATCACATACAACGGCTCTGTAGCAGTACTTATTGATCCAATTCCTCTTAAAACAACAGAGGTATTGCCGGCTGCCGGCTGCCCAGAACCTGTTGCAATATTCAATCCCGGAACCTGCCCTTGTAATGTTTGAATGAAAGATGCATTTGGACGAGCTTCGATTGTTTTTGATGTTACGGCACTTACGGCTGTGTTTGATGCTACTTTAGATGTTGTACGGTAACTATCAACTACAATATCAGCCAAAGCATAAGAATCGTCTTCAATCATAGTTACATTAAGTACATTACTATCTGAAACTGTTAATGTAACAGGCTTATAACCTTCGTAAATAACTTTAAGTTTTTCACCTTTATTTGCGTTAAAAGTGTATTCTCCTTCTACTCCTGTATCTGTTCCTAAATTAGTTCCTGCCAACATAACAGTTGCTCCAGGAATTGGATCGCCATCTTGAGTTTTTACAATACCTTTAATCAATTTTGATCTATCCTCATTCCTTGAATTATCTCGCCCTACAACAGTAGCTTCATTAAAATCTTGTTGAGTAGTTATTTGTTGATCTTTAACGATAGGATCACTTTTAGCTTCAACATCAGTGAACTTAATATCGTTTGTTTCTGATTTAGACGAATTCGAAACAGCTTCCTTTTTAGGCAGAAATTCATTTTTCTTCTGCACAGCATTTGATTCTTCCTTCTTTTCAACATCTTCAAAAGCATAAACCTCTTTTTGTGATGCTTTTTCTTCATCGAGAATTTCTTTACCTTTTCGTTCATCAATTACAATTCTTTGATCGTTTACGTTTGGCAGATTCTCTTTATTAGGCGTGTTGTTCATTAACTGAATTCCTACCGAAATAAACACCAGCAATGCAGCTGCAATTCCGGCATATTTCCAATAAGGAATTATTTTTTTAGTTTCTTTTTGATCTAATTTCTGTTCAATTTTATCCCAAACCTTATCCATATTCGGGAATGCTTGGGGTTCTTTTTCTTCCGACAGCTTGCGGAAGTATTTTTCTATATTTTTATCTTGATTTTCCATAGCTTTCAGGTGTTTGGTTGTAATACAATTCTATTAGTTCCTTAAGTTTGGTACGGGCTACATTGAGTTGCGATTTGGATGTTCCTTCGGAAACATTCAACTGTTCTGCAATTTCTTTATGCGAATAACCTTCTATAGCAAACAGACAAAAAATGTTTTTTGCACCCTGTGGCAGGTAATCAAGCAGTTTCAATACATCCTGTTCGTTCAGCAACGCATCATTTTCTTCAGCAGCAAAAGGCGGTACAGCCATATCGTCCACATAAATTTGTCGATCCGATTTTCTGCGAATGGTCAGCAAACACTGGTTAATCAAGATTTTTTTTGCCCAAACCTCAAAAGCAGCATTTTCTTTTAGCTGATCCATCTTCGTAAAACTGGTATAAAAGGCATCTGCCAAGGCTTCCTCTATTTCGATATCCTGCTTTAAATACCTTTTGCACACGATATATAATCTGGGAGACAACAGTTCGTACATCTGCCGTTGCGACGTACGATCCATTTTTCTGCATTGGTTTATTAAGTTTTCATCCATATAAATGTATCTTTCTTATAAAGAGTACCAAAACACCTGAAAGGTTGGGATAAGATATAGTTTTTTTTCTAAAAATATATTCTTTTTTAGAAATGGATGATTTTGAGAGGAGTTATTAATTTGTGTGGAAGTGTGATTTCCGAATAGTTTTAGTTGCTGATGAGTATCAGCAACCTTTATAAATTATTGTGATTTCAGATTCCGTTTCTGATCTTTTAAAGCCAAATTGATAAAACATATTTTGTGCATTTTAATTCGTTTAAAAAATCAATATTTATGCTATGACTAGATGTGTAGCTTACTTTTTCAGTTTGCTTTCATACAGATCAATCCATTGTTTAACGGTCATTTTCTGCATTAATTCGCCAATAAGTTCCACAGGAATCTGATCGAACTTTTTAAAACGAATACAGCTTTTACCCATATCTAACTTTTGTTTGCTGTGTTTAGGATATTCTGCAACGAACCAATCCAACAATTCAGGATCGGAATAAATGCCCATGTGATAAAAATTGATGGAGTTCTTTTGTGAAGCCAAGCCGGCAAAAGGCAACGGTTCTATAGGTTTACAGTGATAACCCGCCGGATAAACCGTATGCGGCACCACATAACCCAAGCCACCGTAGCTTATAGCCGCTTCAAAACCTTTTGGCAGATTCTCTACAATAACACTATGCAAATTGTTGAATGCTTCTGCCCTGTCTTCGGGTAAATTGTTTAAAATTTCATCTACAGTATTTCCTGATGCCTTCATTTTTTTCTATCTTTTTATTTTCTTAATATTTTGTCCATGGCTTTTCCTTTCGCCAGTTCATCAACCAGTTTATCCAGATAACGTGCTTTTTTTGTCAGCTGATTTTCAAGTTCTTCAATCCTATATCCGCAAATAACTCCTTTAATCAATTCGGCATTTGGATTTAGTTCGGCACGATCAAAAAAAGTTTCAAACGTTACTTTTTCATCCATAAGCTGTTGTAACTTTTCTTCGTTAAAACCCGTAAGCCATTCTATTACCTTGTGAAGTTCTTCTTTGGTTCTGCCCTTACTCTCCACTTTGTTAATATAATGCGGATACACCGATGCAAAGACCATTTTGGCAATTCGTTCGTTATGTTTATCGGTTTCTTTCATTTGCGATGATTTCTTTTCTATAACAAATATAATTCGATTTTGGATATTGTTTAGAATTGAGAAGTTTAAATGCTGAATTTTTAAAGTAAAATATTTATCTCAATGGCAAATCATGCAATTAAATTTCAAAAGCAGACAGGAATGTAAAACATTTTATCATGCAGAAATCTGAATTTTACGAATTCAAAAAACCAACAGATCATTTTACAAAAATCAATAAATTGTATTAAATATTACATTTTCTTTTGATTTCTAAATCCAAAACAGTGATTGATTCGTATATAATCTAAAATTCTAAATTGAAAATTATGAAAAAGAAAACAATTCAAAGAATCTTAAAAACATCTGTTTTGTGTTTGGCTTTTGTTGGCTGTAACGATGATATTTTACCCATCGACCAAATTGACAATCCGGTTCAAGCTCCTGATGTTAATTTTACCGCGTTAACAAACAATAACAAACTGGCATTTTATAACGCTAAAAATCTTAACAATCCTATAAGTACGGTTTCAATAACTGGTATGCAGTCTGGCGAAACAATTACGAGTATCGATTATCGTCCGGCAACCGGTCAATTATACGGTTTAGGCAGCACCGGCAGGTTGTACTTCATTCATGAAGTTTCTGGCTTGGCAACTGCTTTAAGTGACCAACCATTAAATCCTGCTGTTTCGGGTGCCAATGCTTCTATTGATTTTAATCCAACTGTCGATAGAATCAGGTTAGTAACCGAATCGGGACAAAATTTAAGATTACACCCGGAACTTGGCACAGTAGCCGCTACTGACGGATCAATAAACGGCGGAAATTCTCCAAGAATTGGTGCTGTTGCCTATACAAACAGTGTAGCAGGAGCTGCATCAACCCAATTATACGATATAGATTTTGAAGAAGATAAACTTTACATTCAAACTCCGCCTAACGATGGTGGTTTACAATTTGTCGGCAATTTAACAATAGATTTTAACGGTGTAGGTGATTTTGATATTAATCCGGATAATTCTGCGGCATTGGCTGTAACCCGCAATAATGATAAATCAACACTATATACAATTAACCTGACTTCAGGAAAAGCAAGTATGGTTGGAACATTTGCCGAGCCTATTATAAGCTTGGCATTTAAAACAAATCCTGTGGCATTTGCTACCACATCTGACAACAAACTTATTCGATTTAATCCAATGAATGGTTCTTCTTCTCAAGCTGATCTTTTAGGTCTTGAAAGCAATGAAATGATTGTTGGTTTAGATTTTCGTCCTGCAAAAGGAATGCTGTATGCCATAACCAGCAAAAGCAGGTTACTTACCATTAATACATCTAACGGGCAAACAACCGCGATTGATGCTACTCTCACTCCTGCTTTATCAGGAACTACATTTGGTTTTGATTTTAATCCAACTGTTGACCGTATCAGATTAGTTAGCAACAATGGTCAAAATTTAAGGTTACACCCAGATTTAGGAACTGTTGCAGCAACAGACGGAAATCTAAATCCTGGATCTCCAAATATCACAGGAGCCGCTTACACCAATAACACAGCCTCTGCAACATCGACATTATTATATGTAGTTGATTCTGAAACCAATATGTTATACACCCAAACACCACCAAATGACGGCGTTTTAGTTTCTGTTGGGGCTTTAGGAATAAATATTGAAGCAGATAACGGATTTGATATAGGCGGAACAAGCAACAGTGCTTTCGGATTGTTTACAGTGAACGCTGCAAAAGGAGTTTACAGCATAAACTTAATGACCGGGCAAGCTACTTTAGTATCAAATTTTCAAAATAATATAACAGCAATGGCTGTTGGGCTTGGATTTTAAAATAAACAACAAACAATAATAAGTGTAATTTAATTAAGTAAGAGGCCATTAAGTTGGCTTCTTTTTTTATTATGTCGAATATTAAGAGCACAAAACACTTGTGAATATAATAACTCGAGGGGAACTCCCACTCTGGCAAGCGTAACAAAAGAATCTGCTACATAAATTACACGTTGTACAATATTATTTAAATAGCCATACATGTTTTTTTGCTCAATGCAAAAAAACTGCATCTGTTGATATTCATAATCCACTGCAGAACTCTTGGTTCTTTTAACTTCACAATACTCTTCACTTTTTTGCGTTTCCTGAGGAGCATACATTTTAGATATTCCTTTTGTTATTAAAAAAATGAGTATATTTGAATTTATCAAAATACAGAGGACTTATGGAGACGACTCAAAAAAAACATTTAGGACGCAACATTAGCCGCATACGCGAAATGAAGGGAATGAAACAGGAAACACTTGCGGAACTTCTGGGCATAAGCCAGCAGAAGATGTCGGTAATAGAGAATACGGAAGAACTGGACGATGCCAAGCTAATCGAAATTGCCAATGCATTGGAGGTACCTGCAAATGCCATTAAAGAATATTCGGACGATCGAATGATTAATATAATTTCTAATAATACTTTTCAAGATGATTCTTCTGCTGTGAAGAATTTGTACAATCCAACCTTCAATCCTTTAGACAAGCTTGTAGAAGCGTATGATGAGAACAAGAAATTATACGAGCGTCTTTTACAGGCAGAAAAAGAGAAAACTACGTATTTGGAGCAATTGTTAAAAAAATAAGAATTATTCAATTTACAAACTATATCATAAAAATTAAAAAAAACGGCTATTTTAAAGAAAAATAGTCGATTTTTCTATTTATACGTATTCTTACCGAAAATGTATTTCATGCACTAAGGTAGCCTTTGCTATGCTTTATCTACGGAGCATCCCCCTAGTTGCTATTTTAGAAAATCTTTCGGTGACCCGTCCTAAAATAACTATACATATTTTTAATTAAATCCTGTTATAGTTATACACCAATTGATCTTAATCCTAAACTTACTATACAAGGGAGTTTTGATAATTAAAACTTCTATTATAGTTTTTCCATCTTTTCTTTAATTTTTCTGACTGTAAATGCGCAGCATTTGGAGTTAAATAATCACAGCTTGCATGTGGTCTCAATTCATTATAAGATTTAATACTATTACTAATTTTAATCTTTGTCTGATCAAAACCTAATGTGACCCGTCCTAAAATAACTATACATATTTTTAATTAAATCCTGTTATAGTTATACACCAATTGATCTTAATCCTAAACTTACTATACAAGGGAGTTTTGATAATTAAAACTTCTATTATAGTTTT
>Ga0308157_10004172_pt1 | contig 19571 bp, 23 predicted proteins | sample PhyBR1_FD_201035 | JGI IMG/M metagenome (GOLD analysis project Ga0308157, IMG submission 201035) | Phyllosphere microbial communities from UC Gill Tract Community Farm, Albany, California, United States - DLSLB.R1 | ecosystem: Host-associated > Plants > Phyllosphere > Unclassified | place: USA...
ATTCTTTCGTATTCGTCATATTCTATAAGTACTTAACTGGATTTGTATTTTCTTCCGATAAAATGATTGCAAAATTAAGAATTTTTTTTCGAAGATAATCAACAATATAATTTTTTGTATAGCGTTCGCTCTCAAAATGACCAATATCTGCCAAAAGTAGCTTGTTTTCAGCTTCATAAAACTGGTGATACTTCAAATCGGCAGTCAAAAAAGCGTCGGCTCCAGCCTGAATTGCATTTTTTATGGCAAAACTTCCAGATCCTCCCAAAACAGCAACTTTTTTTATTTTTTTACCTAAAAAAGCAGAATGACGAATTCCGTCGGCAATCATTTTTTCTTTTACAGAAACAAGGAAATCTTTTTCATCCATTTCAGTTTCAAACTCACCAATCATTCCTAAACCAATATTTTGGTGAGCATTCTTTAAATCGTAGATCTCATAAGCGACTTCTTCGTAAATATGATTCGCAAAAAGTGCTTTTAAAATTCTGGACTGAAGATGTTTTTCAAAAACCACTTCAATTTTAATTTCTTCTCCTGTATGCAGTTTTCCTTTTTCTCCAATTACAGGATTGCTGTCTTCATTTCCTTGAAAAGTAAAAAAACCTTGCGTGTTGAAACTGCAATTGTCATAGTTTCCAATTGTTCCGGCTCCAGCTTCAAACATGGCATTTCGAACTTTATCTGCATTATCTGGAACAGTGAAAGTGACTAATTTTTGAATGAAATTTTGTTTCGGAATCAAAACCTTAGTATTTGTCAATCCTAATGCATCGCAGAAAATTTTATTTACGCCTTGCGAATGATTGTCAAGTGCGGTATGAACGGCATAAATAGCAATATCGTTTTTGATCGCTTTTAAAATAGCGCGTTCTACATAATTTTTGCCTGTAATTTTTTTAATTCCAGAAAATAATATCGGGTGAAAACAAACGACTAGATTACAGTTTTTAGCAACAGCTTCGTCAATAACACTTTCTAAGGCATCATGACAGACTAAAACTCCCGTAGATTCGGTTTCAGAATCTCCAACTAAAAGTCCAACATTGTCAAAATCTTCGGCATAAGCCAAAGGAGCCATTTCTTCAAGAGCCGATATAATATTTTTGATTTTCATTTTCAGTTTTTTCCAAATTTTTGTTGGTAACAACTATTTATACTAATGGTAATAATAGTTGATACTAAAAGTACAAATTTAGTACATTTGTAATATAAAATTTATAAGTTATGACAACTATAAAAATTAACGAACGCACGAAGACAGGAAAAGCATTTATGGAAATGTTTGAAGCTTTCTTTAAAGGTCTTGATGGTATTGAAATTGTAGAAACGGATAGTTATGGACAGGTTAATGAGGAGCCAAGTATTTATAGTGCAGAATTTATTGAAAAAGTTAAAAAAGCAGAAGAGAATATTAAACAAGGAAAAACGACAAGATTAAATCCAGATGATATATGGGGAAGTATTTTGTAGAATTTGACGATATTGCTCGTAAAGATTTGAAAAGTCACTATAAATCAGGAAATAAAGCTACCATAAAAAAGATCGAAAAAATACTTTTGGAACTAACTGAAACCCCTTTTTTTGGAGAAGGACAACCAGAGGAATTGAAGTATAGTCTTAATGGATATTGGTCTAGAAGAATTAATCAAAAAGATAGAATGATTTATCGGGTAGAAGAAGATATCGTAACCGTTATTATAGTTTCAGCAATGGGACATTATTCAGATAAATAATTCTATGAACTTACTTCGAAAAATACTTTTCCCTTTCGCCATTTTATACGGATTCATTACTTCGATCCGTAATTTTCTTTTTGATAAAGGGATTCTAAAATCCACTTCGTTTGATATTCCAGTAATTGCGGTTGGAAATCTTAGCGTTGGCGGTACTGGTAAAACACCTCAAATAGAATATTTAATTCGTTTATTATCTGATAAATATAAAATTGCCACTTTAAGCCGCGGTTATAAAAGAAAGTCAGAAGGTTTTGTTTTGGCTAATGAAAATTCGAATGCCGAAATTTTGGGAGATGAACCTTTTCAGTTTTATCAAAAATTTCAAAATATAATGGTTGCTGTTGATGCCAATCGTACAAACGGAATTCAGCAATTACTTTCTCAAAACGAACAGCCAGAAATTGTTCTGTTGGATGATGCCTATCAGCATAGAAAAGTAAAAGCTGGTTTTTATATTTTACTGACTTCTTATGGTGATTTATATGCAGACGATTTTATGCTGCCAACGGGGAATTTGCGTGAAAGCAGGAGCGGAGCAGAAAGGGCTAGTATAGTAGTTGTTACAAAATGTCCTAAAATTTTAACAGAAGAAGAACAAACTGAGATTAGATTAAAATTGAAGTTGAAAGGCAGTCAGAAAGTCTTTTTTACTTTTATAGACTATGATATGATCATTTATGGTAAAAACGAAAAAATTGCCGTTAGTGAAATCAAATCAGAACCAAAACTTCTTTTAGCTGGAATTGCAAAACCAAAACCATTTTTTGACTACCTAAAAAATGAAAGTGATGAATGCTTGACTTTTCCAGATCATCATCATTTTTCTGATGCAGATTTAAATTCAATTCGAAATAAAGCAAACGGAAGGAAAATAATCACCACCGAAAAAGATTATGTGAGATTGAAAGACTCAGAGTTAGTAGATCAATTGTATTATTTGCCAATAAAAAGCTCGTTCATCAATCATCAGCAAGATTTTGATGCAACGATTTTAGAGTATGTAAAAGAAAACTCAAAATCTTAGCATCTCAGAAACTTAGTTTCTCAGTTAATCAAAAAACTTAGCAATAGTAGTGTAGAAATCGTCTGGTACAAAAGGTTTGGTAATTACGTCATCCATTCCAAAAGAAAGAAGCATATCTCGGTTTTCGTCAAGCGAAATAGCTGTTAAAGCAATAATTGGAGTCGCTTTATCAAATTCGCGAATCAATTTGGTAGCTGTCGTTCCGTTAATTCCAGGAAGATGAACATCCATTAGAATCATGTCGAAGCGTTTAACTTTTAAAAGTTCGACAGCATCTTCTCCATTGTCAACAATTTCGCAAGTGATATTTTTGTTTTCCAGCATTTTGCGAGTGATCATTTGATTGATCTTGTTGTCCTCAATCAATAAAATAGATTTGTTTTTCAATTGTTTGTCATTATAAGGTTTTACTTCTTCGATTACTTCCAATGGTTCATTATTGATTTTGAAGTTTAACTTGAAGGTAAATGTAGAACCTTTACCTACTTCACTTTTTAATTTTATTTCGCCTCCTAAAAGTTCTATTAATTTTTTTACAATTGTAAGACCAAGACCTGTTCCTCCATATTTTCTGTTTACTTCGATAGAACCTTGAGAAAAGCTCTCAAAAACAGATTGAAGTTTGTCTTCAGGAATTCCGATTCCAGTGTCGACAATTTCGAAATAAACCGTTGCATTTTCTTCTTCCTGAGAATACAGTTTTGCGATAACATTTACGTGGCCGTTCTGAGTAAATTTTAAAGCATTGTTGATTAAGTTTAGTATAATTTGAGATAATTTAGTTGGATCTCCAATTAGATTGTCAGGAATGGTTTTGTCTATTTCTAGATTGAAGTAATTCTTATTGGCGGTTGCCAATTCTTTTAGTGAACTTTGAATGTTAAAAAGCAGTTCTTTAAGATTAAAACTGATATTTTCAACTTCGACTTTAGTCGAATCAATTTTGTTGATCTCTAAGATTTCGTTGATAAAAGTGGTCAAATAATTCCCAGAGAATTTTAAAGATTCTAAGTACTTTAATTGTTTTTTCTTCGGTTTGTCTTCCAGTAGAATATGGGTAATTCCGTTAATTGCATTCAAAGGTGTCCGGAGTTCATGGCTTACTGTAGACAAAAATTCAGATCTTGCTTTTGAAGCTTTTTCTGCTTTGTTTTTGGCCAGAATCAGTTCTTTGTTTTTTTCTCGAAGTAATAAATTGTTCTGGTTTCTGATGATGTTGTTTTTGTACAGCGCTAAACTCAAAAGGGATAAAATCGAAATCAAAGCAATTGCCAAAATACTAACCAATTTAGAATAGCGATATGTTTTGAGTTGAAATTTTTCTTCGCTTTCTTTCTTAATTGTGTTGCTTAAAGATTGATTTTTTTTGAACTTTTGAAATTCATCCAAATCAATTTTGGCATTTTTTAGTTTTAGCATATAATTTTCCAGCTGATAATGCTCGTCTAGGTAGGAATATGCCAGATCATAGTTTTTATTTTGTTTGTAGTATTGGCTTATGGCTAAAACGATTTTCGATTTCTTCGGAAAATCATTGATTTTGTCATTGTAATCTAAGGCTTTATTAAAATATATAATTGCCGAATCGTTTCTTTTAAGTTGGCCTTCAATTAAACCAAGCTGATAATAGGTATCTACTTTGGTTTTTATAATTGCATTGTTGTCTGGTTTTTTAGTGATCGCTTTAAAAGTCTTTAGTGCCGATTTAAGATCGTTATTGGTTTTAAATGCTAAAGCTTTCTGATAATTTAATATTTCTGCGTTGTCATTGATGTTCAGATTTTTAAGTAAATCTTTGGCTTTTGTGTAATAAACGTTAGCTGTTTTGTAATCGCCTTTTGCGGTATTTGTTACGCCAATATAATGCAAAGCCAAAACTTTTGTGCAACTTGGTTTTAAAGTGTCAAATAAAGAAACCGTTTTATGGAAGTTTTTTAAAGCGTCTTCAAATTTTCTCTGGTTGTAATAGATTTTTCCAAGCTTAAAAGTCTGATTGGCCAAATTCTCTTTTTTGCCATTTTCTTCACAGAAATTAATCGACTTTTCGGTGTAATAAACCGCCTGATCAAACTTTTTATTGTTAAGGTTAGAATTAGCCAGCTTGTTATAATAGGTAACACTATCTGTATTCTTTTTAGCTTGAGAATACAAAAATGAGTTAAAAAAACAAACAACAATAAAAAGATAGTATTTCATGTATGGCAATGCTATTACAATGAATCTTATTTTTTTCTTATCAGTAAAATTAAATCGATCAATCTTGATGAATAGCCAATTTCGTTATCGTACCAGCCTACAACTTTTACCATTTTATCGATAACCGAAGTTAGCTGTGCATCAAATAAACAAGAATTTGTATTGCCAATTACATCAACCGAAACAATCGGATCTTCGGTATAATCTAATATTCCTTTTAAATTTGTCTTTGAGGCTTGTTGGAATGCTTTATTTATTTCTTCAATGCTCACGGCACGTTTTACATTGAAGGTTATGTCTGTTAATGAACCGTCTGGAACTGGGACTCTAATACCACAACCGCCCATTTTATTGTGCAATTTAGGAAAAATTTTTGTTAATGCCTTAGCTGCACCTGTAGTTGTTGGAACAATCGACTGGCTGGCACCTCTCGCACGGCGTAAATCCTTATGTGGCTGGTCATGAAGACTTTGGTCTGTCGTGAAAGAATGTATAGTGGTAATGTAAGCTTGCTCAATTCCGCACAATTCTTCGATAATTTTGATCATCGGAGCAGCATTATTCGTTGTACAGCTTGCATTAGAAACTATATCTTCGTTTCCATCCAAAATATGTTCGTTTACACCAAGAACTACCGTTTTGATCGTGTCAACTTCTGATGGAGCCGAAAGAATTACTTTTTTTGCTCCAGCTTCCAGATGCGCATTTAATTCTTCATGCGTTTTATATTTACCTGTCGATTCAATCACAATATCAATCGAATGCGATTTCCAGTCTATGTTTGAAATGTTTTTTTTATGAAAAAAGAAAAAATGCCTTCCGTCTACAATGATACTATTTTCGTCATGACTTACTTCGGCTTTCAAAACACCGTGAATACTGTCATATTTAATTAAATGCGACATGGTTTTGTTGTCTGCAATATCATTTATAGCAACGACTTCGATTTCGGGGTGATTTAAAAGCAATCGGAATAAATTTCTTCCAATTCTCCCAAATCCATTAATAGCAATTCTTGTTTTCAATTATTCGGTTTATTCGTTTAATTGGTTAATCGTTTAATTGTTTCAAACCGTTAAACGTCTTTGCGATTAAACGATTAACCTAAATTTATAAAATATGTTTTTGTGCTTTATATGAAGAACGAACAAGAGGTCCACTCTCAACATGTCTGAAACCTAAATCAAGACCAAATTTTTCATATCTGGCAAATTGTTCAGGTGTAATAAATTCTTTTACAGGAAGATGTTTTTTACTTGGTTGTAAATACTGTCCAATTGTTACAACATCAACATTTGCATTTCTTAAATCTGTCATAGTTTGGAAAACTTCTTCTTCAGTTTCTCCAAGACCAAGCATAATTCCAGATTTTGTTCTGTTGATTCCTTTTTCTTTCAGATAACGAAGCACTTCTAAACTTCTGTCATATTTGGCTTGAATACGAACTTCGCGAGTCAAACGTCGTACAGTTTCCATGTTATGCGAAACAACTTCAGGATTTGCTTCTACAATACGATCAAGGTTTCTTTCAATTCCTTGAAAATCTGGGATCAAAGTTTCAAGAGTAGTTTGAGGGTTCATTCTTCTGATGGCTCTCACGGTTTCCATCCAAATGATAGAACCACCGTCTTTAATATCGTCTCTGTCAACGCTAGTGATTACAGCATGTTTGATATTCATGATTTTAATAGAACGAGCTACTTTTTCAGGCTCATCCCAATCTACCGTTTCTGGTCTGCCTGTTTTTACACCGCAGAAACCGCAAGAACGAGTACAGACATTTCCTAAAATCATAAAAGTTGCTGTTCCTTCACCCCAACATTCGCCCATGTTTGGACAGCTTCCAGAAGTACAAATGGTATTTAAATTATATTTATCAACTAAACCTCTGAGTTCAGTATATTTTTGTCCGATAGGTAATTTTACTTTTAACCACTTTGGTTTTGTGGTTTGTATATTTTCAGTGACTGTTTCCATATATCAATGTTCAAAGTACAAAGATACGGAATGTAGTTTATTTTGAGATGTTTATTTGCTTTTCCTTTACACATCATGTTTGCGAGGGATATTGAAGATAATTGCGTTAAAGTGTTAATAGGTTGCTTTTAAATATATTTAACGATTGTTTTTTTAGCTTGTATTTAATATTCAGATGTTCGATTTGATTTTTATCGAATTTAAAAGTTTAGCCTTAATCTGTTACAAATTTGGCTTCTTGAGATCTTGTAAAAATTATGCTGTACTAATTTTGTTGTTATTTTAACAGTTTTAAAAACATGAAAAAAAGAATTATTTTATTAGGGACTTTATTTGCAATTTTGAGTTTTACCAAAACAAATGCGCAAATACTTTCAGATAAAACTATGGGAGCTTTAGGAAAAGGTGTTTCAGGATTTACTTTTAGTGATGCAGATGCAGCAGCTTTAGCCAAACAATCTGTTGCGGAATTGGATGCAAATAATCCAGTTGCCGATTCAAAAGATGGATATTCAATTCGTTTAAATCGTTTGTTTGGGAAGCACATCACAAGTGAAGGAGTTACCTTAAATTATAAGGTATATTTAGTAAAGGATATTAATGCTTTTGCGTGTGCTGACGGAAGTGTTCGTGTGTTTGCAGGTTTAATGGATATTATGGATGATAATCAATTGCTTGCTGTTATTGGTCATGAAATTGGACACGTTGTTAATCATGATACAAGAGATGCGATAAAAGCGGCGTATAAAAAAGAAGCTTTATTGGATGTCGCATCATCGCAGTCAGGAAAAATTGAGACTATGACAAAATCTCAATTGGGACAAATTGGCAGTGCAATGATTGATAGCAAACACAGCAGAAAGCAGGAATCTGAGGCTGATTCATTTTCGTATGATTTTATGAAAAGAAATGGTTATGATGTAAATGCTGTAGAATCAGCTTTTAGAATTCTTCAAAATTTAAGTGAAGGTGCAGAGGCTTCTTTTATGACCAAAATGATGAGTTCACACCCTGACTCTGGTAAAAGAGCAGACGATGCTAAGAAAAAAGCGACAAAAGATGGTTTGTATAAAGCTTATGTACAACAGAAAATTGTAAATACTCCACCAGTAACAACTAGTGCTAAAACAACTACAAAAAAAACAACAACCAAGAAGAAGTAGTGTTTTATAAAATCTCAAAAACCGATAAAATCTTAAAAGAGTTTATCGGTTTTTTGTTGATCCTTATTCTGAATAATAGTTAGAATCTTGTTATTAAGTTAGTTAAAATTTTATACCTTTAATTGTTGAAAAACAAGTCTGATGTGAAATGAAATAGCATTTTTGTTATTTACATTTGTTGTTAAATTGTAATTATAAAAAAAATATGAAAAAGAAATTTATAATAGCGGGACTTTTATTTACAGCATTTGGTTTGACTAAAATGACTGCACAGATTAATTTTGGCGATAAGGCGATTGGTGCAGTTCAAAAAGGAGTTACGGGTTTTACTTTTAGTAATGCCGATGCGGCAAAATTATCTAAAGAGGCGGTAGATAAATTAGATGCCGAACATGAAATTGCTGGACCAACTGACGGTTATACTTTAAGATTAAATCGTGTTTTTGGAAAACATGCTTCTGGTGACGGATTTACTTTAAATTATAAAGTATATAAGTTGAAAGAAGTAAATGCTTTTGCAACTGCAGACGGAAGCGTTCGTGTATATTCAGGTTTAATGGATATTATGGATGACAATGAATTAATTGCTGTAATTGGGCATGAAATCGGACACGTAGCAAACAATGATTCGAGAGATGCTATTCGCGCGGCTTATCAAAAAGAAGCTTTAATGGATGGAGCAGCTTCTCAGTCTGCAACAGTGGCGACAGTTACCGATAGTCAGCTTGGGAAAATTGGAAGCGCAATTATTGATAGTAAATATAGCCGTAAACAAGAATCTGAGGCAGATTTATTTGCTTACAATTTCATGAAGAAAAATGGTTACGATGTAAATGCTGAAGAATCTGCTTTTAGAATTTTGGCAAAAATGAGCGAAGGGTCACAAGCTTCGTTTATTGATCAAATGATGAGTTCGCATCCAGATTCACAGAAAAGAGCAGATGAAGCTAAAAAAAGAGCAGAAAAAGATGGTTTGTATAAACCTTACGTGCAACAAAAGATTGTAAATACAGTTCCAGCAGCCACTACAACTAAAAAAGCAACAACTACGAAGAAAACTACAACCAAAAAGAAATAAGAGTTGTGTGTAATCATAAAAAATAACCCGGCAAAATGCCGGGTTTATTTTTTTATCCTAATACATGAAAAGCAAGAATCTTTTGCACTTCATAAACATTAACCGATTTATTAAATTGTTTTACAATACTCGGATGTTGTTCGCTTGAAATCCAGATTTTTAATTCGGCATCCAAATCAAAAGTTCCAGCTGTTTCTACACTAAAACGAGTAATGCTTTTATAACCAATAGATTTGTATTCTGTTTTACTTCCTGTAATTCCTTGTACATCAACCAAGATTAATCGTTTGTTGGTGAAAATAAAAGTATCGCGAATAAGTTTAAAACCCATTTCGATTTCTTCATTTGCCGTCAAAAGCTGTCCGTATTTTTTAATTAAATCTTCTTGACTTACTGAACCCGCATTGCCAAGAATTGCTGAAAATATTCCCATTATTCTGTTTTAATTTAGTTAAAATGATTTCCGTTTTGAAGGAGTAAATGTAGTCGATTTTGTTAATTTTTTTGGTTTGATTTAAATTTAATTATTAACGGAACAACTGTTATGGCCGTTAAGAAGGATGCTATAAAAGTGACAATTAAATTTCCAATATTTAAAGCTTTTGGATCTAATGCAAATCTCATTAATAAAATCGTAACGGTAAATAAAACAACAGCACTCCAATACAGTTTATTAATAGCGGTTTGGGGATCAGAAACTTTTGGAAGTTTAGAGAAAGCATATATTATAACACTAATTCCAAAAAGAGTGCTTGAATGCTGAGCTATTTTCCAAAACGGAATTTCTACTCCAAATATTGATAAGGTGTTTTGAAAAGTATCAAACTGATGAACAAAATAACCATGTTTATGTGTAAAAGCATCCCAGAAAATATGAGAAAATATTCCAACCAATAAAGAGATTAAAACGATAAACCAATTTCTTTTAAAATAAACATTCCAGTCAAAATCTTTAAAAATTAGAATTCTGTTTTTTATAAAAAATGGAAGATTTTGAAACAAGAGATTTTTAGTTAAATTATGAAAGAGAAAAGTTAGTAAAAGAGCAAAAGGTAAATCAAACCAGAAAATACCATTTAGAGTATGGCTGTAATCGCTTTTGACTTTCATGCGGAGAAAATATTCGAAATCAGGAGTAAGGCTTCCGATTACTAATGCTGTTATAGAAAAACATGATTTTGGTAAATATCTTAACGGAAGAATTATTGCAGGATGCGAAAATGTAAAAGGCATTAAAGTTGAATTTTAATTAGATAGGGTTTGATAGATGAATTAAATGTAAACAAAAAAGCAGAACCTAAGTTCTGCTTTTTCACTTTTCAAAATATTTATATTATTCGACTTCTGTTTTTATTGTGATTGGAAGATTGTATGCAGTTCTAACTGGTTGTCCGTTTAGAACTCCTGGAGCCCATTTTGTTTTTAATGATTTCAAGACTCTAATAGCTTCTTTTCCTACTCCATAACCAGGATCATTTTTTACCATAATGTCTGTAAGCGATCCGTCTTTTTCAACTACAAACGATACATACACTCTTAATGTTTTTTCTACATCAAGTTCTGGTCTGCGGAAATTGTTTCCAACATACTTGTAAAACTGCGCGATTCCACCTGGGAATTCTGGAAGCTTATCCAGAACTGCAACAGAAACAGGATCGTTTGTTGGCGGTGCAACCGAAGCAACATCTCCATTTCCTCCAGAAGAAGGCATTGTATTAATTGCAGGTCCATTTCCAGTTGTATTGTCTGTAGCAGGTACATTTTCTGTATTTGATGCAATATTTTCAACTGCCTCTTGTGTTCTCGCTACTACAGGATTTGTTAGCTGTACCGCATCTGTTTTTGGTACTGAACTCTGTTCAACCATAGGTGCAGGCGGAGCTGGCGGTGGTGGCACAACAATAGGATCCACGGGGATAACCGTAGGTTTGTAGATTGTTGGTTCTGGCTCAACTTCAACAGTTGAAGACGTAATTTTGCTAATAAGTACAGGTGCACTTCCTAAAGCCGTTATTAACAATAAACCCATAAAGAGAGCTGTAACAGAGTTTTTGGAATTCTCCTGACGTAGCTGATAAGCGCCGTATTCTTTGTTTTTGTTCTCGAAAACAAGATCGGTCCACTTGTTTTCATAAATGCTTAATTTAGACATAATTTTTGGGTTTTAAGGTTAAGTAACTTTAAATCATACGCAGAAAAGGTTTAGGTTTGAGCTAACAACGTAAAAGTTGTAGTTTTAGTATTGTGGAAATCTGTTTATTTTAAGAATAAAACGAGTAATTATTTATTCTTTATTTAAAGATAATAAATTATCTGTTACGTTCGATAATTTCGGCTAATAATTTTTTAGCTCGCAAAAGTTTCACTTTAACGCTGCTTAACGGTTCGTTTATCTTAACGGCAATTTCCTGATAAGACATTTCCTGAAAATAACGAAGCTGAATTACTTCTTGGTAGTGTGGTTTAAGTTCTTTGATGCATAGAAGCAGACGAGAAAGATTCTGTTCTTTAATTAAAGCATCTTCTGCAGATGGAGTAGGGTCGGCAATGTTGTATGCCTGCTGGTCTTCGTTGTCTGTGATTTCTATAAAAAGATTGGTTTTCTTTTTTCGAAGCAAATCAATATAGACATTTTTTGCAATTGCAATAAGCCAGGTGTTAAACTGAAATTCTGAATTATAAGAAGCTATTTTATCAAAAGCTTTAGAGAAGGTTTCTATGGTAATATCTTCTGCGGTGGTTTCGTTTTCGGTTCTTTTGAGCATAAACGAATACACCTCATTCCAATAATGATCTAATAAAAAAGTAAAGGCGATCTGATCGCCTTTTTTTGCTTTTTCTATTTTAGAATTTATTTCCAATATACGGGTTTTGAAAAGATATTAGTTATAAAGATATTAATTTGCGTTAATATAAGCGCTATCTCAACAACTGGAAACCAAATTTTAATATCTTTTTCTTTTAATTTTCCTGCTGAAAATCCAATTACGGTCCATACAACGGTATAGCGTGTCGCTAAAATTGCTAATACGGCAATCCATTGGAATTGAAATGCTAGTAATACAATAACTAATAAAAAGAAAAATAATTGTGAAATGAAGAATAATCCTAACTGCATTTTATCAAAGAACTTGTAATGTTCTGCGGTAGAAATATGTCTTCTTTTCTGAGTAAACCATTCCTTGTAAGTGGTCTTAGGTTTTGAATAGGTAAAACTTTCAGGGGTATAAGAAATAGTAGTGTTTGTTTTATTTGCGGCCTGATTAATGAATAAATCGTCATCGCCAGAACGAATCTGAATGTGGTCAATAAAACCATTTACATTAAAAAACTCTTCTTTTTTGTAAGCAAGATTTCTGCCGACTCCCATATAAGGAAGTCCCATTTTTGCCCAAGAAAAATATTGTATTGCTGTTAGAACAGTTTCAAAGCGAATAATTTTGTTTAAAAACGAACGCTCTACTTTTTCATAACCTCCATACCCTAAAACGATTGTTTTATTCATGGTAAAATGCGAAGTCATAGAGGTAATCCAATCTTTTGAGCTTGGGAAACAATCTGCATCTGTAAAAAGCAAATAATCTTTCTTTGCCGCTTTTATTCCAAGCGTTAAAGCGTATTTTTTATTTCCCCAGAAAGCCTCGTTATTTTCAACTTTTACCAAACGGATATTAGAGAATTCTTTTTCAAATTCTTCAAAAACTTCAAGAGTTTCATCGCTAGATGCATCGTCAATTAAGACAATTTCAAAATCTGGATAATCTTGCTGTGCTAAAAGCGGAATGTATTTTTTTACATTCTCTTCTTCGTTTTTAGCGCAAACGATTACAGAAACTGGAAGATTTTTAGGCTTAATGTGCTGTGGCTTAGCAAAAGCAAATTTCCCAAAGACTCCTAAATAATAAAATAATTGAACTACGACAATAGCAATAAAAAAGTAAAATATGTATATAAGCATCTGATTTATTTGATTCTATTAATTTTCACGTTCTGCGACTGCAAATGTACTTATCAATTCGATAATTTCAATAGCTAAAGCAGATTTACTTTCGGCATTTTGACATTTCTTTTGCAACAGCAATAGACTGAGGGTTTTCGGTTTTTTCTAATTCCGAAATTATGTTTTTGTAATTATGATCGTCACGGTTTTGGGAGAGTTTTTTTGTGGCTTGAATTTCGTCAATTTCGATTTCAAAACCAAAAATCCCTCTGGCTTCGCGCATTGTTTTTTCAGATAAATCTTCAACTCGTACCGGATTTTTAGAATTTGCTTCGTGTTTATCTACAAGTTTTTTCAGTTGTTCTACTGAAGTTTCGTAATCCACAATCTTGATTCTTCCGTAAACATACACAGCTATGTAATTCCAAGTTGGCACATTTTCGTGATCGTACCAAGAAGAAGAAATGTAACTGTGTGGACCTGTAAAAATGGCCAAAATCTGATCATTTGCCACAAAACCTTCCGCTTGCGGATTCAGTTTTGAAATATGTCCTTGCAAGACTTCTTTTCCGTCAGCATTCATTTCCAATTCTATCGGAATATGAGTTGCGCATAATTTTCCGTTGGTCTGATTAATCAGGATTCCAAAACTGTTTTCTTTCAAAAAAGCTCTAATTTCCTCTGGATCTTCGTTTTTATATAAATCAGGTGTGTACATTATTTGTGGTTTAAGAAAGAGGTTTTACAAATAAACTCAAGGTTTAATTCTCAATTGTTGCTTTGTTTAAGTTGAACAATTTTGAATTTGCGCCGAAATAAATAAGGACAAAACCAATAATGGTAAAGATAATTCCTTCTATTAAACATTGTATGGCAAAACTATCTGAAAGCAATACTCTAAGTGGTCGGAAAAGAAGTGAAAATATTTCTTTTCTAAAAAACTTTAATCTTAAAAGAACATATAGAGCAAGTGCCAATAAAATAGTATTTATAGAAGAAAGTCTGTTTTTCCAGTTCAGGAATGCCGCATAAAAAATGCCAACCACAAGAGCAAAAAAGATCCAGATATAGACACTTGGCCAGAAATTTAAAGCATCTTCATTTGTAGGGAATAATCTATTCCAGATTTCAGGTTTCTGAAATTGAAATTGATGCTTCATGCAAATAATTTTATCTGCAACAGTAAACAATCGTAATTGATAAATGCCATCAATTAGGAAAATCATTCCTAAAAAATGAATTATAAGAATCCCTACGTTTAATTTTTTCATTAAAAAGATTTCATTAATGAAGTTTTATTTTTAAATCACATTCACTTCTGCCTCAATTTGAATGCCGAATTTTTCAAAAACGGTTTTCTGAACTTCTTTTGAAACGGCTAAAATTTCTTGTCCTGTCGCGTTTCCGTAATTTACTAAAACTAATGCCTGATTTTTATGAACTCCAGCATCTCCAAAACGTTTTCCTTTAAAACCAGCTTGTTCAATCAGCCAGCCGGCAGGAACTTTTACTTCGGTTTCTGAAACTTCGTAAAATTTCATTTCTGGGAATTTTTGGTGGATTTTCTCAAAATCAGATTTCAATAAAATCGGATTTTTAAAGAAACTTCCGCTGTTTCCTAGTTCTTTCGGATCTGGCAATTTACTTTGTCTAATAGCGATTACAGCATTACTTACATCTTTTAATGTTGGTTCTGTAATATTGTTTTTAGCCAATTCAGCCAAAATATCTCCATAAGAGGTGTTGATTTTATGATTGCGTTTGGTCAATTTAAAAATAACCGAAGTAATAATATATTGGTCTTTTACTTCATGTTTGAAAATACTTTCGCGGTAGCCAAAATTACATTCAGCATTGTTGAAAGTTCTCATTTCCTGAGTTTCAATGTTCATGGCTTCGCAAGAAACGAAAGTGTCTTTAATCTCCGTTCCGTAAGCGCCAATATTCTGAACTGGTGTTGTACCGACATTTCCAGGAATAAGAGACATATTTTCTAATCCGCCAAAATTATTATCAATTGTATAAAGTACGAAATCGTGCCAAGTTTCTCCAGCCTGACTTTCAACCCAAACAAAATCGTCGTCTTCTTTAATTGTTTTTTTGCCTTTTAAATCGATATGAATCACCAAAGCGTCAATGTCTTTTGTCAAAAGCATATTGCTTCCGCCTCCTAAAATAAATTTTCTCTCGTTTTTGTTTGCTTCTAAAACTGTTTTTAATTCAGCAATAGAATGAACGGCAACAAATTGTTTGGCACTGGCTTCAATGCCGAAAGTATTATATTTTTTTAAAGAAAAATTGGATTGGATTTCCATAATAAAAGGCTTTTTAATATAGTTCAAAAGTATGAATTATAAGTTTTGGATTAACGGTCAAGGTGCAAAGTTTGCAAAGCTTAGTGTTAATAGTGTGACTTCTTGTAGGTTTTGTAATTTAGAAACGGTCTTCTCTAAAAATGAAGCCATCATAATTCGTTATTTCTGCTTTGAAATCTTGCATTGTGTATAAAAATGATTCCGCACTTTCAATGAAATAATCAATTGTATCTTGGTATGACTTGGTATAATCATTTTTCTCGTCTTTTAATATATCAAAAAAATGATTTGAAGCTTCGGTTAATAATTTGTTCTCTTCTAAACCTTTTAGTTTGTCAATTAGTTCTTCTCTTTTGGTTGAGTAAGCTTCTATATTATAAGTTATTAATTTGATTGATAAAATGATTAAAAAATCTATTACTAACTCAATTTCTCTAGCATTTGAAGGCACAGAAATAGATACTTTTTTAGAACGCTTTTCTTTTTCTGCTATCTTTTGATAATAGATGTTTAAGCCATCTTCTCCTATAGATAAAATTTCGTTTTCGAATCTAGAATGAAGTGTTAAGATTTCTTTGAATCCTAAATCAATATGAAATGCTTCAATATCTTCGACTTCATCATTGTAATAGTCATCAATCCAATTGATTATTGCTTCAAATTCGAAATGATTTATTTTACAAAAATCAGTTTTTGTTTTAAAGATTATTTCTTCAAATGAAAGCGGCGTAAAAATCGAGTTTTTGTTAATCTCAGTTATGTAATCTTTAAAATTAGAAATCAGCTTGTCTGGAAAATAGAAATGTTTTTTTGGAGGTAATTTTATGTCAGTCAGTTTTTGTAATAAGTTTATTGATGTTCTATTTGTATCGATTTTATAATAGTTGAAATATCCACTCATTTTATTTTGTTTTTATAGGAAAAAGCAATTTTATTTGTTCAACAACTCATCATATTTCTGCGCTATAACCTTCATATTAATATCATAATTCGCATTTTCTTCCACAAATTTTCTATTTCGAATAATAGTCTGATTTCGAGATGCAGCATTTTTAAATGACCACATTAATTCATTGGCCAGCATTTCGATATTATCAACTTCAATCAATTGTCCATTTTCTCGATGCGTAATCCAGCTTTGGTTTCCTGGAATATCTGACACTATAGGATAACAATTGCATGCCATTGCTTCAAATAAAGAGGCAGAAACGCCTTCAGTAGTAGGCATGCTGATGTAAACATTGGATTGCTGCAGTAATTTTGGAAGTTCTGTATTTGGGATTCTTCCTGTAAAAATCACTTTATTTTCGATTTGTAGTGCTGTAGCCAAATCTTTTAAATATTGCAGTCTTGTTCCGTCTCCAACAATCGTTAATGAAAAATCAATTCCTTTTTGATTCAAAATTCCGAAAGCTTTTAAAATAGAATCGTGTCGGTATTCTGGCTGAAGTGAGCGCGTTACAATCGCTTCAATTTTGTTCGAATTATTTGTTGATGGAGTAAAAAGAGATAAATTAATTCCTTTAGGAAGAACCAAAACTTTATCCATGTCAACCCCAGTTGCTTTCATGTGAATTGCCATAACGGGTCCCCAAGCATGGATTAAATGCGCTTTTTTGAAAGCATATTTTTGTATGAATTTCTTAAAAGGATACAGTTTAGATTCTTCAGGCCATAAATCGGTTCGCCCTTGCTGTGCGATTGCAATGGTTTTAGAGCCAGAAATTGCTGCAAGAAAACCATAACTAGTGGTCCTTTCAGCAATTACCATGTCTGGTTTTTCTTTTCTTATTGTTTTTCGAATGGAAAGAGGAGAGAAGAAATACTCTAAAATACGTTTGAATCTATGGTTGTTAGAAGTCTGAAGTTCCCAAGTGATAATTTCAAAATCGCCAAATTCTTTTAGGCCTTTCATCCAAGTGATGGCATCTGCACGATAAGATTCTCCAAGAAAAAGTATTTTCCTTTTCATTATAAAAGTTTTTTCGCCACGAATTCACGAATTAATTTTGAATAATTCGTGAATTCGTGGCGATTTTTTTTATTTCTAAAATTCTTCAGTATCCAAAGCGCGGTTGATGAATTCGTTTAGAGGTTTTAAAGCAATCAATTTTTGGCTCATTTTCTTTACGAAATCTTTTTCCGTCACCTCAGAAACATTATAAACCTGAGTTGCGGTGAAACTTTTCAGTTTTAAAAACTCAATTGCAGGATGATCTTTTTCATAACCGCGAGGCATGCTTTTAAGTGAATTGTTTTCGTTGATGTCTAAATTTCCAAATTCTTTCTTGAAGTTTTTATCGTTTAAAATTTCCTGTAAATCTTCGTAGAAAAAAGCGATTTCTTTACGGACTTTCTTTAAATCTTCCGCTTCAGGCGAATAAAATCCGCCAGCAATAAAACTCGCACCTTTTTCTATATGAACATAATATCCGGCACGATTTGCACCTTTTGCACCAGCTGACATCCAAACGCCCAAATGTGCTTTATAAGGAGATTTGTCTTTAGAAAAACGAATGTCACGGTTTATTCTGAAAGTGCAGTTTTTAACTTCCAATAATTCCAATGAAGGATCAAGCGGTTTCATCGCATCCAAAAAATCACTTACCAATTGATGGTAATCTTTCTTGAAAACTTCGTATCGCTTTTTATTTTCCTGAAACCATTCGCGGTTATTGTTCTTTTTTAAATCGTCTAAAAATTGCAATGATTCTTTCGTTAACATAATCCTTATATATTTTATTGCAGTTGTTTTTAAGTTTTTTGTTCTGGCTAATTTACTGATTTCTATTTTGTGATTAATTCTGAAAGTTGATACAAATTGTACCAAATTTCTTGAATTACAAATTGAATATCTTATAAGTCTGATGTGTCGATTTTACAATCGCTTCGGTTCTTTCTGGATGCGTATCCGAAATAAAAAGCTGTCCAAAGGTTTCGCTGTTTACCATTTCTACAATTTTGGCAACACGCGTTTCGTCCAGTTTATCAAAAATATCATCAAACAAAAGAATAGGTTTTACACCGCTTTGTTTTTTCAAAAACTCGAATTGCGCCAATTTTAAAGCAATTAGAAAAGATTTCTGCTGACCTTGAGATCCGAATTTTTTTATCGGATGCAAATCAATTTCAAAAGACAAATCATCCTTATGGATTCCAACAGAGGTATAATGCAGCGCTCGATCTTTATTGATGTTTTCCTGCAAAAGCGTTAAAAGGTCTTTTTCGAACAAATGACTTTCGTAAACCAATTGCACACTTTCTTCAGATCCCGTTATTGCCTGATGGTGTCTATTAAATATAGGTATAAACTGTTCTAGAAAATCTTTTCGTTTTTCAAAAATCGATTTTCCGTAACCTTGTAACTGTTCGTTATATATAGATAAGGTATCATTGTCAAAAACATGATTCAAAGCAAAATATTTTAAAAGTGCATTTCGCTGTGTGATTACCTTTTGATATTGTATTAATTCGTGTAGATAAGTAGCGTCTAATTGCGAAATCACACTGTCCATAAATTTACGGCGTGTTTCGCTTCCTTCAACGATTAAATCTCTATCTGCAGGAGAAATAATAACCAACGGAATAAAACCAATATGATCTGAGAATTTGTCGTATGCTTTTCCATTTCGCTTTAGAACTTTTTTCTGTCCTTTTTTTAAACTGCAAACAATCTGCTCGGTTCTCTCATTTTTTTCGAGTTCGGCATCAATCACAAAAAACTCTTCGCCATGTTTGATGTTTTGAACAGCAAGCGGATTAAAATAACTTTTCCCGTATGCCAAATGATAAATAGCATCGAGCACATTAGTTTTTCCAATGCCATTTTTTCCAACAAAACAGTTTATTTTGATGTCAAAATCAAAACTTGCTTCAGAAAAGTTCTTGTAATTAAATAATGAGATTTTGTTTAAATGCATTTGTAAGGACTCCAAGTGTAATATTTACTGCTTTTGAGCAGTAAAAATTTGAGGCTGCAAATTACCGAAAATTATCGATATAATTGGCTTTAGCCCTTTCTTAGGCTTATTTATTTTACCGCTTTTGCGAAAGGATAAGTGAATCATGAAAATATTTCTTTTAAAATAGTGATAAAATTGAAATTTTTTACCTCAGTTTCAATAAAAATTTTATTTTTG
>Ga0308157_10004173_pt1 | contig 19567 bp, 19 predicted proteins | sample PhyBR1_FD_201035 | JGI IMG/M metagenome (GOLD analysis project Ga0308157, IMG submission 201035) | Phyllosphere microbial communities from UC Gill Tract Community Farm, Albany, California, United States - DLSLB.R1 | ecosystem: Host-associated > Plants > Phyllosphere > Unclassified | place: USA...
CCAGGACCGTGTAGTCCTTGCCGAGGTATTTATTGATCGTCTTGGCCTTGGCCGGTGATTCGACGATGAGCAGGTGCTTGGGCATGTCAGTACATTCTTGGGGCGAAACGCCCTTGGGGGGCGCTAGGGTGGCTTAAACCGGGACGATAGTGAAGCCGGTCAGGCCGCTGTGCATAAACCGACGCCCGGGTTGCAGCCCGGGCGTTCAGCTTGTTGCCTTATTTAGAGGAATCATGCCGGGGTGGCTGCTGTCAAGCCACCCGGCCCTCTCAGTTGATGCTGGACGAGGCGATGCCGATCACCGCCAGCACCGCGACGATGCCTATCAACGCCAGCAGACCGAAGATCGACAGCACCACGATGGTGACCGTGCCGAGCCCGCGCTGTTGCCACTCCGGGTTGCCGGTAAAGGCCCATTTATCGACCACGATCGTGTCGCAGATCATGTCGTGAACACCTTGCTTGCGCTCGGTGAAGGCCACCATCAGGCCGGAGATCAACACGCCCAGGCCGCAGGTGACCACGGTGAACAGGACCAGTGCGATGTAACGCAGGAAGCTGCGCCAGAAGGTCAGCTGCTCGCCGTTGCTGCGCACGACCTTCACGCCCACCGCCATCTTGCCGAGGCTGGCCATGTTGCTGGAGGACTGCATCCAGCCGAAGTAGATGGCCGGCACCAGGATGCTGATGGCGTAGTTGAGGATGTAGAAGGTGACCATCGCACCGGCGCTGCCGACGTCCGAGCTGGCCAGCGAAGCCATGCTCACGCCCATCACCAGCATCAGCGGGATCAGCAATGCGTAGGACAGGATGCCGGTGACGAAGCTGTCGATGATCGAGGCGGCAAAGCGGCGCCACAGGCCGGCATGGACGATTTCGCCGCCATGTACCACGTTGGTGTGGTCGCGGCTGACCGTGCCGGGTGCGGCATACGGCGAGCTCTCGCGATCTGCCGCAATGGCCGCTGCGGTGGCTACCGCGCTGCCGTCGGCGATGGCGACGTAGTCCGCGCGCAGGTCGATGCCCGGGGATGCAGGCGTGGTGACCAGCAGTTGCAGTTCATCGGCCGCGGCCGACAACGGCTGCCATTGCGACATGCCTTCGCGCCAGACCAGACTGGAAAGGTCCAGCTCGCCCTTGCGGAACAGGTCGCGGATCGTTGCGGCGTCCAACGGGCCATGCCGCTCGCGCTGGGCGTCGGCGTAGTACCACTCACTCATCAGTTTCCCCCGGAAAATACGGGCCGCGGCAATCAGCCACGGCAATTGGCAGGCAGGTATTTGTCATCCACGTCCGAGCTGCATTCCCAGGTCGTGGCCTGCGTATCGTAGTCGAGCCAGAGCGTTTTGCCGCTCAACTGCGGTTTTGCAGTGATCGCGAACTGTGCTTCCAGCCCGCAGTGACCGTCTTCAAAGCGGCCGATACGCACGCTGGCCAGGTCGCCGCCAGCGTAGCTTTCGGGGCTGCCGAAGCCGTCCTCGCCATTGACCGGGCAGCGCTCGTTGGCTGCCGCGAAACTGGCGATGTCCGAGGTCAAGGGCTGCAGCTGGATGTAAGCGGCGCTGGTCTTCGCGCGCATCGTGTAATCGTTGTAGGCGGGCAGCGCGATCGCGGCCAGGATTGCCAGCATCGGCACCAGCACCACGGCCAGCACCGCGCAGACGATGACGGCGATGGCGCGGCCGGACAGGCCCTGCCTGGGCGGTGCTGCAGCGTTGCGCGCGTTGGCAGGCTGCAGCAGTGGCGGCAGCATCGGGGGAGTGCCGGCTGTGCCGGGGATTTCCGCACTGCTGATGCCGAGCTCGGCCGCGAATTCTCGCAGCGGGCGCCAGTTGCCTGCGCCTTCACGCCAGAGCAGGGTGTCGGCATCGATGCGGCCGGAGCGATGCAGTTCGACGATGTTCTCGGTCGGCAACGGACCGCGCCGTTCGCGGTTGCCGTCGGCGTAAAACCATTGGCTCACGTGGATTTCCTCATGCGTCCCTGCATGCCGCGTGGGCTTAGTGCAGGGGTTCGGGTTCGTCGACGAACATCTGGGTCTCCATCCAGGCATAGGCTGCTTCGGCGCCCGGTTGGTTGAACAGCACCATCAGTACCACCCACTTCAGGTCGTCCAGGTCCAGTTCGTCCTGGTCCAACGCCATCGCACGGTCCAGCACCAGCTCGCGCTGGTCGGCATCCAGGATGCCGTGCTGCTCCAGGAACAGCAGGAAGCCGCGGCAATCCACGTCCAGCTTGTCCAGTTCCGGGCCGTGGAACACGCGCACGGGCCCGTCAACGCGGGGCCGGGCGACGGCCGGGCGCTGGTCGGCCAAGGCATCGAGCCAGTCGAAGGCCTTGCTGATCTCGGTGGGACTGAAACCGGCCTGGATCAGGCCGTGTTGCAGCGAATCGCGGTCTCGGATGAGATCGGCATCCTCGCTGAAATAGTGTTCAAACAGGTACAGCAGGACGTCCAGGATGCTCTCTTTCATTGCCCCTCGGCCTGCGCCATCGGCGCTGTGGAGGTGAAGGAACCTTCAGCTGCGGGTGTAACGCCCATGTGCGGACGACACTCTGCCTTGCAGTTCCATGAGCAGCAGCATGGAGGACAGCTTGGCGGCCGTCAATCCAGTGCGCTCGATAAGTGAATCCATACCGGTTGGGTCGTGACCCAAGGCTTCCCACAATCGCTGGTAGTCCGGGTCCGGCAGGTCCAGTACCGGTTCGGGGCCGGTCACTGCCGCTGAGATGGGGATGTGCAGCCTGTTTTGCAAGGCGTTGGCCAGTTCGCCGGCCAGATTGGCCACGCCTTCAAGAATGTCGTCGGCGTGTGTCACCAATGTGGCACCGTCGCGGATCAGCCGATGGCAGCCGCGCGCCATCGGATTATGAATGGAGCCGGGAACCGCGAACACCTCCCGACCTGCCTCGCTGGCCAGCCGGGCGGTGATCAATGCGCCGGAGCGTTCCGCCGCCTCGATCACCAGGGTGCCAAGGCTCAGCCCCGCCAGCAGGCGGTTGCGGGCCGGGAACTGGCCGCTGCGGGGCACCGTTCCGGGCGGATACTCGCTGACCACCGCACCCTGCGCGGCCAGTTGCGCCTGCAGTTGCCGGTGGTGGCGGGGATAGGCGATATCCGGCCCGGTGCCGATCACTGCATAGGTCGGGCCGGCAGCGGCCAGTGCGGCACGGTGGGCGGCGGCGTCGATGCCCGCCGCCAGTCCGCTGGCGATGGTCACGCCGAGCCGGCTGAGCGCGTCGGCAAGGTAGCGCGCGTTGTCGCGCCCGCCAGCGCTGGGGTTGCGGCTGCCGACGATGGCGATTGCAGGAAGCCAGAGCAGGTCGGGGTCGCCGGCAATGAACAGGGCCAGCGGCGGATTGGGGCTTTGCCGCAGCAGCGGTGGATAGGCGGGGTTGTTCCAGCCAAGCAGGTGCTGGTTGGATTGGGCCAGCCAGTCCTGGCAGCGCGCCAGCGCCGCATGGTCAGGTTGCAGGAGAGCCTTGCATTGGGCTGGAGTGCAGCCGGCGGAGCGCCAGGCCGTGCTTCCGGCTGTCAGTACGGCGGTAGTGTCGGGGGTGTCGTCCAGCAGCCTGCGCAGCGGTGCTGAAGCGCCACCGGCCAGCAGCATGCGTAGCAGCGCGTCGCGGTCGGTGTCGGAGGGCGGCGGTAGCGACGAGGGCATGGCCCAGCATCTGCCGCATGCGACAACGGCGCCCTCAGGCGCCGTTGTCGTTGAACGTAAGGCTAGGCCGCTTACTGCGCGTCCGGGTGCCTGAGTTCGTAGCCAACGCGGGCCGGCTTGCTGCCTTCCATGATCAAGGCATAGCTGACCTTGTCGAAGGTGCGGAACACCATGGCGTGGGCAGCGTACTCCGCCGGCAGCGCGACACGGCTGCCGGAGCCCTTGAGGGCATCATCGATACGCGAGGTGTCGCGGTTGGCGACGCGGTCGTTGATGTGGGTGCCGCTGCGCCAGATCGAGAACACGGTGCCGTTGTCGATGCCGTCGCTGGCACCGCCGGAAATGGCGATCACGTCGCGGGGACCGCCTGCGGTCAGTGCATCGGCCACCGCCAGCACGCGCACATGCCCTGCTGCCGGTGCGCTTGCAGGCGCGTGCGGGATGAAGTGCAGGTCATACGGCTGTGCCTGCACCGGTACCAGTCGATCACCGGCGCGCACTTCGCGGCCGCTGTCTTCCAGACGCAGGGTCGAGGCCTGTGCATCGTTGCCTGCCACCTGGGTCAGGGTGCCGATGTTGACCTGTGCCAGCTCGTAGCCGAGGAACTCGTTGCGGTCGTTGCTGGCAATGAACTCGTTCCACAGGTTGCCCGTACCCCGGATGGAGTCGCCCCGCACCTCGAGGTCGGTGCTTGGCTTGGGCTGGCTGTAGCTCACCGTCGGCCGCACCACCATGTAGCGCTGGCCCGGCTGCGCGCCGGACAGGCCCATCACATAGGCCAGCTCGCCGGCGCTGACGCGCAGACGGCTGTCTTCGAGGCCGACCACATAGGGCAGTTCCTTGAAGCTGTCGACGACGTTCAGGTTCTTCAGGAACGGTTCGACGTCCGACAACGGGATGGCGTTGATCGGCGCTTCCTCGCGCGGGCCGGCCTGGGCGGTCACCCGGTCCAGGTAGGCAAGGCTCAGAACGTCACCTGGATAGATCAGGTGCGGGTTCTTGACCTGCGGGTTTGCCTGCCAGATTTCCGGCCAAAGCCACGGCTTCTGCAGGAAACGGGCTGATATATCCCACAGCGTGTCACCCTTGCGCACCACGTAGGTGTCAGGGTGGGAGCCGTTCATTTCCACGGCGACGGCATAGGTCGTCACGGTCAGCAGCGCCGCAGCGGCGACCGTACGTATTTGTTTCAACATGGTTGCGATCTGCCTGATTCCCCAACAGGTTGTCGCACTATATTGCAGAAACGGGGGCGCCGGGCAAGCACAAGCGGTAGAATTGGGACATTCTGCCGATTTAAGCGGCATCCCCACTTGGTATTGCCATGGCTCTCCTGCCCATTCTCGAATTCCCCGACCCCCGCCTGCGCACCAAGGCGGCGCTCGTTGATGCCGCCGAAGTGGCCACGCCGGCCTTCCAGCAGCTGCTCGACGACATGTTCCTGACCATGTACGAGGCGCCGGGCATCGGCCTGGCTGCCAGCCAGGTCGACGTGCACAAGCGCTTCATGGTCATCGACGTCAGCGAGGCGCACGACGCCCCGATGGTGTTCATCAACCCGGAGATCGTCAGCGCCAGCGACGGCGGCCGTGTCTATCAGGAAGGCTGCCTGTCCGTGCCTGGGATCTACGCCGACGTCACGCGCGCCGATGAAGTCGTGGTGCGCTTCCTCGATCGCGAAGGCAAGCAGCAGGAACTGGCGGCCGACGGCCTGCTGGCAACCTGCGTCCAGCACGAGATGGACCACCTGGACGGCAAGCTGTTCATCGACTACCTGTCGCCGCTCAAGCGCGAGATGGTGCGCAAGAAGCTGGCCAAGTCGCGCAAGCACGTAGCTTGAGTGCAGGGATTGGGGAAGTCGGGATTGGAGATTGGTAAAGGCGTGCATTGCTGCGCTTTTATCCGGTTCCCGTGTTCGGTTCTGTATCCCTGATCCGCGCGCTCTTTTTTTCGATTCGAGATTGGCACCCGCCGCGGCTGCGCTGCTTTTGCCAATCCCCAATCCCGACTCCCGGATCCCTGTCCCATGAGAATCGTCTTCGCCGGCACCCCGGATTTCGCCGTCGCCTCGCTGGCCGCGGCTGCACGCCAACATGAGGTGGTGGCCGTCTACACCCAGCCGGATCGTCCAGCAGGTCGTGGTCGTGGCTTGATGCCCTCGCCGGTGAAGCTTGATGCGATCGCGCGCGGTATCCCGGTATTCCAGCCGGAAACCCTCAAGACGCCCGAAGCCCAGCAGCAGCTGCGTGACCTGCAGCCGGACCTGATGATCGTGGTGGCCTACGGCCTGATCCTGCCCAAGGCGGTGCTGGCCATCCCGACCCACGGCTGCTGGAACGTGCATGCCTCGCTGCTGCCGCGTTGGCGCGGCGCAGCGCCCATCCAGCGCGCGATCGAGGCCGGCGATGCCGAGACCGGCGTGTGCCTGATGCAGATGGAAGCAGGCCTGGACACCGGCCCGGTGCTGCTGCGCCAGCACACTGCCATCAGCGATACCGACACTGGTGGTCAGTTGCACGATCGCTTGGCGCAGATGGGCGCGCAGGTGCTGTCTGACGGACTGGGCCTGTTGCGTGCCGGATTGAAGCCGGTGCCGCAGGTGCAGCCGGAAGCCGGCGTCACCTATGCACACAAGCTCGACAAGGCCGAGGCCAGGCTCGACTGGAGCCGGGATGCCGCGCAGCTCGCGCGTACGGTCCGTGCCTTCAATCCTTGGCCGATCGCCGAGGCCAGCCTCGCCGGTGAGCGCGTGCGCATACATGGTGCCGTGGCCATCACCGACAACCTGGGCAAGGCCCCCGGTACGGTGATCGCCGCGTCGCGCGAAGGCATCGACATTGCCTGTGGGCAGGGCGCGTTGCGCCTGCGCGTGGTGCAGCGTGAGGGTGGCAAGGCGATCACCGCTGCCGACTACCTCAATGCGCGCCGTGATCTGCGGGTCGAGGCCTGATCGGTGGCATCAACCTCTTCTCCATGGGCCGGCAAGCCTGCCGCACAGGCGCCTGGCGCGACCACGCGGGTACTGGCCGCCAAGGTGTTGGCGGCGGTACTGGGCAAGGGCCGTTCGCTGAAGGCGGAGCTGGCCATCGCCCTGCCGCGGCTGGATGACAGCCGTGACCGGGCGCTGCTGGAGGCGATCTGTTTCTCCGCATTGCGGCGCCGGTTCGTCTATGAACAAGCCCTGGGCCAGTGGATGCAGAAGCCACTGGGCCCGCGTGACCTGGACCTGCGTGGCCTGCTGATGGCCGGCTTCGCGCAATTGGATGCGCTGCAGTTACCTGCCCATGCCGCGCTTTCGGCCACGGTCGATGCTGCGCGCGCGCTGGGTCGCGAACGCCAGGCCGGCCTGGTCAATGCGGTCCTGCGGCGTGCCCAGCGTGAGGGTTTTGCCGAAGCGCGCGCCGAAGATGCCTGGCCGCAATGGCTGCTCAAGCAGGTTCGCCATGATTGGCCGGCGCAGGCCGAGGCGATCATCGCCAACAGCCTGCAGCCAGCGCCGCTGTGGTTGCGGGTCAACCGCCAGCAACATGCGCGTGATGCCTACCTGCGGCTGCTGGCCGAAGCGGGCATCGAGGCGCTGGGTGAGCCGTTGAGCGATGACGCCATCCGCCTGCCGGTGGCCGTACCGGTCAGCAACCTGCCCGGGTTCGCCGAAGGCGCGGTGTCGGTGCAGGATCTGTCAGCGCAGCAGGTAGCCGATGCCTTGGCGCCTGCCGCCGGCGCGCGGGTGCTGGATGCCTGCGCGGCACCTGGCGGCAAGTCGGCGCACCTGCTGGAGCGCGACCCTTCATTGCAACTGCTGGCGCTGGACGTGGATGCGCGGCGTTTGCAGCGTATCCGGGAAACTTTTGCTCGTACCGGCGTTGGTGCCAATGCCGCGGTCCAAGCCGTGGACGCGACCGACATCGCGGCCTGGTGGGATGGCCGGCCCTTCGATGCCGTGCTGCTGGACGCGCCCTGCTCGGCCACCGGCATCATCCGCCGCCAGCCGGACGTGCTGCTGCATCGGCGTCCCGCCGACATCGTTGCGTTGGCGGCATTGCAGGCGCGTCTGATGGACGCCTTGTGGCAGGTGGTGGGTGCAGGCGGTGTGCTGCTGTACTCAACCTGTTCGATCCTGCGGCAGGAGAACGCCGGACAGGTGGAGGCATTCCTGCAGCGCCATGCCGATGCGCAGTTGCTGGCCTTGCCCGACGCGTTCGGTCATGACCAGGCGGGTGGCCGCCAGCGGCTGCCTGCCGAGCAGCATGGCGATGGCTTCTTCTATGCGCGGCTGCGGAAGCTGCCGTAGGCCTTGGGTGCTCCAGGCTTGGGGATTGCTTGATCGGGAGGTAGTACTTTCAGCAGTTGCAGGATCTGCTCACGTCTGTGCCTGTAAACTGTCCACTCCCACGTCTTGCAGTCCGCATTGAGCCATTGAATGCCTCGGCCTTCGTCTGAAATTCCGCTATATGTCGTCAATCTGCCTGGATCGGCTGACCGGCGGGACTCCATGCGGCGACAGGCTGCCGCGCTGGGCATTGAGCTGCAGTTCTTCGAGGCGGTGAATGGCCGTGAGCCGCACCCGCTTTTTTCCCACGTGGAAAAGAACAAGCGCCTGGCCAGCAAGGGGCGGCCGTTCAAGCCGGGCGAGATCGGCTGTTGGGCCAGCCATTACCTGCTGTGGCAACGGTGCGTGGAGAGTGGCCGGCCGATCATCGTGCTGGAAGACGACATCACCCTGTTGCCGTCGTTCGCGCAGTTGTTGCAGGCCTTGCCGGAGTTGCCGGAGCAGGTGAGTTACTTTCGCCTGCACGAGGGTGATCGACCGAGTACGCCGTGGTACCGCTTCGGTGATTTCGTGCTGCACCGGTATTGGCGCAGCCCACTGTGTACCTTGGGTTACTACCTTGCCCCGGCGGCGGCGGCGCAGCTGCTACGCCACGCCGAGCATTGGGTGCTACCGGTGGACGACTACATGGACCTGGCGTGGCTGCACGGTGTCGAGTGCCTTGGCCTGAAGCCAGGAGTGGTCAACGGGGAAGGTGGTTTCGAGTCGATCATCCAAGTTGGCCGTGGCAAGAAGCCGCCGGTGGGCTTGTTCGGGTGGTTCACCCGGGAGTTCTACCGGGCGGCGCTGGATGTGCGCTGGTTCCTGCACAACCTGCCCCAGCGCCTGGTTGGCCGCCGTCCCGGCTAGGCCAGGCGCTGCCTGCCGACCCGGCCATGCCGGGTCGGCACGGGATCACTGCTTCTGGCCGCGGCTGCCGAGCAGGATGCTGAGCGCGCGTTCATAGCGCTTCCACCAAGGTGCGTTGCCACGCAGGGCAAGGGTGGCGTAGCGCTTGCGTTCCTTGCGACTTGGGTTGGGCTTGGTGCGGTACTCGTACTTGCTCTGCACGCAGCAGCCATCATCCAGGCCGGTACGCCAGGCGTACTGGCGGACGATGCCGTAGTTGCGCAGGTTGTTGCGGTAGATCGCGTTGGGGTCCTTGCGGGTGGCCCACCAGCCGTTGCTGCCATGGGTGCGGTACTCCACGCAGCCGGTGGGCAGGTAGTACTTGCGGGCGCCCATGATACTGGCGCCATGCACCACGCAGGCATCGGCGCAAAGCTTCCAGTGACGGCGGAAGCTATGCGGGAGATCCAGCACGTTCTCGGCCCACTGTCGCCGCAGCGAAATCGCCGAGGTCGGCGCGCCATACCAGGGCACCAGGAAATAGGTGCTGACGGCGGTGTGGCCGAGGTCGATGGGCGTGCTGCTGTTCTCGTAGCGGATGTCCATCTGGTCGATGCCGAACGTCTGCAGGTCGCTGAACACGAAATCGACATCGCGGCGGCTGTCGTACAGCGCGCCGATGGTGGACAGGTAGTCGGGCTTCCAGCGGTCGTCGGCATCCAGGAAGCACACCACGTCACCACTGGCGGCGGCCACTCCGCGCTGGAATGCTGCAAGCTGCCCTTCGTTCTTGTCGAACAGCAGGGTAACGCGCGGGTCGTCGCCATAGCGCTCGCGCAGCATCTGCGGTGATGCATCGGTGGAACCATCGTCAACCACCAGCACCTGCGCTGCGGCACGGGTCTGCGCCAGGGCACTTTCCACCGCCTCGAATACGAAGGCGGCGTAGTTGTAGTTGGTGATCACCACCGAGAAGGTGGTCATGCCTGGCCCTCGGCCAGCAGCTTGCGGAAGTAGCCGATGGTTTCCTTCAAGCCGTCATCCAGCGATACCTTGGGCTCCCAGCCGAGCTTTTCGCGCGCCAGGGAAATGTCTGGCTGGCGCTGCTTCGGATCGTCCGAAGGCAGCGGCTGGAACACCAGTTGCGAGCGCCCGCCGACCTGGCTCAGCACCTTTTCGGCCAGTTCCAGCATGGTGAATTCACCCGGGTTGCCGATGTTGACCGGGCCGGTGAAGCCACGCTCGGTATCCATCATGCGGGTGATCACCTCGACCAGGTCGTCGACGTAGCAGAAGCTGCGGGTCTGGCTGCCGTCACCGTAGATGGTGATGTCCTCGCCACGCAGCGCCTGCACGATGAAGTTGCTCACCACGCGGCCGTCGTTGGGATGCATGCGCGGGCCGTAGGTGTTGAAGATGCGCACTACCTTGATATCCAGCGCGTGTTGGCGGTGGTAGTCGAAGAACAGAGTTTCAGCGCAGCGCTTGCCCTCGTCGTAGCAGCTGCGGATGCCGATCGGATTGACCCGGCCCCAGTAGCCTTCCTGCTGCGGATGGACTTCCGGGTCGCCGTAAACCTCGCTGGTGGAGGCCTGCAGGATGCGGGCATCGACGCGCTTGGCCAGGCCCAGCATGTTGATCGCGCCATGCACGCTGGTCTTGGTGGTCTGCACCGGGTCATGCTGGTAGTGGACCGGCGAAGCCGGGCAGGCCAGGTTGAAGATGCGGTCCACTTCCACGTACAGCGGGAAGGTGACGTCATGCCGCATCAGTTCAAAATTCGGGTGACCGAGCAGGTGCGCGACATTGCGTTTGCTGCCGGTGAAGAAATTATCGGCACAGATGACGTCATTGCCGTCCGCGATCAGGCGGTCGCACAGGTGGGAACCAAGGAAGCCGGCACCGCCGGTAATCAGAATGCGCTGCATTGAGCTTTCTCTAGTAATAAAAAAACGGTGCCGGCCCACATCAGCGCCCCCCAAGGCGCGGCGGTCGTCATTTTGTCATGGCCCGAAGGTCATTGGTATGTGGCGACATCAGCTGGCCGGTCAGCCATGGACCGGGATGCCTGCTCTGGCTGGTTCTGCGCCGGCGCCGGGAACTGCGTCGCGATTGCCCTGGGGGCGTGCATGCCGCACCAGGCGGAGATATCCATGCCGGCGCCTGCGCGGCCAGCAGGGGTGACCAGTGCTGGCTGCCCACTTCTGATTTCCGGCGAACAACTGCATCATGCGCCGGGCGGTGAAATGACTGCCGCCTACCGCCAGCAGACCGGTCCGCTGCAGGATGCCGAAACCCGCGCAAGCACTCCCGCAAGCTGGGCGAGGCCTGACCCGGGTGGTGCCGGGGTGGTTGCTGGTGCTGGGAAATCGGTTCTGACCAAGGATGGTACGTGTCTGTAAACAGTTCAGTGTCAAGGAATCACAATCCGCTGATGAATCCAAAATCCCCGACCGACCTGCGTTCGGTCCAGCCACGTGCGGACCAGGACGGGCGATGGCTCGTGCTGCACAAGATGGCGACCGTGGCCTTGTTCCTGCTACCTGCGGTCGTGATAAGTACGCCTACCAACCTGCTGCCGTTCGGTCTGTTGCTGCTGATCAGCAGCGTGCTGGGCGTTGATTGGCTGTGGCGTGCGCGCCGCCTGGCCCGCCCGTACGCAGGGCTGCTTTCGTTGCTGGCGCTCGCGGTGATCGCGCTGGGCCTGTGGTCGGTCTGGCACTTCGACCAGGTGATCAAGGATGTCGACAACCGCTCGCGGTTCCTGGTGATGCCTTGGGCGCTGCTCTGGGTGTGTGCGCTGCGGCCGCGGCGGGAGGCATTGTGGTGGGGAGCGTGGGTGGGCCTGCTGGGTACTGCATTGGTCTCGGCCGTGCAGATCATCAGTGGCGTTGAACGTGCCGAGGGCTGGACAAACGCCATCGTGCTGGCCGATACCGCGCTGGTGTTGATGGTGGTGCTGGTGTTCTGCCGGCCGCCAAGGCGCTGGGGCCTGATCGCAGTGGGAATGCTTGCCGGCAGCGCGGTGATCCTGCTCAGCGGCAGTCGCGGGGTCTGGCCTGCCTTGTTGTTGCTGTTGTTCGCCATGACCTTGAGCGTGCGCTGGCGCAGTGGCCATTTCAGGCTCAGCGCATTGCTGGGCGGGGTTGCGCTGGTTGGCGGGTTGATACTGGCGGTACCGGAGCTGCGTGAAGTCACCCGCTTGAACGAGCTGCACAGCGATGTGCAGCGGATCGAGCGCGGCGATGCCAATTCATCGGCCGGCGCGCGCCTGGAGCGTTTGCAGGTGGCCTGGCACACCTTGCTGGAACGGCCATGGAAGGGCATTGGTATCGGTCATTTCGACACCGCGATGGAGCGTCTTCCAGAATGTCGGCCGCCGGCAACGCCGGTGGAGCGATGCGACCTTGGGCATGCCCACAACGACCTGGCCGAATGGGGGGCAACCCTGGGCATTCCCGGACTGGTGCTGCTGTTCGGTGTGTATGGCCTGCCATTGTGGTTGTTCGTGCACCTGCACCGGCGCAGCGGTGAGCACATCTTCCACGGCCCGGCCGCGGCCGGGATCATGCTGGTTGGCAGCTACGTTCTGTGCGGTCTGACCCAATCCATGTTTGCCCACCAGATCGCCGCAAGCACTTATGCCGCGCTGGTCGGCGTGCTGGCGGGGCTGTCGTTGCTGGACGCCGCGCAGCGGCGGACGGCCACTCAGGGCTGATCGCGCGGTGGATCCACCAATGGCTGCCCGTTGTGCAGCAGCCACAGCATGATGGTCTTCTGGCGCACGTAGTTGGCGCTGACAAAGGCCTCGATCAGCCCGGGCCAGCCATCCAGGAAGCCGCGCTTGACCACATAGCTGCGGAAGAAGCGCCAGCTGGGCGCCAGTACCAGTTTGGCGAGGGTGGCGCGCTTGCCTTTGGCGAACTCGTGCTCGGCCATCATCCGCGCGTACTTCTGCTTCTTGTCCAGCAGCTGCAGGAAGCTGCGGTAGGGGTGGTGCAGCAGGTCGCCCTTGAGTAGTGCGGCCGGTCCGTCCAGCGAGACGGCTTCGTGGATCTCGCGATCGCCGCGCCAGCCGCCGTGGCGGCGGTCGAACAGGCGCAGCACGCGGTCCGGGTAGGCAGTGCCATGGCGCAGGAAACGGCCGAAGTATTCCGAGCAGCGGGCGAAGCGATAGCCGACGGCGCGGTTGAAGCCGGCGTCACGCTCGGCCTCGATGGCGCCGCGCAGCTGCGGGTTGACCCGCTCATCGGCATCCAGGCATAGCACCCAGTCGTGGCTGGCTTGTTCCACGCAGAACGCCTTCTGGCTGCGGAATCCGCTGAAAGCACGTTGCACCACGCGGGCACCGGCGGCTTCGGCCACGGCGACGGTGGCATCGGTCGAGAATGAATCCACCACCACGATCTCGTCGCAGAACGCCAGCGAGGCCAGGCAGTCGCCAATGCGGTCGGCTTCGTTGAAGGCGATGATGCAGGCTGACAGGCGCGGGCGCTGGGTGGGCAGGGCGGTGGTTGGGCTGGACATGCGGTATCTGGCACTTGGGAACCGGCCAAAGCCTAGCAGCGACGGGTTCTACTGGCGATGCGATAATCGCCGCATATCCGGGATATTCAGGAGTTCCCCGCCGTGCCACGCCACTATCTGCTGTACGGGTCCGAGCGCTATGCGCTGGCCATCCTCCGCCCGCTGCAGGCGGCGATCCGCGCGCGCGGTGATGAGGCGGCATGGTTTTTCGATGGGCCCGGCGCGGAAGACCTGACCGCCGACGAAACCCTGCTGACGGTGGAGCAGGTGCGCGCGTGGAACCCCTGCGCGGTGATCACCTCCTCCAACGCGGTGCCGCACTTCTTCCCAGGGGTGAAGGTCGAGACCTTCCATGGCTTCGATGCCGGCAAGCCGCGGCACATCTACATCCGTGGTTTCTTCGACCTGTACTGCACCACTGGCCCGCGCGACACCGCGGCGTTCTCGGAGCTGGCGCAGAAGAGCGGGCATTTCGCGGTGGTGGAAACCGGCTTCCCGAAGATCGACCCGTTCATGAGCCAGCTCAAGGACGAACCCGACCCGGTGCGCGAGCCGCCGGTGATCCTGTACCACTCCACCTTCTCGCCGTCCTGGAGTGCCGCCGGCATCCTGTACGACGAGATCAAGCGGCTGTCGCAGACAGGTGAATGGCGCTGGATCGTTACCTTCCATCCGAAGATGGACCCGGAGATCACCGCCAGGTACCGCGCGCTGGAAGGCCCCTACCTGCGCTTCGCCGATGACGACAACATCCTGGACCTGTTCCCGCAGGTGGACATGATGTGCTCCGACACCTCCTCGGCACTCAACGAGTTCCTGCTGACCTACAAGCCGGTGGTGACCTTCAAGAACCGCCGCCCGGGCCCGCAGCTGCTCGACATCGACGACCCTGCACAGTTCGAGGGTGCGATCCGTACCGCGTTGTCGCGTCCGCCGGAACTGATGGCTGCGGTTCGGCAGTTTGCCGATCAGCTGCACCCCTATCGCGATGGTCAGTCCAGCGAGCGCATCCTGCAGGCGATCGATGACTTCATTGCCAAGGGCGGTCGCAACCGCAAGCCCAAGCCGCGCAACTGGTGGCGCAAGATCAAGCTGCGTAAACGCATTGGTTATTGGGGCCCGGCGCGGGTCTAGTTGCGCGGATTTCCCCCTCTCCCGCAAGGGGAGAGGGGAGAAACTGCAATTGCAGGCATGGCTTCAACTTGCGACGACCTGGCTCCTCTCCCTCTGCGGGAGAGGGTGCCCCGAAGGGGGGCTTCACCCGCTCACCACCGCAATTTACGCCGCACCATCTCCCGCTCAAGTTGCGCCATCAACGCATGCGCCTGGGCTTCGTCCAGGAAGCGCAGTTGCAGGGGCGGGGCCCCACCTGCACCGGCCGTATCCAGGGTCAGCGTGGCGGTGCCAAAGCGGCGGTCCAGCGGCGAGCGGTCCAGCCGTAATGCCTGCAGCTTGTCCAGCTCGGCAACCCGCCACCAGCGATTCCACCAGCCACCGCGAATGGCAACGCGCTGCGCATCGATGCTGTAACCGATGCGGGTTACCTGGCGATACGCGTTCAGCGCGGACCAAGGCAGCCAAAGCAGCGGCAACAGGCCGAACCAGCGGCCTGTCTCGTACACCAGTACCGCTGACAGAATGCCCGTCAGCACCAGCGCAGGCAGGCATAGGCGCCACCAGCCGCGGCTGGTGACCGGTCGCCATTGCGACGGTGGCCATTGCAACTCTGGTAGCAGGTGTTGCAACAGGGTGTCGCAGGTTGCTGGCGTTGCCAGTGGTGCCAGCTCTTTCAGTGCGCGTCCGTCCTGCTCCTGCTGCTGGCCGCCGCCGACGATGTCAACGCGCAGTTGGCGACGCTTGAACAGCCGGTGCAACGCGCCTTCGCGCAGTGTCCATGCCTGGATGCGGCGGCGCGCCACGCTGCTGCGCACGCGGGTAAGCAGGCCGCGTTCAACAGTAAGGCGGCGATCGATTTCGATCAGGCGGAAGCCGTGGTACTGGACGATGGCCAAGCCGATCGACAGCAGTCGCATCAGCAGCAGTGCGAACGCCAGCAACAGCACGCTGCTGATGACCAGGGTCAGCGTGCCCAGCTGCAATTGGCTGGCATAGCCGAATGCATGGCGACCCTGTTCCTCGACGAAATCGCTGGTGACCTGGCGTGGAAACAGCTGGTAGGAGGCGCCGATGGCAGCGGCTATCACCACCATCGCGCGATTGGATATCAGGCCTTGGCGTATCAGTTCCGGCAGCGGCAGGGTCAACAACACCTGGCCGTCGGAGGCAGCTGCCGGATCGGCGTCGGCTGCAGCTGCAGTGCTGCCACCATGGCGGATCAGCCGTTCCAGCTCCAATGCCTGGTCCAGCTTGAGCACGCGCATTTCGGCTTCTGGCTTGTCGCCGGCGGCGGACTCCAGCCGCAGCACCGCCACCCCGAACATGCGGTGCAGCAGGTTCTGGTGCACAACCACGTTGTGGATGCGTGCGAATGGAATTTCGCGACGGGTACGCTCGAAGATGCCGCTGCGGATGCTCAGCGCATCCGTGCCAATGCGGTAGCGGTAGCTCACATACTGCAGTACCGCGGCGACCACCAGCGCGACGACGACGGCGGTGCTGATCCAGTGGTGGTAAGGCACGTCATCGTCGCGGCGGCTGCCGAACACGACCAGTGCCAGCAGCGGCAGCAGGAATTGCTGGACCTGCTGCTGCAGTGCGAACAGCCATGACCATGGGTGCAGGCGCTGTTCTTCACCGGGCAAGGGCGGTGGCAGGTCAGTCACAGGGCGTCGTCGTCGTGATCGAGCTGCCGTGCCAGCAGGTCCCGCAGGTGTTCGGCATCGGCATGCGCCAAGCCGGCCACGGCCACGGTGTTCATGCGGGTGCCAGCGGTGTGCACGATCAGTGTCGCCAGCCCGGCCGCGCGCTCGATCGGCCCGCGGCGCAGGTCCAGGTGCTGCACGCGCGAGATCGGTACATGGCTTTCGCTCTGCCACATGTGGCCGCGGCGCACGCCCAGCGATTGCGCATCCAGCCGCCAGAAGGTGAGCCGGTGGCGGCGCCAGCCGAACCATGCGCCCAGCAGGGCGCCGGCCAGTGCAGCGGCCGACGCGGCCAGCAGCCAGTGCGTCTGCTGGCTCACCAGCATCGGCACCAGGCAGGCGATGCCAAACAGCAGCGCCATGCTGAGTGCCGAGCCGAAGGCGGCAAACAGCGCGCCGCGTGGCGGCAGCGGTTGCCACGGGTTGTCGTCCGGCAGGGGCGTATCGAAGGCAGGAGGTTCAGTCATGCACAGACGATATAACGCCGGGGAGGTGCAACGGTAGGTGCCCGATACACCGCGCTGGTGCGGCCAGGCGATGGAGCGGGATCGGGGCTTGCCCGTTGATTGTCCTGCCGGGCTGGGATGGGCCAGGGGGCGGCGCGTGCCGTGCAGGCACTGGTATTGCGTCTGGGTGGCTGGTGGCGCTTACGCCGAGCATGTCTCGGCATTACATGACTTACTGCGCGGCCATGATCAGCGCGTCCACATCCAGATGGTGGCCGGCGCGGGCGGCCTTGGTGCGCAGGTACTGCTCGTTCTCGTGGGTGATCTCGCCGGTCACCGGTACGCAGCCAACCACTTCGATGCCCGCCTTGCGCAGGTGCTGCACCTTGGTGGGATTGTTGGTCAGCAACTGGATGCGCTGTACGCCCAGTGCGCGCAGCATCGCCACCGCGCTGCCATAGCGGCGCTCGTCCGCGCCAAAGCCCAACTGCGCATCCGCGTCGATGGTGTCCAGGCCTTCATGCTGGTAGCCATAGGCGCGCATCTTGGCGGCGATGCCGGTGCCGCGGCCTTCCTGGTCCAGGTACAACAGGATGCCGCCGCCGAGCTCTTTCAGCGTACGCAGCCCGCGCCGCAACTGGTCGCCGCAATCGCATTTGAGCGAGCCGAACAGATCGCCGGTAAGGCAGGACGAATGCACGCGCACCGGCACGATGCCGCCCATGTCCGGATTGCCGACGATCACCGCGACCTGGTCGCGCTGCGCCACGCCACCACGGAATACCGCGAACTCGCTCATGCCGACGTCACGCAGCGGCACTGGCGAGCGCGTCACCAGTTCGTAGTCCTGGCCGGCCTGGCCAGCACCTTCGCGCAGGGCACTGGTATCCAGTTGCAGGCAGTCGTCGAATGGGCTGGGGGAAGTGCCCAATTCCACGGATACCATGGCCGGCAGCAGCAGGCCCAACCTGGCGACTTCCACTGTGGCGGCGTCCAGCGCATCGCCAACGGGCTGGGCATCGGCGGGTGCGAGCGCATCGCGCAGGTACGCCAGTGCCGGCAGCTCGGCGAAATCGCGGCCGGCCAGCGGCACGTGGATGCCGTTGGTGGCTTCGATGCCCAGGGTCTGCGCGCGCGCTGCGCTCAGGAACAGGTAATGGTGACCACCCGCGGCATCGGCGAACGCGGCGAAGCCGGCCGGAGAGCTGCTGTCCAGGGCGATGCTCGCGATCCGCCGCTGGCCGTCGCTGATCACGACCGGCCGCCCGGCCCGCAGTTCGGCGGCGGCACGCTCGCAACGGATGGCGGCGGTCTGGCCGAAGTAGGACGGGCTGGCGGAGACGGGGCTGTTCATTTGAAACCTTATGGGGGCCGTTGGCGCTTGAATCAATCGACCAGGACGGGTGACACAGTGTTGCAGGCTGGTGCTCAGTGCGGATGTTTGGCAGTGGCGTAAGGGTCGCTTTCGCCACTGCCCGGCGGGCGCAGCGTGTAGCGCTTGTAGGTCCACTGGTACTGCGCAGGATCGCGGCGGGCAATGCGCTCGATGCCGGCATTGAGGGTGGCGACGGCCTGCTCCAGGTCTGGGTCGGCAATCCGGGATTCGGCCGGTTCGATGTGCAGGGCGAAGTCCAGGTTGGGGCCGATGCGCTCGCACCAGCCATACAACAGGGTGGCACCGGTGCGCTCGGCCAGCCGGTTGACCAGGGTCATGGTCAGCGCCTGCACGCCAAAGAAGGGCACGAAGACACCGTCACCATTCTTGGGCTGCTGGTCGGGCAGGATGCCGGTGGCGCCGCCCTCCTTGAGTACCTTGAACAACTGCCGCACGGCGGGGCCTTCGGCACGGACCTGGCGCACGTTGTCACCGCCCCTGCACAGCTGCAGGAACTCGTCGCCGACCGGGTTCTCCGGTGGCGCATAGACAATGGCGATCTGCCCGCGCGAGGCCAGCCACTGGTTGAGCAGCTCCCAGTTGCCGTAGTGGGGGGCGATCACGATCACGCCCTTGCCCGAGGTCAGTGCCGCGTCATACAGCGCTTCGCCGTGGCGTTGGCGCAGGTGCCGGGACAGGTTCCGGGCCGGGTCGTGGGTCCACAGGTACAGGGTTTCCAAAGCCTGACGTGCAGTGGTGCGGAGCACCTCGCGGTGCAGACGTCTGCGCTCGGCATCGCCCAACTGCGGGTAGGTCAATTCCAGGTTGCGCCGGGTTACCCGGCTTTCGCGGGCGTCGATGACCCGCCACAACCAGGCCACCGTGTCGGCCAGTGCTTTCTGCCAGGACCAGGGCAGGTGGGTCAGGGCGCAGGCGAGGCGGTAGTAGAGCTTGGCGGTGGATTGCGGTTTCATTCCCCCAAGTTTAGCCGCTGGCGCCCGGTGCTATGGTGCCCGGCCCCATAGCAGGAGCTGCCAATGCTTTGCCTGATCCAGCGCGTCACCCAGGCCTCGGTCACTGTTGATGATGCCGTGGTCGGGCAGATCGGCCCGGGCCTGCTGGCCTTGGTCGGAGTAGAGCCGGGTGACGATGAGGTGATGCTGTCGCGGATGGCGGACAGGCTGCTCGGTTACCGGGTTTTCGCCGACGATGCCGGCAAGATGAACCGCTCCCTGCGCGATACCGGAGGCGGACTGCTGTTGGTCAGCCAGTTCACCTTGGCTGCCGATACCCGCTCAGGCATGCGCCCGAGCTTCACCAGCGCCGCGCCGCCGGCCGAGGCTGAACGGCTTTTCAACCGATTGGTGGCGATCTGCCGTGAAAAACACGTTGGAGGGGTGGAAATCGGCCGCTTTGGTGCCCATATGGTCGTCAGCCTGGTCAATGACGGGCCCGTAACCTTTCTGCTCAGACCGTAGCGCGCCGCGAACCCACCGCCCCGGCAAGCGCTATGCTGCGCTGGTATAATGCTAGGTTCCCATCTTCACAATCGCCGGTGGCGCGAGCATTACATG